>Ga0160438_1000300_pt1 | contig 15158 bp, 17 predicted proteins | sample HID1975K_E0MG_FD_108203 | JGI IMG/M metagenome (GOLD analysis project Ga0160438, IMG submission 108203) | Enriched soil microbial communities from UW Madison campus, WI, USA - HID1975K_E0 MG | ecosystem: Environmental > Terrestrial > Soil > Unclassified | place: USA: Madison, Wisconsin...
CCACTGGTAACGGCTGGCCATTCGCTCAACGACAACATCGACTAACTCCTGGGGCCGGGCACCGTAGCCAAAAACGCCGTGTTCGACACGCTGATGAAGGGCATCGAGAATACAGGGCGGGGAGCGAAAATCCATATCGGCGACCCACATTGGCAAAACATCATTACCAAATTTATTCCACTTCGAACTGTCGCTGTGACGGCGGTCGATGCCATCATCAAAATTGAATGCCATCATTGATTACCTTTTTTGTGACTGTCGTTTGAGATTATCATTCTGGACCGTTGGCACAACCGCCAGGCTAAAGATTTTTAAGGAGTAATCAATGCCTTTGCTTGAGATATGTTGTTATGGAATAGACTGTGCAGTTACTGCGCAACAAGCCGGAGCGGATAGAATCGAATTATGTGCAGCGCCGAAAGAGGGCGGATTAACCCCTTCAGCGGGCGTACTGCGTAAAGTTAAAGAGCGGGTTTCGATTCCTGTGCATCCGATTATTCGCCCGCGCGGCGGTGATTTTTGTTACACCGATGCTGAATTCGACACCATGCTGGAAGATATCGCTTTCGTGCGTGAACTCGGATATCCGGGTCTGGTCATCGGCATGTTAGATGGCGAAGGTCATATCGATATGCCGCGTATGAAACGGGTGATGGAGCAGGCGCAGGGAATGGCGGTAACGTTCCATCGGGCGTTCGATATGTGTCACAACCCGCATCAGGCGCTGGAGCAATTAACCGATTTAGGCGTGGCGCGTATCCTGACTTCGGGGCAACAACAGAATGCAGAGACAGGACTTTCATTACTTAGGGAACTAAAACAACATTCCCGTGCTCCAATCATTATGGCGGGTGCAGGAGTCAGGCTGAGCAACTTGAAAAAGTTCGTCGAAGCGGGTATTGACGAGATGCACAGCTCCGCAGGGCAGTCAGTGCCTTCACTGATGCGATACCGCAAGGCTGGCGTGTCAATGAGTGCGGATGCCGAAGCCGATGAGTTTAACCGTTACTGCGTTGATGGCGATGTAGTAGCTGCAATGAAAACGGTGTTAGTTGCCAGCCACTGAGCAACCCGACACTTAGATTTTTGCCCGCGCATCATGTCGCCCATGTGATGCTGCTCGTACCAGGCCCCGATGTTTTATCGGGGCTTTTTTTATGGCGATATTTATTAAAAACTTAACATGTTAGTTAATGAATTAAACGTGTTAGGCTCCCTCTAAACGACGGAGGGCAACATGAGTACCAAAGACAAAGAACTCTATGATGAAATGTGTAGGGTTGTTGGAAAGGTTGTGCTTGAAATGCGTGACTTAGGCCAGGAACCGAAACACGTTGTGATTGCAGGTGTGGTCAGAGCAATGTCTGCCAATAGCAAAATTCAACGTTCGCCGCTGACAAGTGCAGCGATGAGCGAAGTGATTCGTGCACTCGGGTTCGCCTCAAAATAATTAAGGCCACAAAATGTGGCCTTTCTGACTCTTACGGCTTACGTGCTACCAACACAGCACGTAGCGGGGCAGGGTAGCCTTCGACGGTTTTGCGTGGATCATTCGGGTCGAGGAAATCGGCCAATGATTCCGTCGTCAACCAGCTTGTGCGGCGCTGCTCTTCGCTTGTGGTATAGCAATGATCCACAATTCTCACATCAACGAAGCCGCACTTTTCCAGCCAGTTTTTCAACGCCAACGCCGACGGAATGTAATACACATTACGCATTTGCGCATAACGGTCACCCGGCACCAGCACAGTATTTTCGTCGCCTTCGACAACCAACGTTTCCAGTACCAGTTCGCCATCTTTCACCAGTTGGTTTTTCAACTGATAAAGATGATCAAGCGGAGAACGGCGGTGGTAGAGCACGCCCATCGAGAACACCGTATCAAAGATATTCAGCTCAGGAAGTTGCTCAATACCCAGCGGCAAAACATGCGCACGTTGGTCATTACCCAGCAATTTACGCACGGCTTCAAACTGGCAAACGAACAACTGCATCGGGTCGATACCCACCGCCAGATGCGCACCCGCACCAATCATGCGCCAAAGGTGATAACCGCTACCGCAGCCAACATCCAGAATGGTACGCCCGGCGAGCGGGGAAATGTGCGGCAGAACGCGGTCCCATTTCAGGTCAGAACGCCATTCCGTGTCGATATCCACACCGTAGAGCGAATACGGCCCTTTACGCCACGGCATCAGGTTGCGCAGCAGCTTTTCAATGCCCTGGCGTTGACCTTCGCTCAGTGGGGCTTCTGATTCCGCCGTCACGCTATGCAATAAATCCAGACGATACGGCGCAAGTTCAGGCAGGTATTCAACGGTGTTGTACCAATGTTTGAACTGTCCGTGCAGATTCTCGCGCTGCCAGGTGGCAATTTGCGCAGGCAACGTTTCTAGCCACGGAGCCAGCGGGCTTTTCGCGATAAGCTGATAAAAATTACCAAAGTCGATCATGCAGATGTTCCTGATTTCAGTGCAACCAAAGAGCCAAAGTTAAAGCACTGGAACCATAATTCTGCGTGGTCAAATCCGGCTTGTTTGAGGCGTTGTTTATGAGTTTCGACGGAGTCGGTGAGCATGACGTTTTCCAGCATGCTGCGTTTTTGGCTGATTTCCAGCTCGCTATAACCGTTCGCGCGTTTAAAATCGTGGTGCATATTGAACAGCAGATCACCGACTTCACCATCTTCAAAGCTGAATTTCTCAGACAGCACCAGCGCGCCACCCGGATTCAGGCCTTGATAGATTTTTTCCAGTAGCAGTTTACGGTCGTCTGGTTCAAGGAATTGCAGGGTGAAGTTCAGCACTACCATTGACGCATTTTCGATAACGATATCGCGGATATCACCTTCGATAACGTCCACCGGCGTTTGCGCTTTAAACGCGTCGAGATGACGACGGCAGCGTTCAACCATAGCCGGTGAGTTGTCTACCGCGATAATTTTGCAGTTGTCATGATGAATGTTGCGACGCACCGACAAGGTTGCCGCGCCAAGGGAACAGCCGAGATCATAGACCTGGCTACCCGGTGCCACAAAGCGCTCCGCCAGCATGCCAATCATCGAAATAATGTTGGAATAGCCGGGCACCGAACGTTGAATCATATCGGGGAAAACTTCTGCTACACGTTCATCAAAAGTCCAGTCACCTAATTTGGCGATGGGGGCGGAAAACAGCGTATCGCGGTCAGACATAATGTTAAATCCGGAAATTCGAAATTTCGAAAGGGGCATATTTTGCGTTAATGCAGCGAGAAAACCAACTCCCATGGCATATACCACAGGTTAGCCAGCACCATCAGCAGCAAAGAACACCAGGTGGCACTCATGCCAGAACGACGCCAGGCTATTAAACGATGATGAAAACCATAAGCATGCATCAGGCGCCCGGCAATCAGCATAAGCCCGCAAATATGCACCATCCAGGTTTCGGCACCGTTCATTTCCATCAGCAATAAAAGTAGCAATGCCACCGGGATATATTCCACGGCATTACCATGAATTCGAATCGCGCTCTGAAGTTCGCTAAAACCGCCATCGCCATATGAGACGCGGTACTGCAAACGCATACGAACAACATCAAACGAGAACTTAATCAGCAACAAAGCACCCAAAACGGCATAGAGCGCGCTTACCATACTCACATCCTATAGAGATAGTTCCAGCACGCCTATGATAGCAGCGCGAACCATATGCTGTCGCTACCCCTAAAATAGGGAGTTTTGTTTTGGAATTGCCGGTTCGTTACCCAGTTCAGAGAAGGCGAGTTGCAGCCCTGGCCATAATGTATGAACCAGGTCCTGCACCAGCCCGATATCTGGCGTGTGTAAAAAGAGGTATGGCGTGGTGGTCTGTTCCCACTTTGGCAAGGTTTTAATCCAGGCGTTAAAGAACGTCAGATTCTGCTCCATATCGTCGCTGCCGATGAATCGCACCATGGGATTTTTGGCCGTCACGAGTGCGTGAACCGGAACTTTAGGCTTTTTGCGTTGCGCTTCGCGAATGGCTTCATTGTGAGGTTTTGCACTGTGAACCGGGCGACTATCAAGAATGACTCGGTTTACACCACGTTCATGCAGGCCACGATTAAGTGCTTGCTCATCAGCACTTTTATCGAAGAAAGAAGGGTGGCGAACTTCAACGCCATAGGTGAAATCTTTTGGCAACGAATCGAGGAAATTCCACAACGCGGGTAAGTCAGAAGGCCCGAAGGTAGCCGGAAGCTGCAACCAGTATTGCCCGATGCGGTTTGCCAGGGGCGACATGCGGTCGAGAAATTCCGCCGTTAAATCTCCACACTGGCGTAAGGCTGCATTGTGGGAAATCGTCGCCGGAAATTTAAAGCAGAAGCGGAAATCATCGGAGGTCATCTCGCGCCAGCGCGACACAATCTCCGCTTTAGGTAGTGCATAAAGCGTGGTGTTGCCTTCCACACAATTAAAATGGCGAGCGTAATCTTCAAGAGAAGTTATGCCAAGGCGCACCCAATGCGGATGCGACCATTGTGGAAGGCCAACGTAGATCACAGGGCTGCAATGACCTCTTCGGTGCTACGAACGCGACCAATACGCGGGAAGATATTCATCATGCTGCCCTGGTGTTGTTCGCTACTTGCGGCACTGCACGCATCTTCGGCAATGACCAGGTTAAAGCCCAGTTCCCACGCGTTACGCGCGGTGGACTCCACACCGATGTTAGTCGAAATCCCACATAGCACGATGGTGTCGATACCACGGCGGCGCAGTTGAAGCTCGAGGTCGGTGCCGTAAAATGCGCCCCACTGGCGTTTAGTCACTTCTATATCACTGTCTTTTTTACCTAAAGCCTGCGGGTAAACCCACCAGTTGTCAGGCAGCGCATGCGCGCCAGCCTGCGCATCAACCGGCTGCTTGAGCGCTTCGGCAAAATCTTTAGACCAGCCCACGCGTACCATAATAACGGGTGCGCCATTAGCGCGGAATTTCTCTGCCAGTTTGGCTGAACGAGCCACCACGTCCTGTGCACTGTGCGGACCGCCCGCAAATGGCAGGATGCCTTCCTGCAAATCAATAACGACGAGTGCGGTTTTGGAAGTATTCAGTTCTAACATGAGGTGACTCCGGGTCAAAATAAGGTTATCGCGTAATACCTTACGACGGAACAGGAGCGCGATAGTTTACAAATTTTGTTAATTTTTGTGAGAATAAGCCAAACGAGGCGCATTGAAACGATGCTGACCCATGTATCGGGCTTATCGTGGAGCATTATTTCCAGTATAATAGCCCCCTTTTTTCAACTATATCTGACTGACAAAAAATAGTGGCCACCGATATAACAGTGAGCGGCTAATTTAAGGGATATCTCATGCGTACAGTATATTGCGGGCAGCTCAATCAATCCCATGTGGGACAACAAGTAACACTGTGTGGTTGGGTCAATCGTCGTCGTGACCTCGGTAGCCTTATCTTTATTGATATGCGCGATCGCGAAGGCATCGTGCAGGTGTTTTTCGACCCGGATCGTCAGGATGCGTTCCAGCTTGCTTCCGAACTGCGTAATGAGTTCTGCATCCAAATCACCGGTACCGTTCGCCCGCGTGATGAAAAAAACATCAATAAAGATATGGCAACGGGTGCGGTAGAAGTCTTCGCCACCGATTTGACCATCATCAACCGTTCCGAAGCGCTGCCGCTGGACTCTAACCACGTCAACACTGAAGAAGCGCGGTTGAAATTCCGTTACCTGGATCTGCGTCGCCCTGAAATGGCGAACCGCCTGAAGACCCGTGCGAAAATCACCAGCTTCGTGCGCCGCTTTATGGATGACCACGGTTTCCTGGATATCGAAACCCCAATGCTGACCAAAGCCACTCCGGAAGGTGCGCGTGACTACCTGGTGCCGAGCCGTGTGCATAAAGGTAAATTCTACGCGTTGCCGCAATCCCCTCAGCTGTTCAAACAGCTGCTGATGATGTCCGGTTTTGACCGTTACTATCAGATTGTTAAGTGCTTCCGCGATGAAGACTTACGTGCTGACCGTCAGCCTGAGTTTACTCAAATCGACGTCGAAACTTCCTTCATGACCGCGCCACAAGTGCGTGAAGTGATGGAAAAACTGGTGCGCGATTTGTGGCTGGATGTGAAAAACGTCGATCTGGGCGATTTCCCAATCATGACTTTCGCAGAAGCGGAGCGTCGTTACGGTTCAGACAAACCCGATTTGCGTAACCCAATGGAGCTGGTGGACGTTGCTGACCTGCTCAAAGACGTTGAGTTTAAAGTCTTCGCGGGCCCGGCAAATGATGCTAAAGGCCGCGTTGCAGCGCTGCGAGTGCCAGGTGGCGCACAGTTAAGCCGTAAACAGATTGACGACTACGGCAAGTTCATTGAGATTTACGGCGCGAAAGGGCTGGCTTACATCAAAGTGAACGAGCGTGCGAAAGGCATCGAAGGCATCACTAGCCCTGTGGCTAAGTTCCTGAATGCTGAAATCGTTGAAGCTATTCTGGAGCGTACTGGTGCGCAAGATGGCGACATGATCTTCTTTGGCGCAGACAACAAAAAAGTAGTTGCCGATGCACTTGGCGCATTACGCCTGAAAATCGGTAAAGATCTGAGCATCACCGATGAAAAAGCATGGGCACCACTGTGGGTTATCGACTTCCCTATGTTTGAAGACAACGGCGAAGGCGGCCTGACCGCAATGCACCACCCGTTCACTGCCCCGAAAGATATGTCCCCGGAAGAACTGGCGGCAGATCCAGAAGCGGCTGTGGCAAACGCCTACGATATGGTGATCAACGGTTACGAAGTTGGCGGCGGTTCCGTGCGTATCCACAACGGCCAGATGCAACAGACTGTGTTCGGCATTCTGGGTATCACGGAAGAAGACCAGCGCGAAAAGTTTGGCTTCCTGCTTGACGCCCTGAAATACGGTACACCGCCACACGCGGGCCTGGCGTTTGGTCTGGATCGTCTGACTATGCTGTTGACCGGCACCGACAACATCCGTGATGTTATCGCGTTCCCTAAAACTACCGCAGCAGCGTGTCTGATGACCGAAGCACCAAGCTTCGCCAACCCAACGTCTCTGACAGAGCTGGGTATAGAAGTGATTAAAAAAGTTAAAAATGACATTTCCCTCGAGAACGAGTGATATGGCCTTTAAGCCTCCCGTTTCGGTGTTAGTGGTCATTTATGCTCAAGACACCGGACGGGTGCTCATGTTACAGCGGCGCGACGATCCTGAATTCTGGCAGTCGGTTACCGGCAGCATAGAAGAGGGTGAAACCGCGCTGTATGCCGCGCAGCGTGAAGTAAAGGAAGAGGTCGATATCGACGTTGAGTCAGAGCATCTGACCTTGAATGACTGCCAACGCTGCGTGGAATTCGAGATTTTTACACATTTGCGTCATCGCTATGCGCCGGGCATTACGCGCAACACAGAATATTGGTTCTGTCTTGCGCTGCCAAACGAACGCCAGATAACCATTTCGGAACATCTGGCCTGGGAATGGACTGACGCACCAGCTGCGGCGGCTATGACTAAGTCGTGGAGCAACCGGCAGGCGATTGAAGAGTTTGTAATTAATGCTGCCGCCAGGTAGCCATTTTGGAGATATTTTTATGGCAGGTCATAGTAAGTGGGCCAACACAAAGCACCGCAAAGCTGCGCAGGATTCCAAACGCGGTAAAATTTTCACCAAAATTATCCGTGAGCTGGTAACAGCAGCCCGTCTGGGCGGTGGTGATCCGGGTTCTAACCCGCGTCTGCGTGCAGCGATTGATAAAGCGTTATCCAACAACATGACGCGTGACACCTTAAACCGTGCAATCGCACGTGGTGTGGGTGGCGATGAAGATACCAACATGGAAACCATCATCTATGAAGGTTACGGTCCGGGTGGTTCTGCGGTCATGGTTGAATGTCTGAGTGACAACCGTAACCGTACCGTGGCGGAAGTGCGCCATGCGTTCAATAAATGTGGCGGCAACCTGGGAACTGACGGTTCTGTGGCTTATCTGTTCACCAAAAAAGGCGTTATCTCTTATGCCCCAGGCAAAGATGAAGACACCGTGATGGAAGCGGCGCTGGAAGCGGGTGCTGAAGATGTTGTCTCTTATGACGACGGCGCAATTGACGTGTTCACCGCGTGGGAAGAAATGGGTGCGGTACGTGACGCGCTTGAAGCCGCAGGCCTGAAAGCCGACGAAGCAGAAATTTCTATGATCCCATCTACCAAAGCGGATATGGATGCAGAAACTGCACCGAAACTGATGCGCCTTATCGACATGTTGGAAGACTGTGATGACGTGCAAGAGGTTTATCACAACGGCGAGATCTCTGACGAGGTTGCGGCAACTCTGTAATGGCGATCATTCTCGGTATTGACCCGGGATCGCGCGTCACCGGTTATGGCGTTATTCGCCAGACCGGGCGGCAGCTAACCTATTTGGGTAGCGGCTGTATCCGTACTCAGGTGACCGACTTACCCTCGCGTTTGAAGCTTATCTACGCGGGGGTGAGCGAAATTATTACCCAGTTCCAGCCCGAGTATTTCGCCATCGAATCGGTATTTATGGCGAAAAATGCAGATTCTGCTTTGAAACTCGGTCAGGCTCGTGGGGCCGCGATTGTCGCCGCCGTAAACCATGATTTGCCGGTGTTTGAGTATGCCGCCCGTCAGGTAAAACAGACGGTGGTGGGCATCGGTAGTGCGGAGAAAAGCCAGGTGCAACATATGGTGCGCACCTTGCTAAAACTCTCCGCCAACCCGCAAGCGGATGCGGCAGATGCGCTGGCAATTGCTATCACGCATTGCCACGTGACGCAGAACTCGATGCAGATGAGCGATACGCGGCTTAATTTGTCGCGGGGACGATTAAAATAAATATGGCTGGATATTCATCCAGCCTTTTTTATATGATAAGCAAAATTTTTGGCATAACCGCTAAACGCAGGAGCATATTGTGATTGGTCGACTCAGAGGCATCATCCTTGAAAAACAGCCGCCGCTGGTACTTATGGAAGTCGGTGGCGTGGGGTACGAAGTCCATATGCCGATGACCTGCTTCTATGAACTACCGGAAATCGGTAAAGAAGCGGTGGTGTTTACCCAGTTTGTGGTGCGTGAAGATGCGCAGTTGCTCTACGGTTTCAATAACAAACAAGAACGCACGCTGTTCCGCGAGCTGATTAAAGTCAATGGCGTCGGCCCGAAACTGGCACTCGCTATTCTTTCTGGTATGTCGGCACAACAGTTTGTGAACGCCGTCGAGCGTGAAGAGATTGGCTCGCTGGTTAAGCTGCCTGGCGTGGGTAAGAAGACCGCCGAGCGCTTAATTGTTGAGATGAAAGACCGCTTCAAAGGCATGCATGGCGATCTGTTTACCCCGGCATCAGATCTGGTATTGACTGCGCCTGAAAGTGGAGTCACTGACGACGCTGAACAGGAAGCAGTTGCCGCACTGGTATCGCTGGGCTATAAACCACAAGAAGCAAGTCGTATGGTGAGCAAAGTAGGCAAAGCGGGTGCCGATTGTGAAACCCTGATCCGCGAAGCGCTCCGTGCCGCACTTTGAAGCCCCTGAGGTAGATGAAGGATGATTGAAGCAGACCGTCTGGTGTCGCCAGACACCATCACCCCTGATGAGTTAATTGACCGCGCAATTCGCCCGCGTTTCCTGGCGGATTATGTCGGCCAGTCGCAGGTCACATCGCAAATGGAGATTTTCATCCAGGCGGCGAAATTGCGTGGGGATGCGCTCGATCATCTGTTAATTTTCGGCCCGCCAGGGTTGGGTAAAACGACGCTGGCGAATATTGTCGCCAACGAAATGGGTGTGAATCTGCGAACCACTTCCGGCCCGGTGCTGGAAAAAGCAGGGGATTTGGCAGCCATGCTGACCAATCTTGAACCCCATGACGTTCTCTTTATCGATGAAATCCACCGTTTATCGCCCGTTGTTGAAGAAGTGCTGTATCCAGCAATGGAAGATTATCAGCTCGATATCATGATTGGTGAAGGCCCGGCGGCACGTTCGATTAAAATTGATTTGCCGCCTTTTACCCTGATTGGCGCGACGACTCGTGCAGGCTCGTTGACTTCGCCACTGCGTGATCGTTTCGGCATTGTGCAGCGTCTGGAGTTTTACCAGGTCGCTGATTTGCAGCACATTGTAGGCCGCAGCGCGAGTGTACTGGGGCTTGAGATGAGCGAAGAGGGTGCATTCGAAGTGGCGAAACGAGCGCGTGGTACACCGCGTATTGCTAACCGCTTATTGCGCCGCGTACGTGATTTTTCGGAAGTCAGACACGATGGCACCATTAATGGTGAGATTGCTTCGCAAGCGTTAGATATGCTGAACGTGGATACCGAAGGGTTTGACTATATGGACCGCAAGTTATTGCTGGCGGTAATAGACAAGTTCCTCGGTGGCCCGGTTGGGCTGGATAACCTTGCGGCGGCAATTGGGGAAGAACGGGAAACCATCGAAGATGTGCTGGAGCCATTTTTGATTCAGCAGGGCTTTCTGCAACGCACTCCTCGTGGCCGAATGGCAACACCAAGAGCATGGACTCACTTCGGGATTGTACCGCCCGCGTTACCATGAATCCCCATCTCCTTCTCCCTCAGGGAGAAGGTTGGGATGAGGGTTGTTTTAAGCCGCTTGCTTCTTCGCCATACTCAACACAAACAACACCGCCGAACTCAGCACGACTGAAGGCCCGGCGGGCGTGTCATAAAATGCTGAAAATGTCAGTCCACCCGTGACTGAGAGCATACCGATAATCACGGCAAAACCCGCCATTTGCTCTGGTGTACGCGCAAAGCGGCGTGCGGTCGCCGCCGGAATAATCAGCAGGGAAGTGATGATCAGCGCACCGACAAATTTCATCGCCACACCGATAGTTAGCGCCGTCACCAGCATTAACAGCATTTTCACGCGTTGCAGATTAACCCCATCAACATGGGCCAGATCCGGGCTGATGGTCATCGACAATAGATTACGCCACTGCCAGAGAAGCACGCCAACGACCACGGCGACGCCGAAAGCAATAGAAATAATATCGGGCATTGTCACGGAGAGCAGATCGCCAAACAGATACGCCATCAAATCGACGCGTACGTTTGACATTAAGCTGACAACCACCAGGCCAAGAGAAAGCGCACTGTGCGCCATAATGCCCAGCAACGTATCCAGTGCCAGATGCGGGCGCTTCTCAAGCCACACCAAACCCAGAGCCAACATTAAGGTCACGGCAATTACCGCATAAAACGGATTTATATTGAGTAGCAGACCAAATGCCACGCCTAACAACGAAGCGTGGGCGAGGGTATCGCCAAAGTAGGACATCCTGCGCCAGACAACAAACGAGCCTAATGGCCCAGCGGCACACGCCAGCAAAATCCCGGCAAGCCAGCCGGGCAACAACAATTCAATCATGGCTGGCCATTCCCTCTGCGCAAAACAATACGTCCTGTAAGATCGTGACGGTGATTGTGGTGGTGACGGTAAATCCCTAATTGCTCAGCACCGCGCGCACCAAACATCGAAATAAATTCTGGATGCATCGACACCACTTCCGGAGTGCCAGAGCAGCAAATGTGGTGGTTGAGACACAACACATCATCCGTTTTTGCCATTACTAAATGCAGGTCGTGGGAAACCATCATCACTGCGCAATTCAGCTCCTGACGCAGCTGATCAATCAGGTTGTACAGTGCCAGTTGGCCGTTAACATCAACACCCTGGGTGGGTTCATCCAGCACCAGTAACTGCGGCTGATTTAACAATGCACGGGCCAGCAGAACGCGTTGGTTCTCACCACCGGAGAGCTTTTGCATTGGGGCTTCAATCAGGTGAGCTGCCTGAACGCGTTTAAGCGCGGGCAAAATATCTGCTTTTTTTACGCCAGGGCGTAAACGCATAAATCGACTCACCGTTAGCGGTAGCGTGGTATCGAGATGCAGTTTTTGCGGCACATAACCAATTCGCAAATCGCGGTCTCGCTTGATAACACCTTCATCAGGTGCTACCAGACCCAGCACCACGCGAACCAGCGTCGATTTTCCTGCACCATTTGGCCCCAGCAGCGTTAAAATTCTGCCAGGTTTGAGATCGAGCGAAATATCAGACAGCACGCGGCGTTGTCCGAATGAAACAGAGATATTTTCCAGTGATACCAGATTTGTCATGACAATTTCAGGGGTTGCAGAAGTTAGCGGATGTTATAATATCACACATCTCACATTCATAACGATGAAAAGTCGCATTATGTTACATAAAAACTCATTTCTTTGCGCAGCTTTAACAACTGCATTTTTGGGTGCCGCAGCCGTCCCGGCGCAGGCCGCTGTTGTTGCCTCTATCAAGCCATTAGGATTTATTGCTGCGGCAATCGCAGATGGCGTCACGCCAACTGAAGTTTTGCTGCCAGACGGTGCTTCTGAGCATGATTATGCACTTCGTCCATCTGATGTAAAACGCTTACAAAGCGCGGACTTAGTGGTGTGGGTCGGCCCAGAAATGGAAGCCTTCATGCAGAAGTCAGTCAGCCAATTAGCTGAACAAAAACAAGTGCAACTGGCGGCTTTGCCAGGCGTGAAACCGTTGCTCATGAAAGGCGACGACGATGATGACCACGGCCATGAAGGTCATGACCATTCAGCCGAAAATAGTGACGAAGATCACCATCATGGTGAATACAACATGCATATTTGGCTTTCCCCAGAGGTAGCGCGGCTGTCGGCGGTTGCAATCCACGATAAATTAGTGGAACTTATGCCCCAAAATAGAGCCAAACTAGACGCCAACTTGCAGACTTTCGAGTTAGGATTAGCCAACATCGATAAGCAAGTTGGTAGCGTGCTCGCACCGCTCAAAGGAAAAGGGTATTTCGTTTTTCACGACGCTTATGGCTACTTTGAAAAACATTACGGTCTAACGCCGCTTGGCCATTTTACCGTAAACCCTGAAATTCAGCCCGGTGCGCAGCGTTTACATGACATCAGAACACAGTTGGTTGAGCAAAAAGCCGTATGCGTTTTTGCTGAACCGCAATTCAGGCCAGCCGTCATCAATGCCGTTGCCCGTGGCACTAACGTTCGTTCCGGAACGCTGGACCCGCTGGGGATTGAGGTTAAGCTCGGCAAAGACAGCTATATGCAGTTTTTGAACGGGCTTGCGAATCAGTATGCGAGCTGCCTGAAAGGAGAATAGTGAGGAAGTGAATACGTGCAACAGATAGCCCGCTCTGTCGCCCTGGCATTCGACAATTTGTCCCGGCCCCATCGCGTTATGCTGGGGTCTCTTACAGTTCTTACACTTGCGGTCGCTGTCTGGCGACCGTACGTCTATCACCCTGAAGCCAGCCCCGTTATCAAAACCATTGAGCTTGAGAAAAACGAGATTCGCTCGTTACTTCCTGAAGCCAGTGAACCGCTTGATCAGTCCCCGGACGCCGAAGATGACACCATCCCTCAAGATGAACTCGATGATAAAACAGCGGGTGAAACCGGTGTTCATGAGTATGTCGTCTCCACAGGGGATACGCTCAGCAGCATTCTAAACCAGTACGGCATTGATATGGGCGATATCGGCCAGCTTGCCGCAGTGGATAAAGACCTGCGTAATCTGAAAATTGGCCAACAAATTTCCTGGACGCTTAACGATAACGGCGAATTACAGCGCATGACGTGGGAAATGTCGCGTCGTGAAACCCGTACTTACGACCGTTCAGGCAGCACTTTCAAACTCAGCAGCGAAATGCAGCAAGGCGAGTGGGTTAACAATGTGCTCAAAGGCACGGTTGGCGGCAGTTTTGTCAGCAGTGCGAAAAACGCCGGTTTAACCAGTGCTGAAATCAGCGCGGTTATCAAAGCTATGCAGTGGCAGATGGACTTCCGCAAACTGAAAAAAGGCGATGAATTCTCTGTCCTCATGTCACGTGAAATGCTTGATGGAAAGCGTGAGCAAAGCCAACTGGTTGGTGTGCGTTTGCGTAGTAGTGGTAAAGATTATTACGCCATTCGTGCGGAAGACGGTAAATTCTACGACCGTAATGGTTCCGGACTGGCCAAAGGCTTTATGCGTTTCCCAACGGCCAAGCAGTTCCGTATCTCGTCAAACTTTAACCCGCGTCGCCTCAACCCGGTAACGGGCCGTGTGGCTCCGCACAAGGGTGTCGATTTTGCGATGCCTCAGGGTACGCCAGTGCTGTCAGTGGGTGATGGCGAAGTGGTGATGGCAAAACGCAGCGGCGCTGCCGGTTATTTTGTTGCTATCCGTCACGGTCGCACTTATACCACGCGTTACATGCACCTGAAGAAACTGCTGGTTCAGCCTGGTCAAAAAGTTAAACGTGGTGATCGTATCGCGCTTTCCGGAAATACCGGGCGTTCAACCGGGCCGCATTTGCACTACGAAGTGTGGGTTAACCAGCAGGCGGTCAATCCATTAACCGCGAAACTACCGCGTACCGAAGGGCTAACCGGTTCAGATCGTAGTGATTACCTGGCGCAGGTTCGTGAAGTTACACCGCAGCTTAGATTCAATTAATTAAGCTGTGTGAAAAAAGCCGGTACTCAGTGACCGGCTTTTTCTTTGTCTGATGGGCATTACCCCGCTAATATACTTACAAATTCATGTCATCAATGATTTGATGCTGTACTGAGAATATGCATGGAAAAAGCAAAAAAAAGTCACAGTGAGTTCATTCCAGAATTTCAAAAAGCCTTCTTGCATCCGAAATTTTGGGGCGCCTGGTTAGGCGTTGGCGCGTTCGCTGGACTGGCAATGTTACCGCCTTCGTTACGCGATCCTCTGCTGGGTAAAGTAGGGCGTCTTGCCGGACGCTTTGGGAAAAGTGCCCGCCGTCGCGCGCAAATTAATTTATTGTATTGCTTCCCTGATATGCCTGAAGCAGGGCGTGAAGCGGTCATCGACGAGATGTTTGCCACCGCCCCGCAGGCGATGGTGATGATGGCGGAGCTGGCGATTAAAGGCCCGCAAAAAATCATGACGCGTGTTGACTGGCACGGTTTAGAGATTATCGAAGAGATAAAACAGCGGGAAGAGAACGTTATTTTCCTCGTTCCGCATGGTTGGGCCGTAGACATCCCCGCGATGTTATTGGCGTCCCAGGGCCAAAAAATGGCGGCGATGTTCCATAACCAGGG
>Ga0160438_1000302_pt1 | contig 15091 bp, 14 predicted proteins | sample HID1975K_E0MG_FD_108203 | JGI IMG/M metagenome (GOLD analysis project Ga0160438, IMG submission 108203) | Enriched soil microbial communities from UW Madison campus, WI, USA - HID1975K_E0 MG | ecosystem: Environmental > Terrestrial > Soil > Unclassified | place: USA: Madison, Wisconsin...
CCGGTTTTCGCCTGTGCGCGGACATCTTTCCCAGCCAGAATCGCGGGTAATGCAGCCGCCTGAACAGGCGTCATGGTGTGATAACCAAGTTCGGTGAGGTTGGCGAGTTGTTCTGCAGGCAGAACGTTTAGGGTAGAAAAAGATGTCACAGTTATACTCTCAATTAATGGGCTGTCAGACAGCGTCTGGCGCGCATATTAGCAGATTCGTCGCTGTAACGCGGCAGTTTCCAGCAAATTAGCACTGCCATTTCAAGCCGCACGCTGCGATAAGATCTGATTTGCCCTGGTTGTCATTACTCCAGTATTAAATCTTTCAATTGATCGATAAAGGTTAATCCAAATCGTCTAATTTGATGCGATATAAACAAACCCAAAACAATGCCGAGATAATTCTCATACGAATAACTGGTCGGATTTCTTATTAATAATTACAATGCGATTCTGCGCGCGGTTACTACAAATAAAAAAGGGATTGTTATGAAAAAGTTAATGATAGCAGCTGTTGCTTCTCTGGTTTTATCTGGCTGCGCGCAGCAAACATTCACTATTAATAAAGAAATTGCTGAGAAACCACAGCAAACCACGACACATCACTTCTTTGTCAGCGGTATTGGCCAAACCAAAACTGTTGATGCGGCGGCGGTATGTGGCGGTGCGGATAAAGTTGTGCGTACAGAAGTTCAGCAGACGTTTGCTGACGGTTTCCTCGGCTTTATCACGTTTGGTATTTATACCCCACGTGATGCACGCGTTTATTGCTCTAAGTAAGTTAAATAGCCAGTGTTATGCACTGGCTTTAAATATTTTAATTTACTAAATTCTTACTCAAGTTAAACCCTCCCCGAATTAATACCCGCCTGCGAATATATCCCTCCTCGGTTTTGAGTTCCACGAACCTTCAATTTCATTAGATAAATCATCTAAACAATATGAATTGCGCAAATTTAAATTCTATGGCGATTCATGTTACCCTCCTGTTACCTACATTAGATGACAAGGTGTCTCATGAAATTTGTTCTTTTATTAAGCCTTTTAGGCCTCGTTCATTCTTCTGTATTTGCCGCCACAGCAACCCGACTATCATGCTCAATGCGTGAAAATATGGTGATTTCGCGTTTTGCTTACAGTCTCACGACGATGAAATGGGACGAACACTTTCAGGTTGCCTCCGGAGTCAGACAGAACAAAACCCAGAATGATGTCCCTTTCCGCGTCACACGGTTTCAAAATGGAGATGACCTGGTGTTCTTCCCGGGGAAACAGACCTACTTCATGTTTTATTCCGGCAATCCTGAGCCAGATCGTTGCGTCGTGCTGAGCACAAGTACCTATGAGATTACGCAGTTGCCGCGCTATGAAAAACCAGATGCATAACGGGATTGTGTGAAGCAAAGAGTGTCGCTAAAAGTGATTTTGTTTTGGTCCGCCACCGGAGCCTCGAACCCCGTACTACAACACTGAGGTTGCCGCTCTTCCCGATGAGCTAGTGGCGGTTTTTAACGCATGCCTGACCCTTCATTTCATAATCACATGAAGATTATAAAGATTGGCCGGCGGCGCATAATACATAAGTGAAATTATCCATGCAATAAATAAGGTTTTAATAGGGCAAACTTATTTTAATCTCTTTAAAACCACGCCATTGAGAAACGCTTTTTACTTCATTTCGTGCTGACTTTCGTCGCCGCAATCCGTACCATACACGCCATGTAGCATGGCTATGCCCCTGCGGTGCCCCTTTTCGAGTTAGAGCGTCAACTAAATGCAAGATAAACAAGAAGTTACTAAAAAAGAACAATACAACCTGAACAAATTACAGAAACGTCTGCGTCGTAACGTGGGCGAAGCTATCGCTGATTACAACATGATTGTAGAAGGCGATCGCATTATGGTTTGCCTGTCCGGTGGCAAAGACAGCTACACCATGCTGGAAATTCTGCGTAATTTGCAGCAGAGCGCGCCGATCAATTTCAGCCTGGTGGCAGTTAACCTCGACCAGAAGCAACCCGGTTTCCCTGAGCACATTCTGCCTGCGTACCTGGAAAGCATTGGTGTGGAGTACAAAATTGTCGAAGAAAACACTTACGGCATCGTAAAAGACAAGATTCCAGAAGGGAAAACCACCTGTTCGCTCTGCTCTCGTTTGCGCCGTGGCATTCTCTATCGCACCGCAACCGAGTTAGGGGCAACGAAAATTGCCCTTGGCCACCATCGCGATGACATTCTTCAGACGATGTTCCTGAATATGTTCTACGGCGGCAAAATGAAAGGCATGCCACCAAAACTGATGAGCGATGACGGCAAGCACATTGTGATTCGCCCGCTGGCCTACTGCCGCGAGAAAGACATTGAGCGTTTCGCCATCGCGCGTGAATACCCGATTATTCCGTGCAACCTGTGTGGTTCACAGCCAAACCTCCAGCGCCAGGTGATTGGCGAGATGCTGCGCGACTGGGATAAACGTTATCCTGGCCGTATCGAAACCATGTTCAGCGCGATGCAAAATGTGGTGCCTTCGCATATGTGCGATACCACGCTGTTTGATTTCAAAGGCCTGAAGCACGGTGCGGAAGTTGTAGACGGTGGCGATTTAGCGTTCGACCGCGAAGAGTTGCCTATGCAGCCTGTTGGCTGGCAGCCAGAAGACGAAGACAGTGATTCCCCTGTGCAACGCCTCGATATCCTCGAAATAAAATAGTCACATCATCCCTCTCCGGCAACGGAGAGGGAAACCTTCACATGTGCGGCGGCGGGTCGATAATCGGTTTTGGATCGGGATCAAGCGGCGGGTCGGGTATCGGCTGCGGCCTGGGAATTGGATCGGGCACAGGCGTGGGTTCGCTCGGGAATGTCGGGTCGCTCATGAATAAGCTTCGATAAAAAGTCATTATGGCCTCCAGTTTTGTTCCTTCCCTTTAAGCATAGACAACAAATCGCAGACAAAAAAAAGCCGACTAATAGTCGGCTCGTACGAATCAATTGTGCTATGCAGTAATTCTAAAAAAGGAAGTAAGACAATATGGAGCGCAACGCCCATCGCTTGACGTTGCATTCACCTGCGAGAGAGATAGTGCCTTGAACCGTCGTTCCAGTTATTGACCTGGCTCAATTATCGCAGTCTTTTTTAGTAAGCGCTTTGTTAAAAATGTTAAATTTTACAGCCATTTACTGCGATGTAACCACCAGGCAACACCACCAATAAGAACCACCAACATGATGCAAAACAGGCTAAAACCAAAATGCCAGCCGCCGCCTGGAATGCCGCCTAAATTCACACCAAATAGCCCCGTCAAAAACGTGCTTGGCAAGAAAACCATCGCCATTAATGACATGGTATAGGTGCGACGCCCCATCGCTTCTTGCATCACCTGGGCGATTTCATCTGCCATCACAGCAGTACGCGCAATACAGGCGTCGATTTCATCAAGCCCGCGCCCTAACCTGTCGGAAATATCCTGCATCCGACGACGGTGATCATCGGTCATCCACGGCAGTCGCTCACTCGAAAGACGCGCATAGACATCCCGCTGCGGCGCCATATAACGGCGCATTACAATCAGCTGTTTACGCAGTAAAGCCAGAAAACCTCGTGGAGGGATTTGTTGGTCGAGCAAGTTATCTTCGAGATCAATAATTTTGTCATGCAACTGTTCAATAAACTCGCTGGCATGGTCAGTCAGCGCATCGCAAACATCCACCAGCCAACCGCCCGTATCGGCCGGACCTGCGCCCTCTTTGAGGTCATTCACCACGTCATCGAGCGCCAGTACCCGGCGCTGACGCGTTGAGACAATAAGCCGCTCGTCGATGTATAACCGCATTGCGACGAGTTGGTCGGGGCGTTCATCAGTACTGCCATTGATGCAGCGCAACGTGATGAGCGTCCCTTCGCCAATGCGCGTCACACGCGGGCGCAAACTTTCGCCGGCCAGCGCATCGCGGGCATAATTGGGCAGTAAAGGTGTGGTCGCCAGCCAGTTTGCGCTATCGGAATGGGTATAATTTAAATGCAGCCAACCAGGATGTGCAGCATCGATAGTGTCATTATCTTCGATGGTTTTGACGCCGCCATTGCCATCGAGTTGCCAGGCTAATACGGCGTCCGGCACTTTTAAATCGTGCCCTTTAATGGTTTCCAAAGCATTTCTCCACGTATTGCCACATTTCTGTTGTCAGTCTAGCCGTCTTCTTTTGTTATGTAACTCGGAAAAATAGGCAAACTTCCTGAATTTGCTCAATAAAAAATGTTACATTTCTGTTGTTTTTCAGATACAGCAATGCCACCAGGGCATACGGAGATGATGTTTGCTAGACGTACGCAGAACTTACACCAATTTAGATTTTCGCCTAAAGGTCATGCGGCAACGCGCAATCACAATCAGTGGTGTCTGGTTTTTGTGGATTAACTTATTGTTCTGCTTATTCATTTTAGGCCGACACTACTTTTCGCCGATAAAACAAATCGCCAGCATCACCCAATCATATCCCGTGCTAGAACTGCTTATGGGGTTGATACTCGCCATCTCGTCTTCGGTGATTTTCCTTTTGCGAATGGCCCCCGATCAACACGCCGAGTGGCTGAGTAAGTGCCTGCACGGGGCATTACTGGGCATCAGCGCTCTTTGGGTGTGTTGTTTTTACATCTTCATTGCCAGCGGCGATTCGCGGATTGTGTTCCCCTTCGCTGCGTTGCTGATTTTCACCGCGCTGATTTCACTCTATTTTGATACCCGCGTTTTACTGAGTTTCACCCTGCCTATTTGGGTGGTGATTCTGATTTGTAATTTTGTTTATCCTTCCGACCTCACGGTGCTTAATGCGCTGTTGTATATCCTGCTGGCTGGCTTGTTTGAGTCGGGCCGCCGGATTTTGTGCGGTTGGTTTATTCTGGCCGTCCGCCGTGAGCATGAAAACAGAGATTTGATAACACAGTTACAAACGCTGGCTAACCGCGATCCGTTAACCGGGATTGCCAATCGACGGGTGTTCCATCTGTTGCTGGATAAAGCGCTGCAACGTGAGGAACAATGCAACTCGCCGCTGTCAGTGATTATGTTAGACGTCGATCACTTCAAAAAATATAACGACCATTACGGTCATCAGGCCGGTGATGAATGCCTGATAAAAGTCGCTAAATGCCTTGAAGATGCAGTTCGTTCGACACAAGATGTTGCGGCGCGGTTTGGAGGCGAGGAGTTTATTATGCTGCTTCCTGATACCCCTGCGCAGCAGGCGATTGAGGTGGCAGAACGCATCCAACAGAATTTAAAAGCACTGGCGATTCCCCATGCCGGGTCGCTTGTATTACCCTACGTCACAATGAGCCTCGGTATCGCGATTTGGGAGCCGGGCATGTCCGCTACGCGACTGATTGCGCAAGCTGATGCGGCGCTGTATCAGGCCAAAGAACAGGGCCGGAACCAGTGGCAACTTTTCCATACTGAAGGATGAGAAGAAAATGAAAATTGGCGTTTTGTTCCCAATAGCCATCATCGTGGCCGCAATCGTGTTTATCACCTGGTTTATTGTCGGGGGTTACGCCACTTCTGTTTCGTGATGAAACAAAAAAGGCCCTGATGCAAGTCAGGGCCTTTAAGATCTAAGTTTAATTAATGCGCCACGATATACATGGTACGGCTGTAAGCAACATCTTCAGGGTTATTAATCGGATACCCTTTCAGCCATGGCTTGATTAAGCGACCATTGGTGTACTGGTAAATCGGTGCGATCGGGGCTTTTTCCTGGAGGATTTTTTCCGCCTGATTGTAATCTTTATTACGCGCGGCATCAGTTGTTTCCTGGCTTGCCTGCTCCAGAACTTTGTCATATTCCGGGGAGTTGAAGCGCGAAATATTACCGCTGTGCGTTGAAGTTAACAGCGACAGGAACGTCGAAGGCTCGTTGTAATCTCCCACCCACGAAGCACGAATTACATCGAAGTTACCGGTGTTGCGGCTATCAATGTACGTTTTCCATTCCTGGTTTTGTAGCTTCACATCCACACCAAGATTTTTCTTCCACATTGATGCCACCGCAATCGCAATCTTCTGATGGTTTTCAGACGTGTTATACAGCAGCGTTAATTTAAGCGGTTTGTTCGGGCCATAACCTGCCGCTTGCAGCAGTGTTTTAGCCTGAGCGTTGGCTTCTTCCTGGCTCATTTGCTCAAATGGTGAAGGCTCTGGCGTAAAGCCCGCCGTCACATCTGGCGTAAAGCGCCATGCCGGTTTCTCACCCGTACCCAATACCTTTTCAGCCATGATATGACGATCAATCGACATGCTCAGGGCAAGACGCACGCGCGCGTCAGCCGTCGGGCCTTTCTGGGTGTTAAAGGCGTAATAATAGGTGCCCAACTGTGGCGGGGTATAAACTTGCCCCGGAATATCTTTCAATAATTTTTGATAGAGGTTTTTCGGGAATGACTCAGTGATATCAATGTCTCCCGCCAGATAACGCTTGGTGGCCGAAGATTCCTGGTTGATAGGAATGAATGTCACCTCGGTGATGACCGTTTTGCTGTTATCCCAGTAATTTTTATTCTGCACCGCCACCAGTTTTTCGTTCACGATGCGATCTTTCAGCGCATACGCCCCGTTGCCAACCAGGTTGCCAGGTTTGGTCCAGTCATTGCCGAATTTCTCAACCACTGCTTTTGGCACCGGATAGAGCGAAAAGTTAGCGGTCAGATTCGGGAAGTACGGTACGGGCTTATCGAGATTAATGCGCAGCGTTCTATCATCAACCGCCGTCACGCCCAGTTTATCCGCAGGTATTTTGCCATCAATAATGGCTTGCGCATTGTTGATGCCAGCAAGGGCGGCGAACCAGGCAAATGGTGAGGTGTTTTTCGGATCAACCAAACGCTGCCAGCTATAAACGAAATCTTGTGCGGTAACCGGTGAGCCATCAGACCAGCGCGCGTTGTCGCGCAGGGTAAATGTCCAGGTACGGTTGTCATTACTTTGCCATTTGGTGGCGACACCGGGTTCGAGCTGCCCTTTCTCGTTCTGGTTAACCAGGCCTTCAAACAAATCACGGATCACCTGAATTTCTGGCAACCCGACGGCTTTGGCGGGATCAAGAGAAGCCGGTTCATCTTTAATATGACGAACCAGAGTTTGGTCAGCCGCGAGTTTAGTACCAGCAGGGACATCCGCCGCCCAGGCATTAGAAAAGAGGCTGGCAATGGCTAATGCACAACAAGTAGTCAAAAAACGCTTTTTCATGTTTTACCCTTATGAATAATTTTGTTTGGGCCAGCACTACGCTCACGCCAGTGACAGACAAACAATGTAACGCAATCAACTGTTTTGCCAATAACAAAAATAAATAACGTGACGAAAATCGCCTCCCGGCGGGGTTTTTGTGAATATCGGCGCAAAGGATGAACTGGTCTGACAGGAGATTGTTTCAGATGAGTTTTTTTTAAATCACTGCTATTACTATCTGCATTAAAAATCTGAGTCGATTTAAGGAATGCTATGTCAGCCCACCGCCCACGTTCACAACGCGGTCATTTGCCGAAAGGCTCTGAGCGTTATGGCAAATCTGTGTTCGGCGCGCCGCTTATCTGGTTCCCGGCCGCACCGAGTGAACAACGCAGCGGCTTAATCATTGCAGGCACGCATGGCGATGAAAATGCGGCCATGGTGACGTTGTCTTGCGCACTGCGCACCCTGGAACCCGAACACCGCCGTCATCACGTTGTGCTGGCGGTGAATCCTGACGGTTGCCAACTGGGTTTACGCGCTAATGCCAACGGTGTGGATTTAAATCGTAATTTCCCGGCGGCAAACTGGAAATCTGGCGAAACCGTTTATCGCTGGAACAGCAGTGCCGATGCACGCGACGTGGTGTTATCGACCGGCAACAAGCCCGGTTCTGAGCCAGAAACTGCTGCGTTATGTCAGCTGATTCATACGTTACAACCTGCATGGATTGTCTCTTTCCACGATCCGCTAGGCTGTATTGAAGATCCCGACAACTCCCCGCTTGGCGCATGGCTTGCGAAAGAGTTTGCGTTGCCGTTAGTGACCAGTGTGGGCTATGAAACTCCAGGGTCATTTGGCAGTTGGTGTGCCGATTTAGGCCTGCCTTGTATTACCGCAGAATTCCCGCCCATCTCGGCTGACGAAGCGAGTGAGCGGTATCTGGATGCCATGATGGGCTTACTGCACTGGCAAAAATAAAAGTCTTACGGATAAAGTTTCCCGGTTTCAAAGTGCAAACCGGGCTCAACGTCTACCGCAAGCCAGGTTGGGCCATCGAGATCGGCGAAACGGACTTTCGCCGCCAGCGGTAAAGCGGCGGCGATAGCTCTGGATGTACACAACATACAGCCCAACATCACATCAAATCCTGCTTCGCGAGCGGCCTGCGTTAAGGCCAACGCTTCGGTTAAACCACCGGTTTTATCCAGCTTCACGTTCACCATTTCGTAGCGCCCTTTCAGCCCGGCAAGGCTTTCACGAGTATGGCAACTCTCATCCGCGCAAATAGGCAATGGATGGATGAAATTCGCCAGCGCACTGTCCTGCCCGGCAGGCAGCGGCTGTTCCAGCATCGCTACATTCAGGTCGGCAAGTAACTGGCAACGCGCCGCCAGGCCGTCACTTTTCCAGGCTTCGTTAGCATCAACGATAATCACTGCCTCTGGCACGGCGGCACGAATCGCCACCATGCGCTCGGTAATGAGTCGGTCGTCAATTTTAACCTTTAACAGACGCGCGCCTTTATCCCACAGCAGTTTCGCGGCGGCCGCCATTTGTTCAGGTTCGGCAATACCGACAGTTTGTGCCGTGGTCACCAGTTCCGGGAGTTCGACCCCAGCAATATGAGAAAGCGTCCGTTGTTTGCGTCGGGCTTCTAAATCCCACAATGCGCTATCAATGGCATTACGCGCAGCGCCCGCCGTGAGTGCATCTTGCAGTTGCGCACGCGTCATTCCTTTTTCCAACTGGGGAATCACCGTGGTGATTTGCGCCAGCACCGATTCCACACTCTCGCCATAGCGCGGATACGGGGTGCACTCACCCACCGCTTTAATGCCGTCTTCTTCCAATTCGACCACCACAACTACCGCTTCGCTGCGTGTACCACGTGAAATCACAAACGGTGTATGGAGGGGCCACGCTTCCTGGTAAACCTTGACTGTTCTCATTATTTTTTGCCTGTCGTCGTTGTTTTTATCGTTGCCAGAGTATAGCCAGAGAACACTTTTACTTGCAGTATCAGTTTTTTATATTCAGATGATGAATACTGACATACACTGTCGGCGGCGTTAATTATATGTAAAAAGGAAAATCAAACATGTCACAAATCGTTCATTTCCAGGGCAACCCTGTAGCGGTTGCAGGTCAGATCCCACAAGCTGGCAACAAAGCTGAAGCTTTCTCACTGGTAGCTAAAGATCTGTCTGACGTTACTCTGAGCCAGTTCGATGGAAAACGTAAAGTCCTGAACATTTTCCCAAGCATTGATACCGGCGTTTGTGCGGCTTCCGTGCGCAAATTCAACCAACTGGCGACAGAAATGGATAACACCGTTGTACTGTGTGTTTCCGCTGACCTGCCATTTGCACAATCTCGCTTCTGTGGCGCAGAAGGCCTGAGCAATGTTGTCACACTGTCTACTCTGCGTAACCCAGAGTTCCAGCAAGCGTACGGTGTGGGTATTTCTGAAGGCGCACTGAAAGGCCTGACGGCTCGTGCCGTAGTGGTTCTTAATGAGAAAGACGAAGTGGTATTCAGCGAGTTAGTGAACGAAATCACTAATGAGCCAGATTATGCCGCAGCACTGGAAGCTCTGAAGGCTTAAGTGTGAATGCCCCCGTGAACCGGGGGCATATTGGTTACTCTTCTGTTTTACGCTGGCTCAGGCCGTATTCACGTAATTTGTTCGCAATCGCGGTGTGCGAAACGCCCAAACGTTTAGCCAGCTTGCGCGTACTTGGATAAGTACGATAAAGCTGAGTGAGCACCGAACGCTCAAAGCGGCTGGTAATATCATCCAGCGACCCTTCCATTGCTTCTTCCCCAACCACTAAACTCGCCGTATCAAAATCTGGCAGCAAAATGTCTTGCGGACGTAACTCGTACCCTTCCAGTTGGGTTAATGCGCGGTAGATAGCATTCTTTAACTGACGCACGTTGCCCGGCCAACCATAACGCGTTAACACATTACTTAAGTCATTGGCCAGTTTCGGACGCGGAACGCCTTGCTCATCGGCAAAACGGGCTACAAACAGCTCGGTCAGCGGCATGATATCTTGCGGGCGGTCACGCAGCGGCGGCAAATTCAGCGTGAGGACGTTCAGGCGATAATAGAGATCTTCACGGAATTCGCCTTTTTGCACCATTTCAATCAGGTTCTTTTGCGTCGCACAGATTACGCGCACATCAACATGAACTTCATGCTCCTCGCCCACGCGACGGAATGTGCCGTCGTTGAGGAAACGCAGCAGTTTAGTCTGCATACGCGGCGACATTTCACCGATTTCATCCAGCAGAACCGAACCACCGTTAGCCTGCTCAAAGAAGCCTTTCTTACCTTCGACGGCATTGGCGTATGCGCCTGGCGCATGTCCAAACAATTCGCTTTCAACCACGTCATCCGGCATCGAGCCGCAGTTGAGCGCCAGATACGGTTTCTGCGCTCGTGGGCTGCCAAGATGGCAAGCATGAGCCAGCAAATCTTTACCGGTTCCGGTATCACCCACAATCAGCAGCGGTGCATTCAGCAATGCCAGTTTATGTGCCTGATCAACCACATGGCGCATTTTCGGGCTGACCGCGACAATCTGGCTAAACGCGCCAACATCGGTATTAGAGAGGTTCTGGAGCTGGCGGCCCATGCGGACGGTTGAACGCAGCATCACCACCGCGCCGACTAACGTCGCGCCTTCGTTTTCGCTATCAAGATGAACCGGCGTGATTTCCATCAGGAAATTCTGCCCGTTAATCACCACGTGTTCGGTATGAGATTCCGTCGGCGCACTTTCCAGCCAACGCATAAAGTTAAAACCGTTCACCAGGCTCGCGGCGTTATGGTTACGCAACTTGTCTTCGTTTTGGCCGAACAGTGCACAGCTCGCCGGATTCGCCAGCTCCACTTTGCTTTTCATATCCAGCGACAGCACTGGTTCAGGCAGCGCTTCAAGCAAGGCGCTTAACGCACGATGTTCGCGCTCGGAAGGCATCCACGGCACGGTACGCACATCCGTCACTCCCGGGATGCGACGAATTTCAGCCATCAGGCTGCTGAAAGTGTCAAAATCGAGGGTAGAGAAATTCAGGTAGATTCGCCCAATGGGATCAATTTCGATACCGCGCAAATCAATACTGCGCAGCACCAGTAAATCAAGTAATTCACGGGTAAGACCAAGACGGTCCTGGCAAAAAACTTCCAGACGCATGGATGTGTCCTTCAATTGCAATAAGCTGAGTCATTGGGTGAAGTGATGATACTCCAGATAACGAATGGTCAGAAGAGATGTGTGAAGAAAAGTTGACAGATAAGTCGCTGAATAGGAGCAATGCCGTAAAGCAAAATGCTCACGGCACTGTTTGTGAGTTACTCGACAGGGCGGGTTTTGCTTTTACTCATTGTCTCTTTGAGCTGAACCAGCAACTGCTTACGGAAATCACCTAAACGCGGTTTATCGTTCTCAATCCACGGTAATGGGCGGCAAAGTTCCATCGCTTTAATCCCTAAACGCGCAGTCAGTAAACCGGCTCCAATCCCTTGCGCCGCACGTGTTGAAAGCCTTGCGGCGAGGTCCTGGCCTATCCAGTCCATCCCCACTTCGCGCACCAGTTCGCTGGCTCCGGCAAAGGCTATATTCAGCAAAACCAGGCGGAATAGCCGAATACGGCTGTAGTAGCCCAGTTCAATGCCATACACCGTGGCAATACGGTTAATCAGACGCAAATTTCGCCAGGCAATAAATGCCATATCCACCATAGCCAATGGGCTGACGGCAATCATCAGCGTGGATTCAGCGGCAGAACGGCTGATCTCCCGACGCGCCTGGTTATCCAGCACCGGCTGAACTAATCGGGCATACAGCCCCACCACTTCGCGGTCGTTTTGTGTTTCGTGAATCGCGGCGTACCAGCGTTGCAACGCCGGATGCCCCTGATCCAGCCCGGCCTGACGAGCTAGCTTTTCACAGAAGGATTTCCCCTTACCCATGCCATGGCTGTGCATTAATTCACGGGCTTCATCTCGTTCTTCTGCACGCTGGCGCAAGCGCCATAAACGCCGCCACTCTGTTGCCACAGAACCGACCCCGGCGGCAATAATCAGCCCGCCCGCAATGCCACCGCCGAGGGCAATCCAGTCCTGCGTAACATAAGCGTTGTGCGTCCATTGGATGCCCTGCGCTACGACGCTTATCCCACACAGCCCCAGACCAACCTGCACCATCCGCCGCCACAGGCTACGTTTCGGGCGCAACGCCGCTTCAATGACGGCTTCCGCCTGTCCATCGTCTTCAACGTCGTCTAAGGTATTGAGCGCAGGCGTAAATTTTTCGGCCTCCGGCTCGCTAAAAGCGTGCGGCGCTTTGTAGGTATCTGCTTTTTCCACATCCAGCGGTTGCGCAAAATCAATACGCGGTTTTAATGGTTCGTTCATCGCAATTTATCCCCGATTAAAAACTCCAGCGCCGCATCCATGCGAATGTGCGGCATCGGCCTGTCCACATCCATCACCTGTGGGCGGAACTGTTCAAACTGAAAGCCCTGTTTTTCCCAGAATGCGCTGCCCGGTAAACGGGCAGGCACTTCGCCGGGATAAACCGTTAACGGCTCGCCATCACTTAAACGATTGCCGCGTAACGCCGGGATTTGTTCTCCGCGCACATCGACCAGGCCGCTTTGCGTCGCCTGCACCGAAGCAAGGCCCATGCAATCCATGTCGATACCTTCGAACGCGGCATTTTGCCAGGCGTCCTGCACCAGTTGTTGAAGCAGCGCGACCATGTTGGCGTGTTGGTCGACGGTGACATGATCGGCCTTGGTGGCGGCAAATAACAGCTTGTCGATAACCGGCGAAAACAGGCGGCGGAACAGCGTGCGCTGGCCGTAATGGAAACTTTGCATCAGTTGCGTGAGCGCCAGACGCATGTCGTTAAATGCTTGCGGGCCGCTGTTGAGCGGTTGCAGGCAATCCACAAGCACAATCTGACGGTCAAATTTAAGGAAATGGTTCTTATAAAACCCTTTAACCACTTTGTCGCAGTAGTAATCAAAGCGCGTGCGCAGCATACCGATGTTGGTGGTTTTATCAGCCTGAGCAAGTTTTGACTCGCCGATGGCGTCCACATCCGGCCACGGGAAGAATTGCAGCGCGGGGGCTCCCGCCATATCACCGGGCAGCACAAAACGCCCCGGCTGGATAAAGTGCAAACCTTCACGCTTGCAACGCAGCAGGTAATCCGTCCAGGCTTCAGATATTTCTGCCAGTCGGTTTTCATCGGCAGGCGCGAGCGGGTCTAACCCTTCACACAATGTACGCCACTGTGCTGACCACTCGCCGCGATCGCCCGTCAGTAAACTGGTCATCTGACGCGACCAGGTGAGGTAATTTTGCGCCAGCATCGGCAAGTCCAGCAGCCACTCACCAGGGTAATCAACAATTTCCAGGTACAACGTCGAGGTGTCTTTAAAGTGACGCAGCAGCGAATCGTTAGAGCGATAACGCAGCGCCAGGCGCATTTCGCTCACCCCACGCGTCGGCGTCGGCCAACTCGGCGGGGAGCCATAAAGCTGCGCCAGACCTTCATCATAGGTAAAACGCTGAATGCCTAAATCGCGCTGCGGCACACGCTTGACGCCCAGCAGACGCTCTTCGCGCACTGCGTTAAGTAACGGCAAACGTGCACCGTTATGCACGCTCAATAATTGATTCACCATCGCGGTGATAAAAGCCGTCTTACCACTGCGGCTTAAACCCGTTACGGCAAGGCGTAAATGCCGGTCTACGCCCCGGTTCATCAGGGCATTCAGTTCATTCTTGATTCTGTTCATATGCGTCCTGGCAGCACCCATCTGTGACTTTAATGAGAAAGGTTATGGGGGTAAATGGTGATAAATCAAAGGACATAGAATCATTTTACACCTATTTACACTGACGCATCGCCAATAGACAGCCCGTTACGTGTTCAGTAATATGCGTTATCTTTTGGCGCAGAACAGGACCGGTTCAGTCATGTCGCCCACCATTTATGATATTGCCCGCTTGGCGAATGTTTCCAAATCCACCGTATCGCGCGTGCTCAATAAGCAAACCAAAATTTCACCGGAAGCGCTCGAACGTGTTTTAAAAGCGATTGAAGAGTTAAATTATCAGCCGAATAAATTAGCCCGAGGGCTAACGTCTTCTGGCTTTGATGCGATTATGGTGATCTCCACGCGCTCAACCAAAACCACGGCGGGAAATCCCTTTTTCTCTGAAGTGTTGCACGCAATTACCGCTCGCGCAGAACTGGAAGGTTTTGACGTCATTTTGCAAACATCCAAAAATAGTAAAGAAGATCTGCAAAAGTGCGTCAGTAAAATCAAACAGAAAATGATTAAGGGCATAATTATGCTCAGCTCACCGACCGATGAATCATTTTTTGAAGAGTTAGATCAGTACGCTATTCCGGTGGTTGTCATTGGTAAAGTCGACGGTGAATTCAAGCACGTTTGTTCAGTCGATACCGATAATTACCACGACAGTATCGCGCTGACACAAACACTGCTCAATAAAGGGCATCGTAAGATTGCCTGTCTGCACGCCCCGCTCGATTATCATGTTTCAGTCGACCGCCTTGCTGGCTTTAAAGATTGCCTGCGTCAGCAAGATATTAACCTGCCTGATGAATGGATCGTCGATGGTGGATATACCAATGAAACGGCACTTGAGGCAGCGCAAAAATTGTTAAGCGGGGAGAATATCCCAGAAGCAATATTTGCCACAGATAGCCTGAAGCTAATGAGCATTTACCGTATCGCACAAGAAAAAGGAATCAAAATACCCGAGCAATTATCTGTTGTGGGTTATAGCAATGATATGCTCAGTTTTTTACTTTCCCCACCGCC
>Ga0160438_1000304_pt1 | contig 15055 bp, 10 predicted proteins | sample HID1975K_E0MG_FD_108203 | JGI IMG/M metagenome (GOLD analysis project Ga0160438, IMG submission 108203) | Enriched soil microbial communities from UW Madison campus, WI, USA - HID1975K_E0 MG | ecosystem: Environmental > Terrestrial > Soil > Unclassified | place: USA: Madison, Wisconsin...
CACCAGGTATTCTTTCAGACGGCCCGGACTCAGCAGCGCCTTCGTTTCCTGGTAGAGATAAGTTTTGTTCGCTGAACCGCCACCTTTGGCGATGCAGAGGAATTTGTATTCAGCGCCATCTACGCTGTAGAGGTCGATTTGCGCAGGCAAGTTAGTGCCTGTATTCACCTCTTTGTACATATCCAGCGCCGCGTTTTGCGAGTAGCGCAGATTATCTTCAATAAAGGTGTTGTAAACGCCACGAGACAACGCTTCCTCATCACCACCCCCGGTCCAGACGCGTTGGCCTTTTTTACCCATGATGATGGCTGTGCCGGTATCCTGGCAGGTTGGCAAAATGCCCTTTGCAGCGATTTCGGAGTTACGCAGGAACTGGAGCGCGACATACTTATCGTTTTCGCTGGCTTCGGGATCATTGAGGATATCAGCCACCTGCTGCTGATGCGCCGGGCGCAGCATAAACGAGGCATCGTGGAAGGCGTGTTGGGTGAGTAACGTGAGGGCTTTAGGGTCAACTTTCAGGACTTCCTGCCCTTCAAACTCTGATACGGAAACATAATCGCTGCTGAGCAGGTAGTATTCGGTTTCGTCTTTTTTTAACGGGAATGGTTCTTGATAATGAAAGTCTTTATTCGGCATTGTTCTCTCACTTACTACGTTAATTATTATCTTTTATACCCTTTATATTTCAAGCCGGAGCCAACCCCGCTGTGGCTTGAAAGATAACGGGCCTAACATGCTACACAATTTTTTAACAAAAACTGAGACTAAACCGACTTTTTAATCCCCTGGTTACTTCACTGCGGATAATTGGTTTAATAGCAGTAACTTTGTTTAGATTACTATAGGGCTTACTGATGCAAAAACTCATTAACTCAGTGCAAAACTATGCCTGGGGAAGTAAAACTGCGTTAACAGAACTTTATGGTGTGGAAAATCCTGAAAATCTGCCAATGGCAGAACTATGGATGGGCGCACATCCAAAAAGCAGCTCAAAAATTCTTAACAACGGCCAGGTCCAATCGCTACGTGATGTGATTGACGCTGATAAGCCGACACTTTTAGGCAAGGCCGTTGCAGAGCGTTTTGGTGAGTTACCTTTTCTCTTCAAAGTGCTGTGTGCCGATCAACCGCTTTCCATTCAGGTTCATCCTAACAAAAAGGCATCTGAATTAGGCTTTGCCAAAGAAAATGCCGCGGGCATTCCACTGGATGCCGCCGAGCGCAATTATAAAGATCCAAACCATAAGCCAGAGCTGGTGTTTGCGCTAACGCCCTTCCTCGCTATGAACGCATTCCGCGAGTTCTCCGATATCGTCTCTCTGTTACAGCCAGTTTCCGGCGCGCACCCGGCGATTGCTCATTTCTTGCAAGAGCCGAATGCTGAATGCCTGTCGCAGCTTTTTGCCAGCCTGTTGAACATGAAAGGTGAAGAGAAATCACTCGCACTCGGCGTGTTGAAAGCCGCACTGAATAATCAGCAAGGCGAACCGTGGGAAACCATTCGCGTCATTTCCGAGTTCTACCCGGACGACAGCGGTTTGTTCTCGCCATTGTTGCTCAATGTGGTGAAATTACAGCCAGGTGAAGCGATGTTCCTGTTCGCTGAAACCCCACATGCCTATCTCAAAGGCGTCGCTCTCGAAGTCATGGCGAATTCCGATAACGTCCTACGTGCGGGATTAACGCCAAAATATATCGACATTCCAGAGCTGGTCGCCAACGTTAAGTTCGAACCAAAACCAGCCGCTGAGTTACTGACTCAGCCTGAGAAACATGCGGGCGAACTCGACTTCCCTATTCCGGTTGATGACTTTGCTTTCTCTTTACACGACCTGAGTACGCAGCAGACAAATCTTGCGCAGCCGAGCGCCGCTATTGTGTTCTGTACTGAAGGTGAAGCGGTGTTGAGCAAAGACGGGCAGCAACTGGTACTTAAACCTGGCGAATCGGCCTTTATTTCTGCACAGGAATCTCCGGTTTCAATCAGTGGTGTGGGTCGTGTCGCGCGGGTTTATTCCAAAATCTGAGTTATAAGCAACTTACTGATCTTTTGAAGCAAGATTGCTAAGCTTTAAGATGAGTTTCTTAAATGCCTCTACCCAAGCATCTACACGATGCCGGGTAAAAGGTATTTCTTTCGCCTGCTGGAGGACTCCCGGCAGGTGCACTTAATATGGACTACGACAGAATGAAAAAATCACTGGTTGCTGTAGGTGTTATTGTGGCTCTGGGTGTGGTGTGGACGGGCACAGCCTGGTACACCGGTAAGCAGCTCGAAGGCCGCATGGCTGAAATGGTTAGTAACGCTAACGCCGAATTGAACAAAGCCTCGCCGGAAGCTGGTTTGACGCTGAGCTACCAGGATTATCATCGTGGCCTGTTCCATAGTTCCATGCAGTTGGTCGTGAAACCGACCGCCGGGCAGACAAGCGCCATTCTGAAACCTGATCAAAGTATCGTCTTCAACGAAACAATCGATCACGGTCCATTCCCGTTCGCTCAACTGAAAAAATTCAATCTGATCCCGTCTATGGCATCAGTTCACACCACGCTTGTGAATAACCCAACCACTAAGCCTTTGTTTGATATCGCTAAAGGTCAGTCCTTTATTGATGCACAAACGCGTATTGGCTACAACGGCGACACCTCTTCTGATATCGATTTGCTGCCATTGAATTACGAAAAAGGCGAAGAGAAAGTGGCGTTCAGCGGCGGTCAGTTCAAGGCCGATGTTGATGGTCAGGGTGACAAAATTGCCGTCAGCGGTGAAGCGCAAAGCGGGCTGGTGAATACCGTTAATGAATACGGTCAGCACGTGCAGATGACGTTCAACGGCATCAAAACCGACGGTGAAAGCTCGCGCAGCGAATTTGTCGAACGCATCGGCAGCCAAAAAGCCTCTATTGAAAAGCTGGCGGTGACTGTTGAAGGCAAAGAAATGGCGGTGTTCGAAGGTTTGAATATCAATGCTAAATCTGAGCTTCAGGAAGATAAAAAACATCTTTCCGGGCAAATTGATTACACCCTGAACTCGCTGAAAGTACAGAATAAAGATATTGGTAGCGGCAAGTTAACGATCAAAATCGGTAATCTCGACGGTGCAGCGGTGCATGAGTTCAGCCAGAAATATAACGCTGAATCGCAAAAACTGCTGGCCGATCCGAATCTTGCGCAGAATCCAGAAGCTTATCAGCAGCGTATTGTTGAGCTATTTGCTGCAAACTTGCCGATGCTGTTAAAAGGTGACCCGGTCATTACCGTTGCGCCGTTAAGCTGGAAAAATGCGAAAGGCGAAAGCAGCTTTAATCTTTCCCTGTTCCTGAAAGATCCGGCGCAGGCGACTGGCGAGCCAACTACTCCAGAACAGCAGCTTGATCGCGTCGTAAAATCACTCGACAGCAAGCTGGTTATTCCAGTGGATATGGCAACTGAATTGATGACTCAGGTCGCGCAGCTTGAAGGTTACCAGCCTGCTGAAGCCGCAAAACTTGCCGATCAGCAAATCAAAGGCCTGGCGGCGATGGGACAAATGTTCCGCGTGACCACCATGGAAGACAACAAAGTCGTTTCCAGCCTGCAATACTCAAACGGCCAGGTCACACTCAACGGCCAGAAAATGCCGCTTGGCGAACTGTTAGGCATGTTTGGTATGGCGGCCCCTGGCGAACCAGAAGCGGCTCCAGTACCTGAACTGGAAACACCGGTCGTTCCGGCGGTACCAGCGGTTCCCCAGCAGTAATTATTTGTTTTGCCCGCAGTCTATAGCCTCCCACGGGAGGCTTTTTCGTTTATCGCATCCTTCGATTCACATTCTGGCACTGGCGGTAACGCGCTTTTGTTTCCGTTGATGGTGCATTTTTGAAAATCTTTTTAAACAGAATCCCCCTCAGTAGCACAAACATAAATTATTTGTATCTTTAAGTGGCGAAATGTAACTCTTTGGTTATATTTATAAAACGAAAATGCTTAGCAGTGATTCTTATCACTTAAGCGACCAAATAATTTCCAGATGTGATTACTCGAAGAAGCTGAGTAGTTAGAAGGTTTTAACATGAGGGGTACAAATGAGACTTACGTTGATCGTCAAAAGTCTTGCACTGGCAGGGTTGCTTTCCTCCACTGCACTGACACCTTTGTTCGCGCAGGAAGCACCCAAAGGTGCCACAGCGTCAACAAAGCAGGCTAACGATGCACTTTATAACCAGCTTCCTTTTTCCGATAACACCGATTTCACGAATGCTCACAAAGGCTTTATCGCCGCTTTACCTCAGGAGGTGATTAAAGGCGAGCAGGGAAATGTTATCTGGAACCCACAACAGTATGCATTTATCAAAGAAGGGGAAAAGTCCCCTGACACCGTAAACCCGAGCCTCTGGCGACAGTCTCAGTTGATCAACATCAGCGGTCTGTTTGAAGTGACTGAGGGCGTTTACCAGATCCGTAACCTCGATTTATCCAACATGACCATCATTGAGGGTAAAGAAGGGATTACCGTCGTTGACCCGCTGGTTTCAGCAGAAACAGCAAAAGTCGGCATGGATTTGTACTTCAAAAATCGCGGCAATAAACCTGTCGTCGCCATCATTTATACCCATAGCCACGTTGACCATTATGGCGGCGTGCGTGGTGTGGTAGATGAAGCGGATGTGAAATCCGGGAAGGTAAAAGTTTATGCGCCAGCAGGCTTCATGGAAGCAGCGGTCGCGGAAAACATTATGGCGGGCAATGTCATGAGCCGCCGTGCCAGCTATATGTATGGCAACCTCCTGAAACCTGAAGCCACCGGCCAGGTCGGCGCGGGTCTGGGCACCACCACCTCAGCGGGTACCGTGACGCTGATTGCCCCAACGAACATCATCGAGAAAGATGGTCAGAAGGAAGTCATTGATGGTCTTACGTATGACTTCATGCTGGCACCGGGTTCAGAAGCCCCGTCTGAAATGCTGTGGTATATCGAAGAGAAGAAACTCATCGAAGCCGCAGAGGATGTGACTCACACTCTGCACAATACTTACTCCCTGCGCGGCGCGAAAATTCGTGAACCGCTACCATGGTCGAAATACATCAACGAAGCCATTGTGCGTTGGGGTGACAAAGCCGAAATCATTATGGCTCAGCACCACTGGCCGACATGGGGTAACGAAAACGTGGTTGGCCTGCTGAAAAGCCAGCGTGACCTGTATCGTTATATCAACGACCAGACCCTGCGCATGGCCAACGAAGGCCTGACACGCGATGAAATTGCTGCCAACTTCAAACTGCCAGACAGCCTGGCGAAGACCTGGGCTAACCGCGGCTATTACGGCTCCATCAGCCATGACGTAAAAGCGACCTATGTGCTGTATCTCGGTTGGTACGATGGCAACCCGGCAACGCTTGATGAATTACCGCCGGAAGAAGCGGCTAAGAAATTTGTTGAGTACATGGGCGGTGCCGATGCGATTCTTCAGAAAGCGAAAACCGACTTTGACCAGGGTAACTACCGTTGGGTTGCTCAGGTGGTGAGTAAAGTGGTGTTTGCCGATCCAAATAACCAGAATGCGCGTAACCTGGAAGCGGACGCACTGGAACAACTGGGTTATCAGGCGGAGTCTGGCCCATGGCGTAACTTCTACCTGACCGGTGCTCAGGAGCTGCGCAATGGTGTGGTTAAAGGCCCGACGCCGAATACTGCAAGCCCGGATACCGTTCGTGCGATGACGCCTGAAATGTTCTTCGATTTCCTGGCGGTACATATCAACGGTGAAAAAGCCGGTAATGCCAAAGCGGTATTTAATATCGACCTGGGTAGCGACGGCGGTAAGTACAAGCTGGAGCTGGAAAACGGCGTGCTAAACCACACGCCTAATGCCGAAGCGAAAGATGCTGATGCCACGATTGCTCTGAACCGTGACACGCTGAATAAAATCATCCTGAAAGAAGAAACCCTGAAGCAGGCTGAAGATAAAGGCGAGGTTAAAGTCACCGGTAATGGTGCGAAGCTCGATGAGATGTTGGGCTATATGGACAAGTTTGAGTTCTGGTTCAATATCGTTACGCCATAAATGCATACCCTGCGGCAGCAATGCCGCAGGGTATTTACATCTGGGATCTCAATTTAGTTTTTACGTATCACTAATCTCGCGGGCATAATTTGGCTCCGAGCCTCTTCGTTATCGTTTTGCACTCGTTTGACAATCCTCTGCCCCGCGCTGCGGCCGATTTCTCGGGCCGGTGTTGACACCCAGGTTAAGGGCAAATCATCCAGTTCGTCGTCCATCACTTCCGCGAAAGCTGCCAGCGCCACGTGCCTGTCGTAGTAACTGTCGATACTTCCCTCGCCGCTTTGCCGCCCCGCTCGCAGTAAACCGAACCATGCGCCCATCGCCACAATACTGTTGTGGCAGAGCACGGCGGTAATGGTCGGGTTATGCTGCAACAATGTGGTAATGGCGTCTGCTGCCTTTTTCTGGCTCGGTTCGCATTCAATAATCCACTCGCTGTGGAATGGTAAACCGTATTGCAGCAATGTGGCGCAGTAGCCGCCGACGCGTTCAGCACGAGTTAATGACGATCCGTCGCCACCCAGCCACGCAATCCTCTGGTGCCCGCGTTTGATTAAATGCTCGGTCACCAGCTGCGCGGCCTGCATGTTATCAGGCCTGATGATATCGGCTTCGTCGAGATAACTGGCGCGGGAGGCAAACACCAGCGGCAGGTTCTTTTGTTCGGCAATGGCGCGCATATCTGCCCCCTGTCCTGCCGCGCCTGCCACAATAATCCCGTCCACGCCCTGCGCCACCAGCATGTCAAAGCAACGCTGCATATGCTGCCCTTGCGCGCCGCTTTGCGTCAGAAACAACAGTTTGCCCTGCTTCTCCAGTTCATCCGTCAGGCCTGCCGTCAGTTCCGCATAGAAAGGGTTACAAAGATCGCGCACGATCAAACCAATCACGCCGCTTTGGCCTCCACGCAATGAAACAGCTTGTCTATTGCGCACGAATCCTAATTTTTCGATGGCTTCATTCACGCGTAACCCGGTCGCCGGAGAGATGCGACCTTTGCCGCTAAGCACCAGCGAAACTGTCGTGACAGAAACCCCTGCGGCTTCAGCGACTTCGTGAATGGTTATTTTCTTTTCTTGAATCGTCATTAGTCAGACGAATCCTCCATGAAGCAAATTGGGTGATAAAACGTTTAACCCGTATGAGCATATTAGGCACTGTACTGCGCTTTGGATCTGTGAACTAACACGCAATAAAGCTTGGTAAAACGTTTTATCATCCGTCTCGTTTTGTACCACTACTCATTTATTAACCAGGGTTAAAGGAGTCGTTATGGCGGCTAATACACCACAAAAAATTACGCTTTGGGAGTTTTTTCAAAACCTTGGCAAAACGTTTATGTTGCCAGTGGCATTGTTGTCATTCTGCGGCATCATGCTCGGTATCGGCAGTTCACTAAGCAGTCACGATGTTGTTACATTACTTCCGGCTTTAGGTAATCCCGTTTTACAACTGATTTTCACCTGGATGGGCAAAGTCGGTTCGTTTGCTTTTAGTTTCCTGCCGATCATGTTCTGTATCGCCATCCCACTCGGCCTTGCGCGTGAAAACAAAGGTGTTGCTGCGTTTGCCGGTTTTGTCGGTTATGCGGTAATGAACCTGGCGGTGAACTTCTGGCTAACCGCCAAAGGTATTCTGCCAACCACTGACGCTGCTATCCTGAAAGCGAACAACATTCAAAATATCCTAGGTATTCAGTCTATTGATACCGGTATTTTGGGTGCGGTCATTGTCGGGATCATCGTTTTCCTGCTTCACGAACGTTTCCACAATGTGCGCCTGCCAGATGCTTTAGCGTTCTTCGGCGGTACGCGCTTTGTGCCAATTATTACTACCGTCGTTATGGGGCTGGTAGGTCTGGTTATCCCGTTGATTTGGCCTGTTTTTGCAGCCGGGATCAACGCACTGGGCAATATGATCAACAGCGCAGGCATGTTTGGCCCGATGATCTTCGGTACCGGCGAGCGTTTATTGCTGCCATTTGGCTTACACCACATCCTTGTTGCGCTGATTCGCTTTACGGATGCAGGCGGCACGATGGATGTTTGTGGTCATAGCGTCAGCGGCGCATTGACCATCTTCCAGGCGCAGTTGAGTTGCCCGAGTGTTCATGGCTTCTCCGAAAGTGCGACCCGCTTCCTTTCTCAAGGTAAAATGCCTGCCTTCCTCGGGGGTTTGCCGGGTGCGGCACTGGCGATGTATCACTGTGCTCGCCCAGAAAACCGTCATAAAATTAAAGGCCTGCTGATTTCTGGTGTGATCGCTTGTGTGATTGGCGGCACCACTGAACCGCTTGAGTTCCTGTTCTTGTTCGTGGCTCCGGTTCTGTATGTTATCCACGCGTTATTGACCGGCCTTGGCTTTACCATCATGGCTGTTCTTGGCGTGACAATCGGCAATACCGATGGCAACGTTATCGACTTTGTGGTGTTTGGTATCCTGCACGGTCTGGCAACAAAATGGTATATGGTGCCAGTGGTTGCAGCTATCTGGTTTGCGGCGTACTACGCCATCTTCCGCTTCGCCATTACGCGCTTCAATATCAAAACACCAGGTCGCGATATTGACACCACCACCAGCGCTGAAAAAGCCATCGCCGGTCAGGTCGGTAAATCTGGCTACAATGTCCCAGCGATGTTGGCAGCCCTCGGCGGTGCGGATAATATTGTTTCTCTCGATAACTGCATCACGCGTCTGCGTATGTCGGTGAAAGATATGGTTTTGGTGGACAGTGCTGCATTGAAAAATCTGCGCGCCATTGGTGTCGTGCAACTCAACCAGCATAATCTGCAAGTGGTGATTGGGCCGCAGGTCCAGTCGGTGAAAGATGAAATGGCGCACCTGATGCAAACTGCTCAGGCGTAAACCACAATGGGCGCTGCGGCGCCCGTTTGTTGCGAGGTGATATGTTCGATTTCTCCACCCCCGTTGACCGTCACGGAACCTGGTGTACCCAGTGGGATTATGTCGCAGACCGTTTCGGTGCCGCCGATCTCCTGCCCTTCACCATCTCCGATATGGACTTCCCTACCGCTCCGGTCATTCTCGATGCCCTGCAAAAACGTTTGTCTCACGGCGTTTTAGGCTACAGCCGCTGGAAGAATGAAGAGTTCCTCGGGGCGATTGCGCACTGGTACAGCGTCCGTTTTAACAGCGCCATTGATAAAGAATCGGTGGTGTACGGCCCCTCCGTGATTTATATGGTTTCACAGTTGATTCGCCAGTGGTCAGAACCAGGCGACGCCGTGCTTATCCACACTCCGGCCTACGACGCCTTTTATAAAGCCATCGAGGGCAACAAGCGCCAGGTATTTAGCGCGCCGCTGCATAAAACCGCAAGCGGCTGGATGTGCGACATGGCAGCGCTTGAAGCACAACTGGCGAAGCCTGAATGCAAAATCATGCTGCTGTGCAGCCCACAAAACCCAACCGGTAAAGTCTGGACACGCGCGGAACTCGATACCATGGCAACGCTTTGCGAACGCCACGGTGTACGTGTTATTAGCGATGAAATCCATATGGATATGGTGTGGGAAGGCCACCGTCATACCCCTTGGAATGAAGTCGGAAAAGGCCAGTGGGCACTGTTCACTTCGGGTTCCAAAAGCTTCAACATTCCGGCATTAACCGGGGCATATGGCCTGATTAATGACGCCGATGAACGCCAGAAATACCTGAATGTGCTCAAAGGCCAGGACGGTCTCTCCTCACCCGCTATTCTTGCGGTGATTGCCCATATTGCTGCTTACCAGGAAGGCGCGGCATGGCTGGATGAACTGCGGACTTACCTGCAAAGTAATCTGCGTTATGTGGCCGATGCACTCAACGCTGAGTTTGCGCAACTGAACTGGCAGCCGCCAGAGTCAACGTATCTGGCGTGGATTGATTTACGCCCGCTGGGTATTGATGACAATGCGCTGCAAACTGCGTTAATCGAGCAGCAAAAAGTCGCTATCATGCCGGGATACACTTACGGCGAGGAAGGAAAAGGCTTTGTGCGTCTGAATGCGGGTTGCCCGCGAGTAAAGCTCGAAGAAGGCGTAAAACGCCTGATTGCAGCGATTAAGTCCCTGCAATAATCTGCCGTGAAATAACAACGAGGGGAATTAAACTTCCCCTTTATTATTTGCGCAACGTAGCTATTTAGGTACGTTTGTTTTTATACTGTTACGCACTTTAATCAAAAAAAGAGTGCGACCATGATTGATACCACCCTGCCGCTAACTGATTTGCACCGCCACCTTGATGGCAATATTCGTGCACAAACCATTCTCGATCTCGGCCGCCAGTTTAATTTACCGCTGCCGGCGGATTCCCTTGAAACCCTTCGTCCTCATGTACAAGTCGTTGAAACTGCGCCGGACCTGGTGAGTTTCCTGCAAAAGCTGGACTGGGGCGTGAAAGTCCTGGCCGACCTTGATGCCTGTCGCCGCGTGGCGTGGGAAAATATTGAAGATGCCGCGCGTAACGGCCTGCATTATGTTGAACTGCGTTTTTCACCGGGCTACATGGCGATGACGCATAACCTGCCGGTTGCGGGCGTGGTGGAAGCCGTTATTGAAGGCGTACGCCAGGGTTGCCGCGATTTTGGTGTTGAAGCGCGCTTGATTGGCATTATGAGCCGTACTTTCGGTGAAGCCGCATGCCTTGCCGAACTCGAAGCGCTTCTGGCGCATCGCGATAGCATCACCGCTCTTGACCTGGCGGGTGATGAGTTGGGTTTCCCAGGAAGCCTGTTCCTGAACCATTTCAACCGCGCACGTGACGCAGGCTGGCATATCACCGTTCATGCAGGTGAAGCCGCAGGCCCGGAAAGTATCTGGCAGGCGATTCGTGAACTGGGTGCCGAGCGTATCGGTCACGGTGTGAAAGCCATCGAAGATCCCGCGTTAATGGATTTCCTGGCCGAACACGGTATTGGCATTGAGTCTTGCCTGACGTCGAATATCCAGACCAGCACCATCGCGTCGTTGGATAAGCATCCGTTAATCACCTTCCTCGATAAAGGCGTACTGGCGACGATTAATACCGATGACCCGGCGGTTCAGGGCATCGATATTATTCATGAATACACGGTTGCCGCACCGCAGGCGGGTTTGAGTGCGGTGCAGATTCGCACCGCACAAGAGAATGGTTTGAAAATTGCTTTCTTGTCCGACGCAGAAAAGCAGGCGCTGATCGCTAAAGTTCGCGCGGCTTAAACCTGTTACAGCTTGGGTCAGGAAACTGACTCAAGCTCGCTTTTTTCCTTCGCCGTTTTTTTCGCGTAGCGTTGCGCAAGCACCGCGCAAACCATCAATTGCACCTGGTGGAAGATCATCAGCGGCAGCACCATCATCCCCACGGCACTCGCCGGGAACAGCACGTTTGCCATCGGCACGCCATTAGCCAAGCTTTTCTTCGAGCCACAAAACACAATGGTAATTTCGTCTGCCGTGTTGAAACCCATCAAGCGTGCAACCCAGGTGTTGATCACCAGCACAATCGCCAGCAACACAATAGAACAACCGAGCACACCGAGCAGCGCGGTGCCATTCACCTGCTGCCAGATGCCCTCCACCACCGCTTCGCTAAACGCCACATACACCACCAGCAGTATGGATGAGCGGTCAGTCAGGCTGATCAATTTCTTATGTTTATCGACCCAGCGGCCAATCAACGGACGCGACAAATGTCCCACCACAAACGGCACCATCAATTGCAGGACGATTTTCCCAATCGCATGTAACGTGTCAGTGCTTCCTTCCTGGGTATTCATCAGCGCACCAACTAAAACGGGTGACAAGAAAATCCCCAGAATGCTTGAAGCCGATGCGCTACACACCGCCGCCGCAACGTTGCCGCCCGCGACCGAAGTAAATGCAATGGCCGACTGCACCGTGGCAGGTAGCGCACAAAGATAGAGGAAGCCCATATACAGCGGCTGATTAAGAATGGCGGGCGAGAGAAAACCCATCGCCAGGCCTAATAACGGAAACAGTGCGAAGGTGCTGAGAAACACGACAAGGTGTAATTTCCAGTGCCCCGCTCCCGCCACAATGGCATCGCGCGAAAGTTTGGCTCCATGCATGAAAAACAGCAGCGCAATCGCGGCGGTTGTCAGATATTCAAACATCGTTTTGATGGCCCCTTCGCAGGGGAAGAGTGAAGCCACTACGACCACGCCAATCATAATCAGCAAAAATGTGTCAATTTTCAGACGCTGCAACCAATTCATCCGGCTTCCTTAAAGCAAGTTTTACCCAGAGTATTAATAGTAATTGATACTGTTTTTGATGGTGTAACTTTCAACTTTAGGCGGTTCGACACTTTCATCGGTAATGCGCAACACACATTCCAGCGGGTTGAAATGGCCATCGTAATCGCAGGTTTGCTTAACCACCGCAATCGCTTTGCCGTTAAGTGTACTTTCAGAGGTGTAATCGAGCTTTTTCTTATCGTCGCTACCGGCTTTCGCGGTGATGGCGAGAGTCTCGGTTTTTACCGTCGTCGTTTTACCTAAAGGATAGCCCTGCGCATCATATTGATAAGTGATGGCGGTGCCTTCGCCGTGAGCCGCGACCACAAAACCGTTATCGTCCGTCACATACGTTACGGCAGCACCGGGTAATTCAGCCAGTTGGCATTTCCCTTGTAGCTTGACTCGCCTTTCCCGACTCACCGAATCAAGGTAATAATTGGCGTCGAGCACCAGCGTGGCTCCGGTATTATTTTCCAGATCGTGAAATTCGAGTTCGTTGAAACACCCTTCCTCTGACACCAAACCCACCACGCGTTTAATCACTTCGCCCTTTTCATTGATGAGCGTTTGGCTGAAATCTTTAACCGGCCCGCGCAACGGATCGAAATCAAATTCATTGGAGAAACTCGCCATTTCAGGCGTGTAGGAAAGGGTACTGTTCTGATTGTCGCACCCGGCAATAGACACCGCCAGGGCACAGAGGATAATGATTTTATTCACGTAAATCCTGTCATCGACTTGATAGGTAACAATCATGATATAAGCAAATACAGCGATTTACACTAAAGCGACTATTCTTTAATAGCACTCTCAACATAAGGAAGAGATCATGAAACACTCGATTTGGCTGGGTGTATGTCTGTTAATCGCGACCACTCCAGTGTTAGCCGCGCAGACATCATGCGATAAAGTTAAGGCCGACATTCAGCAAAAGATTATTAATAACGGTGTCCCTGAGTCGGGATTTAGTTTGACGATTGTCCCTAACGACCAGGCCGACCAACCCGATGCGCAGGTCGTAGGGCATTGCGCTAATGATACGCAGAAAATCTTATATACGCGGACCAGCAGCGGCAACAATCCGGCAAGTGGCAGCACCACTCAGGATGGAACACAAACCGAGCCGCAGTAATCTCTTAAACCGGGGCATCACAGCCCCGCTCTCTCCCTCGCACCATACAAGTCAACTTTCATTCAAAACTCCGCACTTACTTTGACCCGTGTTAACAAACGCTACTCCTAAATGAGTAAAACTCCTTCCTGACGAAAATATTCGCCTGATAAGCAATTTTTCGCGCCGCTGTCATTACACCTAAAACTACAAAAACAATGACATCCCGACCTGAAATAAAATGTCATGGAGTGAGTTATGTCGAACCAAAGTTGCCCTGATGGAATCACCCGTCGAAGCCTGGTGAAAACCAGCGCCATTGGTGGGCTTGCCCTTGCGGTCAGTGGAATATCCCTGCCCTTTGGCTTGCGGGCCGCAGCCACGGCTGTTGGCGCTGCGGTAAATCAAAATACTGAAGATAAAGTGGTCTGGGGCGCATGTTCAGTGAACTGCGGAAGTCGCTGCGCCCTGCGTTTGCACGTTAGCGATAATGAAGTCACCTGGGTTGAAACCGATAACACCGGGCATGACGTGTATGGCGATCATCAGGTACGCGCTTGCCTGCGTGGACGCTCGATTCGTCGCCGTATCAATCACCCGGAACGCCTGAACTACCCGATGAAGCGCGTAGGTCTTCGCGGTGAAGGGAAGTTCGAACGCATCTCCTGGGATGAAGCGCTGGACACCATCACCAAAAGCCTGAAAGGCACGGTGGAAAAGTACGGCAACGAAGCGGTTTATATCAACTACACCTCGGGGATCGTCGGCGGGAATATTACGCGTTCGTCACCTTACGCCTCACTGGTCGCCCGCCTGATGAACAGCTATGGCGGATTCCTCAGCCACTACGGCACTTACAGTACCGCGCAAATTGCCTGCGCGATGCCTTACACCTACGGCAGCAACGACGGCAACAGCACGTCTGATATTGAAAACAGCAAACTGGTGGTGTTGTTCGGTAATAACCCTGCCGAAACGCGCATGAGCGGCGGCGGCATTACCTGGTATCTGGAGCAAGCTCGCGAGCGCTCCAACGCACGCATGATCGTTATCGATCCGCGCTACACCGACACCGCAGCCGGGCGCGAAGATGAATGGCTGCCGATTCGCCCGGGTACGGATGCCGCCCTGGTTGCCGGTATTGCTCACGTTTTGATTCGCGAAAACCTCGTCGACCAACCTTTCCTCGATAAATACTGCGTAGGTTACGATGAGAAAACCCTGCCGGAAGGCGCGCCCGCCAACTCGCATTACAAAGCTTATATTCTCGGTCAGGGCGACGACGGCGTAGAAAAATCCCCGCAATGGGCATCGGCAATTACCGGAATTCCGATAGATAAAATCATCAAACTGGCCCGTGAAATTGGCAGCACTAAGCCGGCGTATATCGCGCAGGGTTGGGGGCCGCAACGCCAGGCCAACGGCGAATTAACCTCACGAGCCATCGCCATGCTGCCGATTCTGACCGGCAACGTGGGTATCAATGGCGGTAACAGTGGCGCACGCGAGTCCACCTACACCATCACCATTGAACGCATGCCGGTGTTGACGAACCCGGTGAAAACGCAGATTTCCTGCTTTAGCTGGACTGATGCCATCGCTCGCGGGCCAGAAATGACCGCCAAACGTGACGGTGTGCGTGGCAAAGATAAGCTC
>Ga0160438_1000312_pt1 | contig 14841 bp, 17 predicted proteins | sample HID1975K_E0MG_FD_108203 | JGI IMG/M metagenome (GOLD analysis project Ga0160438, IMG submission 108203) | Enriched soil microbial communities from UW Madison campus, WI, USA - HID1975K_E0 MG | ecosystem: Environmental > Terrestrial > Soil > Unclassified | place: USA: Madison, Wisconsin...
CAGGTATCGGCATCATTCAGATTGATGAACCGGCACTGCGCGAAGGTTTACCGCTGCGCCGTTCCGACTGGCAGGCGTATCTGGGATGGGGTGTGGAAGCCTTCCGCCTGAACGCTGCCGTGGTACGAGACGACACGCAAATCCACACGCATATGTGTTACTGCGAGTTCAATGACATCATGGATTCTATTGCAGCGCTGGATGCAGACGTGATCACCATCGAAACCTCGCGTTCCGATATGGACCTGCTGGAGTCGTTTAAAGAGTTCGAATACCCGAATGAAATCGGGCCGGGCGTATATGACATTCACTCACCGAATGTGCCGAGCGTGGAGTGGATTGAAGCTCTGCTAAGGAAAGCGGCAGAGTCTGTTCCGGCAGAACGTTTGTGGGTGAACCCGGACTGCGGTCTTAAAACCCGTGGCTGGACGGAAACTCGCCAGGCACTGGCAAACATGGTGAAAGCGGCACAGAATCTGCGTAACGCTTAAGTAAAACGGTGGATGACGCTGGCGCTTATCCACCCTACAAAATTTAAACGTGTATGCCGGATAAGCACAGCCTCATTCGGCATTATTGCTTTTTCTCTGTCTTCCAGTTTCTGGGTTCGATGGTCTTACAGAGTTCTAAGTCAGTGACATAATAATTTCCGAGTTTTTCTTGCGGGCAATTACTATAAGGTGAAAACATTAATCCGATGGGGATTAGGAATGCGATAATGAAGCCTGAAAGGGTTACAAACGCAATGAATGGTGTAAGGATAATACCAATTGCTGTTTGGGTGGTGGGCGGCTTTATCCCTTTTGTGACAAGTACGCGAAGACCCAGGAATATACCGTAGACATAAACAGGAATTCCTGCTGCCCCAGCTATAGCTTTAGTATGGTAAACGATAATTTCGTCATGCATATATAATGAGTGAAGGTCATACATTGGTACGGAGAAGAAAATAAAATAAAGGATGACTGACATAATTGCTATCATGACGACAGCCGCACCACGATACAGTAGCCATTCTAAAATAGTTTCTCTATTCATGTCTTTCTACCTTCCAGTTTCTGGGTTCGATGGTCTTACAGAGTTCTAAATCAGTGACATAATAATTGCCGAGTTTTTCTTGCTGGCAATTGCTATAAGGCGAAAACGCCAAACCGATGGGGATTAGGAAAGCGATGATGAATGATAAGAAAGTTACAATGACACAAACACCGCTACAGACCTTACCGATAGAGGTTTGTGTTGTAGGTGGTTTAACTCCTTTGGTAAAAAATACTCGAAGAGCAACGAATATAGAATAGATGCAAAGAGGTATGGCACCCACACAAGCGACAGCTTTAGCATGATAAACGATGATCTCATTATGTAATAATAATGATCGGAGATCGTACATTGGTACGGAGTACAATATGAAATAAAGTAATGCGTACATTATGAGAATCAAAACGACAGCAGCGCCACGATACAGTAGCCATTCTAAAATGGTTTCTCTATTCATATCTTTCTATCTTCCAGTTTCTAGGTTCGATGGTCTTACAGAGATCTAAATCAGTGACATAATAATTGCCGAGTTTTTCTTGCGGGCAATTGCTATAAGGCGAAAACGCCAAACCGATGGGAATTAGGAATGCGATGATGAAGCCTGGAATGGTCGTAATTACAAAAAATGGCATGAAAATAACGCCAATAGCTGTTTGCTTGGTGGGTGGCATTACTCCTTTTGAGAAAAGCACACGAATGCCCGCACATATACTATAGATATAAATAGGGAACCCGGCCGCACCCGCTATACCTTTAGCATTGTATGAGATAATGTCACCATGCAAATATAATGACCATAACTGATCTATCGTGTCGTCGATAAATAAAATGCAATAAACTATCGCAGACATTATTAAGATCAAGATAATAGCAGCGCCTTTATCGAGCAACCACTTTAAGATAGTATTTCTGCTCATTTTTAGTCCGATGTATTCGCGAGTAAGTTTAAAAATGAAGAAGAATGTTGTTGATTCCAGTCTTTCATTCGTTGTTCTTCTGCTAATGCTATACGAATTTTTTCTTTTAGACTTACCGACAGACCTACTTTATCGTCTAGGGTATTTAATCCTGCATTCAGGATGATTCCTACCCCTATAACTACAAAAGTTGTAATAATTACTGGTGCTCCCAGTAAAACAAATATCCCACCCACAACCCCAACCGCCACACTCGACACAATAATCTTTGCCACGTCCATCGTGACATCAACTAAAAAATCAACCAGATCATAATTCGATTTAAATATCAGTTCCACGGCTCGCCAGGCAAGTGAGCAACAAATACAAAATTTAGTGCCTTTAACAATTGAAGTACCGAGTCCACGTATTCCAATCCCCATTTCCAGTATTTGTGGATTGCGTAAACTATAACGTGTGCCATTCAGAATACGTCGTAATGCAGGGTAGCCAGTTAATTTAATATAATCCGTTCCGCCTATACGGCATTTTAGCGCTCTGATTCCCAGTGACTGGAATCTGATAACGAGTTTTCCAAATTCATTATGGTATGTCATCAATTTACTGGCAGTTCGAAACCCATCCAAACCGTCTTTAATGTTTCCTGGGCCAGCCCGGTAAGAAAACATGTAATCGACCTTGCCGAGAAGTTCATCCACAACATTCTGCGCTTCATCCAGCGTAAGCAACATGATGTAGCGGCTTTCTGTAATAAATGTACCGTTCATTACGGCCATATCACGTATTGCGGGGCTCATGCTGGGAAAGGAGCTAAAGGTATGCTCGTCTAACAAATAGTCTTTGGGTTTATGCGGCCTCAGTTCTGACATGATTTATTCCCTTTATCATGGTTTCTTAAGAAATATGTTTTAAACAGAAGGTTTTCAGATTCTGTTCTTAAGAATAAAGGGATGCAAATTATTTATAGAATCAATCCGGGTATTAACTATTTATATACTTAATACCCATCCTGTAAATTATTGATTAAATATATAAGCCAATAAAAATATGTAACAGGCTATAGAACTAAGTTCCCTCTACTTAAACCCACCTTCATTTTCGAATGTAATCAATAATCCATACACCAACGTGTTGTAAGGCGACAGGATTAAAAAAAGCAGACTCAAGAGTGTGAGCTAATACACTTATTATTGATAGGGTAAATGCCCCGGTAGTACCAGGGCGAAATCCGTTACTTCTTGGCCGCGTAACGCTCGAACCAGCGCAGCATACGCTGCCAGCCATCTTTTGCTGATTCTTCATGGTAGCTCGGACGATAATCTGCATTGAAGGCATGGCCTGCTTCGGGATAGACGATAATTTCCGCGTTAGCATTTGCTGCGCGTAACGCCTGGCGCATGGTTTCTACGGTATCCAGCGGTATTCCCGTATCTTGCCCGCCGTATAGTCCGAGTACTGGTGCATTAAGGTTGATAGCCACATCGACCGGGTGATGAGGAGAATTCAGCGATTTTTCTCCCACCAGTTTACCGTACCAGGCGACCGCCGCTTTCAATTGCGGATTATGCGCGGCGTATAACCATGCGATACGTCCGCCCCAACAAAAACCAGTCACCATCAGGCGGTGCGCATCACCGCCATTTCTCGCTGCCCAGTTGGCAACGTGGTCGAGATCTGCCAGAACTTGCGCATCGGGAACTTTAGAAACCAGCCCGCTAAACAGCGTCTGAATATCAGCAAAATCATTAGGATCGCCCTGGCGGAAGTAGAGTTCCGGCGCGACAGCGAGATAGCCTTCTAACGCCAGGCGACGGCAGACATCGCGAATGTGTTCATGTACGCCGAAAATTTCCTGCACCACAATGACGATCGGTAAAGAGCCTTCAACACCTTTCGGCCTGGCGTGGTAAGCGGGCATGTTTTCGCCCTGAGTGGGTATAGAGGTTTCCCCTGCCAAAACTCCGTTGTCCGGGGTATGTAATACAGTGGAAGCAAGAGGGGAGGCCGCGGGTGCGAAATTTCCGCCCGGCGATTGACCTGATTGTCGTTCTTCTTTCATTGTCATTATCCTTTTTTAATAGCGCACAGCGGTAACTATAGCCAACCCCGTGCAAATTGAATGAATTTGGGGGTGGTTCGGTGTCAGTTGTTTCGGTATAAGCGCAATGAATGAATACCTGCATAAATGTGATTTTCATCACTATTGCAGTTGAAAATAATGTAACTTGTTTCATTCAAAGTGAAATGCGTCACGAAATTCTTTGCCGGGGTTCTGTACAGTACCTCTAAGCAATGCAAGCCAACCTATTAAACAGAGGAGTCTGTTATGTCCAAGTCTGATGTTTTTCACCTCGGCCTCACTAAAAGCGACCTGCAGGGGGCAACACTTGCCATCGTCCCGGGCGACCCTGAGCGAGTTGAAAAAATCGCTGTACTGATGGACAAGCCGGTCAAATTGGCTGCCCACCGTGAATTTACTACCTGGCGTGCTGAGTTAGACGGCAAACCAGTGATCGTCTGCTCAACCGGTATCGGTGGTCCGTCTACTTCTATCGCTGTGGAAGAACTGGCGCAGTTGGGCATTCGTACCTTCTTGCGTATTGGCACGACTGGTGCAATTCAGCCACATATCAATGTTGGTGATGTTCTGGTGACTACGGCTTCTGTGCGCCTTGATGGTGCCAGCCTGCACTTCGCGCCAATGGAATTCCCTGCGGTTGCTGATTTTGCGTGTACCACCGCACTGGTTGAAGCTGCGAAATCTATCGGCGCGACCACGCACATTGGCGTGACGGCGTCTTCCGATACGTTCTCCCCAGGCCAGGAGCGTTACGACACCTTCTCAGGCCGCGTAGTGAACCGCTACAAAGGCTCCATGGAAGAGTGGCAGCAGATGGGCGTGATGAACTATGAGATGGAATCCGCCACACTGTTGACCATGTGCGCAAGCCAGGGTCTGCGTGCCGGTATGGTTGCAGGCGTGATTGTGAACCGTACTCAGCAAGAAATTCCTAACGCTGAAACCATGAAGAAAACCGAAAGCCACGCGGTGAAAATCGTGGTCGAAGCGGCTCGTCGCTTAATCTAATCCCCAAAGCCGGTGCAAGCCGGCTTATTTTTACGCTTTGCGTAACGCCTCGCAGGAAATCCCTTTTCATCTGGACATTTATACAGCAGAATTTTATTTTGCTGATGCCTGGCATGACTTTTTGGGAGTGACTGTGGATATTTCTATTTTATTCGGGACTGGTATTGCGCTGGCTGGGATTCTGACCGGCTGGTTGCTGGCAAGTTTGCGGGCAGCGCAGCGGCAATCCGCTCTGTATGAAGAACAACGAGAAATCTACGGTGAACTGACTGCCTCCCGGCAGGAGTTGCAGCAAAACCAGCACTGGAAAGAGGAATGCGAGCAACTCAATCGCGAATTGCGCACGCAGCTAGAAATCAACAGTGCGCAGGAAGCAGACATCCGTGAGCTTTCCACATTGCTTGAACAAACCCGTCTTAATGCTGACGATAAACATCGCCAGATGCTTAACAGCGAACAACGCCTCAGCGAACAATTTGAAAACCTTGCCAACCGAATCTTTGAACAAAGCGGCCGAAAAGTTGAAGAACAAAACCGCCAAAGTTTGAATGGCTTGCTGTCGCCATTGCGCGAACAACTGGATGGCTTTCGCCGCCAGGTGCAAGAAAGCTTTGGGCAGGAGGCTCGCGAGCGGCACACGCTGACTCACGAGATCCGCAACCTTCAGCAGCTAAATTCTCAGATGGCGCAAGAGGCGCTTAACCTCACCAAAGCCCTGAAAGGGGATAACAAAACGCAGGGTAACTGGGGCGAGGTCGTATTGACCCGTGTACTGGAAGCATCCGGTTTACGTGAAGGTTATGAATACGAAACTCAGGTGAATATCCAGCTCGAAAATAACAGCCGTATGCAGCCAGATGTCATCGTACGTTTGCCGCAAGGCAAAGATGTGGTGATCGACGCCAAGATGACGCTGGTGGCCTATGAACGTTATTACAATGGCGACGACGAGTTAACGCGAGAAAGTGCGCTCAATGAACATATTGCAGCGATGCGTAATCACATTCGTATGCTGGGCCGCAAAGATTATCAGCAGTTACCGGGTTTGCGTTCGCTGGATTATGTGTTGATGTTTATCCCCGTCGAACCTGCATTTTTACTGGCGATTGACCGCCAGCCTGAACTCATCAGCGAAGCGCTGAAAAATAACATCATGCTGGTTAGCCCAACCACATTGTTGGTGGCATTAAGAACCGTTGCCAATTTGTGGCGTTATGAACATCAAAGCCGGAATGCGCAACAAATTGCCGAACGTGCCAGTCGGCTGTATGACAAAATGCGCCTCTTTGTTGATGATATGTCGGCGATAGGCCAGAGCCTCGATAAAGCGCAGGATAACTACCGGCAGGCGATGAAAAAACTCGCTTCGGGACGTGGCAATATTCTCGTGCAGGCCGATGCGTTTCGTGGCCTGGGCGTTGAGGTTAAACGTGAGATTAATCCAGATTTGGTCGAGCAGGCCAGATTTGAAGAAGACGATAATTCAGCTCGCCACGAGCATGAATTAGATGAAGAAAACCTGGATGACAACAATTTGGATAACAGACATATCGTGGGTGAACGTTAAACCCAGGTCAAGCGCATGGCTTGAAGCATAGGGCTTTAGGCCTCATTCTGTTACACTTCACAAACATTTTTTGGACAAGCAGGCATTGAGATGGTTGAAGAATCCCAGGAAACAACACACTTTGGTTTTCGCACTGTAGCGAAAGAGCAAAAGGCCGATATGGTCGCTAATGTGTTCCACTCTGTGGCCGCAAAATACGACGTAATGAATGATCTGATGTCATTCGGCATCCATCGCATCTGGAAGCGTTTCACTATTGATTGCAGTGGTGTCCGTCGTGGTCAGCGTGTACTCGATTTAGCGGGAGGCACCGGTGATTTAACCGCTAAATTCTCTCGTCTGGTCGGTGAAACAGGCGAAGTGGTTCTGGCAGATATCAACGACTCAATGCTGAAAATGGGCCGCGAGAAACTTCGCAATATCGGTGTAGTTGGCAATGTGAACTATGTTCAGGCTAACGCCGAAGCTCTGCCATTCCCGGATAACTTCTTTGACTGCATCACTATCTCTTTCGGTCTGCGTAATGTGACAGACAAAGAGAAAGCACTGCGTTCTATGTATCGCGTATTAAAGCCGGGCGGTCGCCTGTTGGTTCTGGAGTTCTCCAAACCGATTATCGAACCCCTGAGCAAAGCCTACGACGCGTACTCATTCCATATTCTGCCGCGTATCGGTGAAATCGTGGCGCAGGATGCAGAAAGCTACCGTTATCTGGCGGAGTCGATTCGCATGCACCCGGATCAAGAAACGCTGAAAGCGATGATGGAAGATGCGGGCTTTGAAAACACCACTTACTTCAACCTGACTGCTGGCGTTGTTGCTTTGCACCGTGGTTATAAATTCTGACAGGGAGTTCGTGATGCCTTTTACACCTCTGATGACTGCTGGGATTGAAAGTGTTCTCAATACCTTTCTCTGGCGTGACCGGGGATTAAAAGCGGCACGTCAGCGCTTAATGGGTAAGGTGTTGCGCGTCGAGCTCAAAGAGTTCGCTTCTCCCCTCGTTTTAGTCTTCAGCGAGCAGCAAATTGACGTGTTAGGTCAATGGGAAGGTGAAGCAGATTGTGTGGTGAAAACCGCTCTTAGCACTCTGCCAAAACTGCGTGACAGGCAACAGCTTACTGCGCTGATTCGTAGCGGTGAGCTGGAAGTAGAAGGCGATCTTCAGGTCGTTCAGAATTGGGTCGCGTTGATGGACCTTGCTGAATTTGATCCGGCAGAATTATTGGCTCCGTATATCGGAGACATTGCTGCAGAAGGCATCGGCAAGGTGATTCGCGGCGGCAGTCAGTTGCTAAAAAAAGGCTTCAGCCGTAACCAACAATACCTTTCAGAAGCGATTACTGAAGAGTGGAAGATGGCTCCAGGCTCGCTGGAAGTCGCATGGTTTGCTGAGGAAACGGCAGCAGTCGAACGTCAGGTCGAAGCACTCGTTGCGCGACTGGAAAAACTGGAGAACAAATGACGCCTGGAGAAATTCGCCGCCTCTATTTCATCGTTCGCACTTTCTTGAGTTACGGTTTGGATGAGCTAATCCCGCGTATCCGCATTACGCTGCCGTTACGTATCTGGCGACGTATGCTTTTCTGGATGCCAAACCGTCATAAAGACAAACTCCTCGGCGAGCGTTTACGCCTGGCATTACAGGAACTGGGTCCGGTATGGATTAAGTTTGGGCAGATGCTCTCAACTCGTCGCGACCTGTTTCCACCGCAAATAGCTGATCAGCTTGCCATGCTCCAGGACCGTGTTGCCCCGTTTGATGGAGCATTAGCAAAACAACAAATCGAACAAGCGATGGGCGGCATTCCTGTTGAGACCTGGTTCGATGATTTTGATATCACACCGTTGGCGTCGGCTTCTATCGCCCAGGTTCATACGGCTCGCCTGAAAGAAAATGGCCGAGAAGTGGTCATCAAAGTGATTCGCCCGGATATCCTGCCGATTATTAGAGCCGATATGAAGCTTATCTATCGCCTCGCGCGTTGGGTGCCACGGCTCCTGCCTGATGGTCGCCGTTTGCGTCCGCTCGAAGTGGTGCGTGAATACGAAAAGACGCTGATTGATGAGCTGAATCTTCTACGTGAATCTGCGAATGCTATTCAGTTGCGCCGTAATTTTGAAGACAGCCCAATGCTATATGTGCCGGAAGTGTTCTCTGACTATTGTAGCCAGGACATGATGGTGATGGAGCGCATCTACGGCATTCCCGTTTCTGATATTGCCATGCTTCACAAGCAAGGCACTAACATGAAATTGTTGGCAGAACGTGGCGTGCAGGTGTTCTTCACTCAGGTTTTCCGCGACAGTTTCTTCCATGCTGATATGCATCCTGGCAACATCTTTGTTAGCTATGAGCACCCGGAAGATCCGCAATATATCGGTATCGACTGCGGCATTGTTGGCTCGCTCAACAAGGAAGATAAGCGCTATCTGGCAGAAAACTTTATTGCTTTCTTTAACCGTGATTATCGCAAAGTGGCTGAGTTGCATGTGGACTCTGGCTGGGTGCCTCCCGATACCAACGTTGAAGACTTTGAGTTTGCGATTCGTACTGTTTGCGAACCTATCTTCGAGAAACCGCTGGCCGAGATTTCTTTTGGCCACGTGTTGCTGAACCTGTTTAACACGGCTCGTCGCTTTAATATGGAAGTTCAGCCACAGCTTGTTTTGCTGCAAAAGACGCTTCTTTACGTTGAAGGCCTCGGAAGACAGCTTTATCCAGAACTAGATTTGTGGAAAACAGCCAAACCTTTCCTGGAAGACTGGATCAAAGATCAGGTTGGAATACCGGCACTTATTCGCACCCTTAAAGAGAAAGCGCCGTTCTGGATTGAAAAAATGCCAGAGCTACCGGAACTGATGTACGACAGTTTGCGCCAGGGTAAACAATTACAAAATAGTGTTGATAAAATAACGCGTGATTTACAACGCAATCAGGTTCGTCAGGCACAATCGCGCTACCTGTTCGGCATCGGTGCGACGCTGATGATAAGCGGCACGTTATTACTCATTAACAAGCCTGAATGGGAATTTATGCCTGCCTGGATAATGGCTGGCGGCATTGTGACCTGGTTGATTGGCTGGCGGCGTTCGGCCTGAGTTGTTTTTAATCGTTTTTAACAGACAACGTGCGGTACAATACAGACCGTTATTCTTTTTATCACTGTGACTTTGAGGCAACATTATGGGTGGTATCAGTATTTGGCAATTGTTGATCATTGCCGTGATCGTCGTTCTGCTTTTCGGCACCAAAAAACTCGGTTCTATCGGCTCTGATTTGGGCGCATCCATCAAAGGCTTTAAAAAAGCCATGGGTGACGATGAAGACAAAGAGAAAGACAAATCCGTTCAGGATGCTGATTTCACAGCGAAAACGCTTGCTGATAAGCAGCCTGGCGAAGTGAAGAAAGACGAAGCAAAGAGCAACGATAAAGAGCAGGTGTAAACCGTGTTCGATATTGGTTTCAGTGAACTGCTACTGGTATTCGTTATTGGCCTGATTGTTCTCGGGCCACAACGTTTGCCTGTGGCCGTTAAAACGGTTGTTGGCTGGGTGCGCGCCCTGCGTTCACTTGCGGCAACCGTACAAAATGAACTGGTTCAGGAACTGAAAATCCAGGAGCTGCAAGACAGCCTAAAGAAGGTTGAAAAAGCGAGCATGGATAACCTGACTCCGGAGTTAAAAGCCTCCATGGATGAGCTGCGTCAGGCGGCTGAGTCTATGAAGCGCTCGTACACGCATGAACCTGAGAAGGCGAGTGACGAGGCTCATACCATCCATAACCCGCTGGTCAAAGATGCCGAGGACAGTCACGACGGTGTGACACCGGCAGCGGCTGCGCATCAGGCTAGTGCGCCTGAAAAAGTGCCTGAAACTGCAACGGAAGAAGCATCTGTCGAGTTAATTCAGCCTCAGATTAAACCCGTCGCAGAGCCAGTCAAAACTCCAGTTTCTTCTCAACCTTCGAGTGATAAACAGTAAACATGGCCGTTGAAGATACCCAACCGCTTATCAGCCATCTGATAGAGCTACGCAAGCGACTGTTAAATAGCATTATCGCTGTGCTGGTGATTTTCCTGGCACTGGTTTACTTTGCCAACGACATTTATCAGATTGTCTCAGCCCCGCTGATTAAGCAGATGCCGATTGGGTCAACGATGATTGCGACCGATGTTGCGTCGCCGTTTTTTGCCCCAATTAAACTGACAATTTATGTCGCCGTGTTCTTATCGGCTCCAGTCATTCTTTACCAAATCTGGGCGTTTATCGCGCCTGCACTCTATAAGCACGAGCGCAAATTAGTGATGCCACTGCTGTTTTCCAGCACGCTGTTATTCTACATCGGCATCGCTTTTGCTTATTTTGTTGTCTTCCCGCTGGCATTTGGTTTCCTGACCAAAACTGCGCCAGTCGGTGTCATCGTATCGACCGACATTACGAAATACCTCGATTTTGTCATGGCTTTATTTATGGCGTTCGGTGTGGCGTTTGAAGTGCCGGTTGCCATTATTTTGCTGTGCTGGATGGGAGTAACTTCACCCGAAGCGCTGAAACAGAAACGCCCGTACATTTTAGTTGGTGCGTTTGTGGTCGGGATGCTGTTAACACCACCGGATGTGTTCTCGCAGACGCTACTGGCGATTCCGATGTACTGCCTGTTTGAAGTAGGGATTTTCTTCTCTCGTTTCTATGTCGGTAAAGGGCGTAGAAGAGGTGAGGAAGAAGACCCAGAAGAAGCACCAGAAGCAGAAGACGATCACTCTAAGTAAGAGTCATAATATCAGGCCGCCCATCAGGGCGGTCGTCGTTTGGAAGGCACAATTTAGAAGGCACTATGTTTGATATCGGTGTAAATCTTACCAGCTCTCAATTTGCCAAAGACCATGCGGATGTTGTTACCCGTGCACAGCTTGCAGGAGTGAGCGGTATGTTGCTGACGGGCACAAACCTTCACGAAAGCCAGCAGGCGCTTTTACTGGCGCAACAGTATCAGGGGTGTTGGTCTACAGCCGGTGTTCACCCGCATGACGCCAGCCAATGGCAGGACGAAACGGCGCAAGCCATTCGTGAACTTGCTGGTGCATCTGAAGTCGTGGCTATTGGCGAGTGCGGCCTGGATTTTAACCGTAATTTTTCAACACCAGCTGAACAAGAAGGCGCTTTTACCGCACAATTGGCCCTGGCGGCCGACCTGATGATGCCGGTATTTTTACACTGCCGTGAAGCACACGAACGCTTTATTGCATTGCTCGACCCGTGGCTCGATAAATTGCCCGGCGTGGTGCTGCACTGCTTTACAGGCACTGAAGACGAGGCCCGTGAATGTCTGGCTCGTGGGCTTTTTATTGGCGTAACCGGTTGGGTATGCGATGAGCGTCGCGGCCTTGAATTACGTGAGTTATTGCCGGTGATTCCAGCGCATCAGTTATTACTGGAAACTGATGCCCCTTATTTGTTACCGCGGGATCTAAAACCAAAACCTGCTTCCCGGCGGAACGAACCCTGCTACTTGCCTCATATCCTGAACAAGGTGGCCGAATGGCGCGGAGAAGACCCCGCCTGGCTTGCGCAAGTAACAGATGACAATGCCCGCCGTCTTTTTCGGCTGGCTTAAATCAGGAGAAAATCAATGAGCTATGCATTTCCCGGTACGTTTCCTGGTCGCCGTATGCGCCGCGTCCGTCGTCACGATTTCAGCCGCCGCCTGGTCGCCGAGAATCAATTAACGGTTAACGACCTTATCTATCCTGTATTCGTGATGGAAGGTCAGAATCGCCAGGAAGAAGTAACGTCGATGCCGGGTGTTTACCGCATGACTATCGATTTGCTGCTCAAAGAGGCGGAAACCGTTGCGAAGCTGGGTGTGCCGGTATTGTCTCTGTTCCCGGTTATTGAAAGCGCCGGAAAATCACTGCACGCCGAAGAAGCCTATAACCCCAATGGCCTGGTCCAGCGTGCGGTGCGTGCGCTGAAAGACGCTGTGCCGGAATTGGGTTTACTGACTGACGTTGCGCTCGATCCGTATACCACCCACGGCCAGGATGGCGTCATCGACCAGGACGGTTATGTTATCAACGACATTACCCGTGAGATTCTGGTGCGCCAGGCGTTGTCTCATGCAGAAGCCGGAGCCGAAATTATTGCACCAAGCGATATGATGGATGGCCGTATCGGTGCGATTCGCGACCAGCTTGAACTGGATGGCTTCGTGAATACGCAAATCATGTCTTATGCGGCAAAATACGCTTCCTGTTATTACGGTCCGTTCCGCGATGCAATTGGTTCTTCAGGCAATCTGAAAGGTGGCAATAAAAAGACTTATCAGATGGACCCAGCCAATGGTGACGAAGCATTGCAGGAAGTCGCGCAAGATCTGCAAGAAGGCGCGGATATGGTGATGGTGAAACCGGGTATGCCGTATCTGGATGTGGTTCGTCGCGTGAAAGATACGTTCGGTGTGCCGACTTTTGCCTACCAGGTTTCTGGCGAATATGCGATGCATATGGCCGCGATTCAAAATGGCTGGTTGGCAGAAAAACCGGCCATTATGGAATCACTGTTGTGCTTTAAACGTGCTGGCGCTGATGGTGTGTTGACGTACTTCTCGAAGCGTGTCGCGCAGTGGTTGCACGATGAGCAAATGCAACGCTAGATGCTAAAAGTAAGGCCAGCATTTGCTGGCCTTACTTATTTCTTTTTAAAGTCAGTGTTCTTCACACTCTGCATAACCTGTTTATTTAACAGATTAAGCAGCAGCATCGAACGAGCCTCGCCGTCCGGCTCGCCAAAAATCGCCTCCAGACCTTCAAATGCCCCTTCTGTTATCACCACGCTATCGCCAGGGTACGGCGTTTCAGGGTCGGTGACATTTTCAGGCTGGTAATTCACCAGTTGTTCGATGACATCAGCCGGAACGGTCGCAGGCTGGGCACCGAAGCGCACGAAATGGCTGACACCACGGGTTGAATGGATTGTCGTCGTGTGAATAGTTTCAGGGTCAAACTGGACAAACATATAGTTTGGGAACAATGGTTCTTTGACCGCAGTGCGTTTGCCTCGCACGATCTTTTCGAGTGTGATCATCGGGGTGAGGCAATTAACTTCCTGGCGCTGAAGATGTTCTTGCGCCCGCAGTAATTGACCCCGTTTGCAGTAGAGCAGATACCAGGATTCCATAATTTCTCTTTTTCCTAATCAACCGAGGAAGAATAGCAAAAGGCCGTTATGAGGGATAGACAGCATAAGTATAACCAAACTCCGATTGGTCATCCGTTACCCATTTACGCGTTATTAACAAAAATACAGCATGCGGTGCATGAAGACCGTATAATGAGCGCAAAATCCTGACTACGATTAATTGCATGAAATACCACGACCTACGCGACTTTCTGGAACTACTCGAACAACGCGGCGAACTCAAGCGTATCGCGATGCCAGTCGATCCATACCTGGAAATGACTGAAATTGCCGATCGTACTTTGCGCGCCAATGGCCCCGCACTGCTGTTTGAAAACCCAAAAGGGTACGATATGCCAGTGCTGTGCAACCTGTTTGGTACGCCGAAGCGTGTCGCGATGGGAATGGGACAGGAGGATGTCTCTGCACTGCGCGAAGTCGGTAAGTTACTGGCCTTCCTGAAAGAGCCTGAGCCGCCAAAAGGCTTCCGCGATTTATTCGATAAACTTCCTCAGTTCAAGCAAGTCCTGAATATGCCGACCAAACGGCTGCGTAATGCCCCTTGTCAGGAGCAAATCTTTGAAGGGGATGAAGTCGATTTATCGCGTATCCCTATCATGCACTGCTGGCCGGAAGATGCCGAACCGCTGATTACCTGGGGTTTAACGGTAACGCGTGGTCCGCATAAAGAGCGCCAGAATCTGGGCATTTATCGCCAGCAACTTATCGGTAAAAACAAACTGATTATGCGTTGGTTGTCGCATCGTGGCGGCGCGCTGGATTTCCAGGAATGGTGTGCGGAACATCCCGGTGAACGCTTCCCGGTTTCTGTAGCATTAGGCGCTGATCCGGCAACAATTCTTGGTGCAGTCACCCCTGTACCGGATACGCTTTCTGAATATGCCTTTGCTGGTTTGCTGCGTGGAACCAAAACTGAAGTTGCGAAATGTATTTCGAACGATCTCGAAGTGCCAGCCAGTGCTGAAATTGTGCTGGAAGGGTATATCGAGCCGGGCGAAATGGCGCCAGAAGGGCCATATGGCGACCATAC
>Ga0160438_1000318_pt1 | contig 14626 bp, 12 predicted proteins | sample HID1975K_E0MG_FD_108203 | JGI IMG/M metagenome (GOLD analysis project Ga0160438, IMG submission 108203) | Enriched soil microbial communities from UW Madison campus, WI, USA - HID1975K_E0 MG | ecosystem: Environmental > Terrestrial > Soil > Unclassified | place: USA: Madison, Wisconsin...
CAGCATCACGAATGGCATCTTCACTAAGGTCTGGCTGATTTTTTAATTTTTGGAGTGTCTTAGCGATAACTTCTGGATTGCTGGCGGCTTCGCCATTGGCTGAAATGCTGTGATATTGCTCGGCGGTGTTGGCCAGATTCAAGAATTGGCTGAATGCACGGGCTACAGGGAGTAGTTCATCGTTAGACAGGTTCTGTAACGTGGTTAGCAGCTCCTGGCGGTTGGCTTCATTGCCAGCCCGTGAGGACTTAGACAATTTGCGGATTGTTTCTACGCGGTCAAGAATGTTTTCACCTAACGCATCCTTGATGGTATCCCCGAGCAACTTGCCGAGCATACTGACATTACTTCGCAAAGCGGAATACTGTTCGTTCATATGACCCCAGACACCCTATCCAATCTAATATGTAATTTAATTTCACCCGTGAAGGTTCAACACCGTCTTTATAAAGCCACGTAAGTCTACTTTCGTCAATTGCTACGAAATCGTTTCAGCAAACGAATAAATTGCGCTAATTCATGAAATTTAATTACTAACTTCGTGGATAAGCATTTCTTATGAGGATCCGCTAAAAAGTCGTTCAAAAAGGGGGCAAAACCCCCATAAACGCTATTTTTCAATGCCAGCAAAAATGATGCACTACCTGTGTGATCAGTTTGCGAGTTGGCTCGATAAAACGTGTTTCGATGTATTCGTCCGGCTGGTGCGCCTGGTTTATAGAACCCGGGCCCAGAACCAGCGTTGGGCAAAGCGTCTGAATAAATGGTGCTTCGGTGCAGTAGTTCACCACTTCTGTTTGCGCGCCGAGCAATTTCTCAACCACTTGCACTAACTGGTGATCTTTGGCGCATTCATAGCCCGGAATTGGCGGATGCAGTTCGGAAATCGTCAGGCGGCCAGGCCATTTTTGGCTAACCGGTTCCAGCGCTTCATTAAGCAAACCGTTCAAATCGTTTAATGTCAGCCCCGGAAGCGGGCGGATATCCATATGCAGTTCGCAGCAGGCACAAATGCGGTTGGCGGCATCGCCACCGCTAATATGGCCAAGATTTAGCGTTGGATACGGCACGGTGAAAGCGTCATGGTGATAACGGTCTTTCAGCGTGTTTTTCAGCGACATAATGTGACCGATAGCGTCATGCATCAGCTCGATAGCATTGACACCGCGAGCCGGATCGCTGGAGTGACCGGACTGGCCGAGAATGCGAATCGCATTCGAGATATGGCCCTTATGCGCACGCACTGGCTGCAAAGAGGTCGGTTCGCCGATGATGGCGCAATCCGGGCGCAGGCTGGTGGTTTCAGAGAAATAACGCGCACCTGCCATCGTCGTTTCTTCATCGGCAGTCGCCAGAACATAAAGTGGTTTTTTAAGCGTCGTGACATCGACATCGCGCAGCGCATCGAGAATAAACGCAAAGAACCCTTTCATATCGGCGGTGCCGAGGCCGTAGAGTTTATTTTCGTGCTCGGTCAGCGTGAAGGGGTCGCGTGTCCAGCGGCCATCATCAAACGGCACGGTATCGGTATGACCCGCCAGCAACAACCCGCCCGCGCCGCTTCCGGTGCTCGCCAGCATATTGAATTTATTGCGTGTTCCCGGCACCGCCTGGATTTCGACATTAAATCCAAGATCGCGGAACCATCCCGCCAGTAAATTGATTAAAGACTCATTGCTCTGATCCAACGCGCTGTCGGTGGCGCTGATAGAAGGAGTCGCGATCAACGCGCGGTAAATCTCGATAAAAGGAGGTAATTTCATCTTCACTGTTGACAGGCCTTAGCTCGGGTTGGTATACATAATCATGCAGTTATATTGAATAAAAATACAATATTAACTGCCGTAAGGGAACCCCAGGTTCCGGTGGATTTAACCACGTAAATGTACGTTGGGTGATGGCTTACCAGCTGGCACCTTTAGCAGACACAACCTAAGAAGGTGTACAGCCGAGATGTTGAATACGCTGATTGTTGGTGCCAGCGGTTATGCAGGCGCAGAACTTGTGACCTATTTGAATCGCCATCCTCATATGAACATAACCGCATTGACGGTTTCAGCGCAAAGTAATGACGCAGGAAAGTTGATATCTGATTTGCATCCGCAACTAAAAGGTATCGTCGACTTGCCGTTACAGCCAATGTCAGATATCAGCGAATTTACTGACGGCGTAGACGTGGTGTTCCTCGCAACAGCCCATGAAGTGAGCCATGACCTGGCGCCGCAATTTCTGGCGAAAGGCTGTGTCGTCATCGATCTTTCCGGTGCATTCCGCGTTAACGATGCTAAGTTTTATCAACTCTATTATGGCTTTACGCATCAGCATCCTGAGCTGCTTGAGCAAGCGGTTTATGGCCTGGCGGAATGGGAAAGCGACAAACTGAAAGAAACCAGTTTGATCTCCGTTCCTGGCTGTTACCCAACGGCTTCGCAACTGGCGTTAAAACCTCTGATTGAGGGCGGTCTGCTGGATTTGAACCAGTGGCCGGTGATCAATGCGACCAGTGGTGTGAGCGGTGCAGGGCGTAAGGCAGCGATATCCAACAGTTTCTGCGAAGTGAGCCTGCAACCGTATGGCATTTTTAACCATCGCCATCATCCAGAAATCGTCACGCATTTGGGTACGCCAGTCATTTTCACTCCGCACCTGGGCAATTTCCCGCGTGGGATTCTGGCGACCATTACTTGCCGCCTGAAAGAAGGCGTGACGCAGCAGCAAGTCGCTGACGCTTTTAAGCAGGCCTATCAAGATAAACCGTTAGTGCGCCTGTACGACAAAGGCGTGCCAGCGCTAAAAAATGTTGTTGGCCTGCCGTTTTGCGATATCGGCTTTGCCGTGCAGGGCGAGCATGTGATTGTTGTCGCCACCGAAGACAATTTGCTGAAAGGTGCATCGGCTCAGGCCGTGCAGTGCCTGAATATTCGTTTTGGCTTTGCCGAAACACAGTCTCTTATTTAATTAACGCCGGGTGACATGATGAATCCATTAATTATCAAATTAGGTGGCGTGCTGCTGGATAGCGAAGAAGCGCTGGAGCGTCTGTTTACCGCGCTGGTCAATTACCGCGAATCCCATCAACGCCCGCTGGTTATTGTGCACGGCGGTGGATGCCTGGTAGATGAGTTAATGAAAAAACTCTCTCTGCCAGTGACCAAGAAAAACGGCCTGCGTGTGACGCCTGCTGACCAGATTGACATTATTACCGGTGCGCTGGCGGGAACGGCGAACAAAACCTTGTTGGCGTGGGCGAAAAAGCATGGCATCAATGGTGTCGGTCTTTGCCTCGGTGATGGCGACAGCGTAACCGTGACTAAACTCGATGAAGCGTTGGGTCATGTGGGACTTGCGAAACCGGGTTCGGCAAAGCTGATTACTACGCTTTTAGATTCTGGCTTCCTGCCGATTGTCAGCTCTATTGGTGTGACAGCTGAAGGCGAGTTGATGAACGTGAATGCTGACCAGGCGGCTACGGCGCTGGCGGCAACGCTTGGCGCTGACCTGATTCTGCTGTCCGATGTGAGCGGGATTCTGGATGGCAAAGGGCAACGTATTGCAGAAATGACGGCGGCGAAAGCGGAGCAGTTAATCGCTCAGGGCATTATTACCGACGGCATGATAGTGAAAGTTAACGCGGCGCTGGATGCAGCACGCACGCTGGGTCGCCCGGTGGATATTGCATCCTGGCGTCATGCGGAGCAGTTACCTTCTTTGTTTAACGGCGTTGCCATCGGCACCCGTATTCTGGCCTAGTTTAAAATTAAGTTTTTGAAGGATAAGACAATGCAAAATCACGGAATCAAAAAAATCGTTCTCGCATACTCTGGCGGCCTGGATACTTCTGCCATCATTCCATGGCTGAAAGAAAACTACGGCGGCTGTGAAGTGGTCGCGTGCGTAGTGGATATCGGCCAGGATCGCGAAGACCTGCAAGGCGTTGAGCAAAAAGCACTGCGTTCTGGCGCAACCGAGTGTTACGTCGTTGATGCGCGCGAAGAGTTCATCAGCGATTACGTTTACCCGGTATTGCAGACTGGCGCACTATACGAAGGCACCTACTTGTTGGGGACATCTATGGCGCGTCCGCTTATCGCTAAAGCGCTGGTTGATGTGGCAAACAAAGTGGGCGCAGATGCGCTGTGCCACGGTGCGACTGGCAAAGGAAACGACCAGGTGCGTTTCGAGTCCGCATGGGCGGCACTGGCTCCGCATTTGAAAGTGGTTGCGCCATGGCGTGAGTGGAATCTGCGTTCCCGTGAAGCGCTGCTGGATTACCTGAAAGAGCGTGACATCCCGACTACCGCTTCGCTTGAGAAAATCTACAGCCGTGACGAAAACGCATGGCACATTTCTACCGAAGGCGGCGTGTTGGAAAGCCCGTGGAATGCACCGAACAAAGATTGCTGGGTCTGGACTGTTGATCCTAAAGAAGCGCCAGATCAGGCTGAAGAAGTTACTGTTACCGTTAAAAAAGGCAAAGTCGTTGCCGTAAACGGCGAAGCGATGACGCCATTCCAGTGCCTGGAAACATTGAACAAGATGGGTTCTAAACACGGCATCGGTCGTATTGATATCGTAGAAAACCGTCTGGTAGGGATTAAATCCCGTGGCTGCTACGAAACTCCAGGGGGCACCATCATGATGGCTGCACTGCGTGGCGTTGAGCAACTGGTTCTGGACCGCGATAGCTTCAAATGGCGTGAGCAACTGGGCCTGGAAATGTCCTACGTGGTTTACGATGGCCGTTGGTTCGCTCCGCTGCGTAAATCTTTGCAGGCTTCTGCGGAATCACTGGCGGAAGAAGTTAACGGTGAAGTGGTGCTGGAGCTGTATAAAGGCCATGTCACTGCGAAGCAGAAAAAATCTCCGAACAGCCTGTATAGCGAAGAGTTCGCAACGTTCGGTGAAGACGAAGTGTATGACCACAGCCACGCGGGCGGCTTTATCCGTCTGTTCTCGTTGTCGTCACGTATTCGTGCACTGAACGAACTGAAAAAGTAATAGTTTAAATAATTACCCTCACCCTAACCCTCTCCCTGAGGGAGAGGGGATTGTCCGGTTTTCTCCCTCTCCTTAGGGAGAGGGCCGGGGTGAGTGGATCAAGATGAAAATTTAATGGAGCATCAATATGGCACTTTGGGGTGGACGTTTTACTCAGGCAGCAGACCAGCGGTTCAAATCGTTTAATGATTCATTACGCTTTGATTACCGACTGGCTGAGCAAGATATTGTGGGTTCTGTCGCCTGGTCCAAAGCGCTGGTTACCGTTGGTGTTCTGACTGTTGCTGAGCAGCAGGAGCTTGAGCAGGCATTGAATTTCCTGCTGGAAGAAGTGCAGGCCAATCCGCAGGCGATTCTTGAGAGCGATGCGGAAGACATTCACAGCTGGGTGGAAGGCAAGCTCATCGATAAAGTCGGTGCGCTGGGTAAGAAACTCCACACTGGCCGTAGCCGTAATGACCAGGTCGCCACCGATCTTAAACTGTGGTGCAAAATGCAGATCAGTGAACTGCTGGGGGCCACTCGCCAACTGCAGCATGCACTGGTTGAAACCGCAGAAAACAATCAAGACGCTGTGATGCCGGGTTATACCCACTTGCAACGTGCGCAGCCGGTGACTTTTGCACACTGGTGTCTGGCTTATGTTGAAATGCTGGCGCGTGATGAAAGCCGTTTGCAAAGTACGCTTGAGCGTCTCGACGTTAGCCCGCTGGGCAGCGGCGCACTGGCCGGTACAGCCTATGAAATCGACCGTGAACAACTGGCGGGTTGGTTAGGTTTTGCGTCGGCAACGCGTAACAGCCTGGATAGCGTGTCCGATCGTGACCACGTGCTGGAACTGCTTTCTGACGCGTCCATCGGCATGGTTCACCTGTCGCGTTTTGCAGAAGATTTGATTTTCTTCAATACCGGCGAAGCAGGGTTTGTTGAGTTGTCTGACCGCGTGACATCAGGCTCTTCCCTCATGCCACAGAAGAAAAACCCGGATGCGCTGGAGCTTATCCGTGGCAAATGTGGCCGTGTGCAAGGTGCGCTGACGGGCATGATGATGACCCTCAAAGGCCTGCCGCTGGCGTATAACAAAGATATGCAGGAAGACAAAGAAGGCCTGTTCGACGCGCTCGATACCTGGATGGATTGCTTGCATATGTCGGTGCTGGTACTGGATGGTATTCAGGTTAAACGCCCGCGTTGTAAAGAAGCCGCCGAGCAAGGTTATGCCAACGCAACTGAACTGGCTGATTACCTGGTAGCGAAAGGTGTGCCGTTCCGTGAAGCGCACCATATTGTGGGTGAAGCGGTAGTCGAAGCGATTCGCCAGGGCAAAGCGCTGGAAGCATTGTCCCTCACCGATTTGCAGAAATTCAGCGCAACGATTGGTGATGATGTTTATCCGATTCTGTCTTTGCAATCCTGCCTTGAAAAGCGCGCAGCAAAAGGCGGCGTGTCTCCCCAGCAGGTGGCGTTGGCGATTAGCGACGCGAAGCAGCGACTGATTTAAAATTATTGCGCTACAAAATGAGCCTGGCCTTGTGCCGGGCTTTTTTGTTTTTAGCGGATAAAAAAAGAGCGGACATTACGTCCGCTAAATAACTCACGTTGGCTTCAGTTTTAGTTCGGAGATCAGGGGTTTCCCTACAGCACAACCGGGTCATGGATGGTTTGTGCTGTTGCTGGCTATTATTCAATATCAATGGTTGATAGGGATAATCGTTCGTTGCTATGATTTCTATCGCCATGGGCTATCATGGCGACGGAGGATAGAGAATGAATATTCGTGATCTAGAATACCTGGTGGCGCTGGCTGAACATCGTCACTTTCGTCGGGCAGCGGATGCCTGCCATGTCAGTCAGCCAACGCTGAGCGGCCAGATTCGTAAACTTGAAGATGAACTCGGCGTGATGTTGCTTGAACGTACCAGCCGTAAAGTCTTGTTCACTCAGGCGGGTTTGCTGCTGGTGGATCAGGCGCGTACGGTGTTGCGCGAAGTTAAAGTGCTCAAAGAGATGGCAAGTCAGCAGGGCGAGGCGATGTCCGGGCCGCTGCACATTGGCTTGATTCCAACCGTTGGGCCTTATCTGTTACCGCAGATTATCCCGATGCTGCATAAAACTTTCCCCAAACTAGAAATGTACCTTCACGAGGCACAGACCCATCAGCTGTTAGCGCAGCTTGATAGCGGCAAACTCGATTGTGCGATTCTGGCATTGGTGAAAGAGAGCGAAGCGTTTATTGAAGTGCCGCTGTTTGATGAGCCAATGATGCTGGCGATTTACCAGGATCATCCGTGGGCGGACCGCGATCGCGTGCCATTGTCGGATCTTGCGGGTGAAAAGCTTTTGATGCTGGAAGACGGGCACTGTCTGCGCGATCAGGCGCTGGGTTTCTGTTTTGAAGCAGGTGCTGAAGAAGATACCCATTTCCGTGCAACCAGCCTTGAAACGCTGCGCAACATGGTCGCCGCCGGAAGCGGGATAACATTGTTACCTGCGCTGGCTGTGCCGAACGAGCGTTGCCGCGATGGCGTGGTTTATTTGCCATGTTATAAACCAGAGCCGCGTCGTACTATCGGCCTGGTTTATCGTCCGGGTTCTCCGCTGCGTGGTCGCTATGAGCAACTCGCAGAGGCCATCCGTACCCATATGGATGGCCATTTTGAGCCAGCGTTAAAACAAGCGGTTCAAGCCGTTTAACGCCGCTACCCGATAGGCTTCCGCCATAGTCGGGTAGTTGAAGGTGGTGTTAACAAAGTACTCAATAGTGTTGCCGCCACCTTTCTGCTCCATAATCGCCTGGCCGATATGAATAATCTCGGCCGCGCGCTCACCAAAGCAGTGAATCCCTAAAATCTCTTTCGTCTCACGATGGAAGAGAATTTTTAGTGTACCCACGTTCATACCGACGATTTGTGCGCGAGCAAGGTGTTTGAACTGCGCCCGGCCGTCTTCGTACGGCACTTTCATCGATGTTAATTGCTGCTCGGTTTTCCCGACGGAACTGATTTCCGGAATGGTATAAATACCGGTCGGAATATCTTCAATCAGATGCGCCGTCGCTTCACCTTTGACCATCGCTTGTGCAGCGATTCGGCCCTGATCGTAAGCCGCTGAGGCCAGACTTGGATAACCAATCACATCGCCAACGGCATAAATGTGCGGCTGTGCGGTCTGGTACATGCTGTTGACCTTCAACAGACCACGACCATCGGCTTCCAGCCCCACGTTTTCCAGTGACAGCGAATCGGTATTACCGGTGCGCCCGTTCGCATAAAGCAGGCAATCCGCTTTCACTTTTTTGCCGGATTTAAGCGAAACAATCACGCCATCTTCCACGCCTTCAATATTCTCGAACTCTTCGTTGTGACGAATAACAACGCCGCTGTTCCAGAAGTGGTAAGAGAGCGAATCAGACATCTCCTGATCGAGAAACGCCAGCAGACGGTCGCGGGTGTTGATCAAATCAACTTTGACGTTCATGCCCCGGAAAATCGACGCATACTCGCAACCAATCACCCCTGCGCCATAAATAATGACGTGGCGCGGTTCGTGGTGCAGGTTGAGAATGGAATCGCTGTCATACACGCGTGGATGCGAGAAATCGACTTCCGGCGGACGATACGGGCGCGAGCCGCAGGCTATCAGGAACTTCTCGGCGGTAATCATCTCCACCGAACCATCGTGACATTCCAGCGAAATAGTATGCGCATCGACAAAACGTGCATCGCCTTGCAGCATCTCGCAGCGGTTGCGCTCATAGAAGCTCTGGCGCATACGAGTTTGTTGGTTAATTACGCTGTCGGCATGATTGAGAATGTCGGCGAAGGAAGAACGGAGTAGATGGGTGTGGTCGCTGTATAAAGGGTTTTGATTAAATTCGATAATGCGGCTGACGGCGTGGCGGAGGGCTTTCGAGGGGATGGTTCCCCAGTGGGTACAGCCGCCACCCACGTTATGGTAGCGCTCAACAACAGCTACCCTTGCTCCAAGTTTCACCAGCCCCATTGCAGCGCCTTCGCCGCCTGGGCCGGAACCAATTACTACTGCGTCATAATCGTAGGTGTGTGACATGGTAAGGCTTACCTGTTCTTATACATAAAAGCAACACGATGGTAACATTAACGCCGGGATAACCCAATTGTCGTTGTGCTTTTTGCTGCGTAACGCGAGCAAGCTCGCGTAAACAATCATTCACAAACCTGTATAAAACCAGTTAAGTTATTCTCTGGTATAGTGCGACGTCGATTTAAGAGATTCAGGCAACATGATGGGTGTAAGAGCGCAACAAAAAGAAAGAACCAGGCGTTCTCTGGTCGAAGCCGCGTTTAGTCAATTAAGTGCTGAACGGAGTTTTGCCAGCCTGAGTTTGCGCGAGGTCGCCCGTGAGGCAGGAATTGCGCCAACATCGTTTTATCGCCATTTCCGTGATGTTGATGAACTGGGTCTAACTATGGTCGATGAGAGCGGCCTAATGTTGCGCCAGTTGATGCGCCAGGCTCGCCAACGAATTGCCAAAGGCGGGAGCGTAATTCGAACTTCTGTCTCAACATTTATGGAATTTATCGGTAATAATCCCAACGCATTCCGCTTGCTGTTGCGTGAACGGTCTGGAACGTCTGCCGCGTTCCGTGCCGCTGTCGCGCGTGAAATTCAGCATTTTATTGCGGAACTTGCGGACTATCTGGAACTCGAAAATCGCATGCCGCGCAGTTTTACTGAAGCGCAGGCTGAAGCGATGGTGACGATTGTCTTTAGTGCTGGTGCCGAAGCGTTGGACGTTGATGCCGATCAGCGTCGTCAGCTTGAAGAGCGACTGGTGCTTCAGTTACGTATGATTTCAAAAGGTGCGTATTACTGGTATCGCCGGGAGCAAGAGAAAGTGGCATTAGCTCAAATATCAGAAGAGTGATTGAAAGGAAGAGCAATGAAACAGTTACAAGAGAGAGGTACGCTCGGGTTAGCGTTTATCGCGGGCCTTGCGATTAACGGAACGTTTGCCGCGTTGTTTAGCTCGGTTGTGCCGTTTTCCATTTTCCCTATTATTACGCTGGTGCTGACGGTGTACTGTTTGCATCATCGCTACCAAAACCGCACGATGCCGGTTGGCCTGCCAAGTATTGCAGCGGCTTGTTTTGTGCTGGGAGTGTTGTTGTACAGCGCCGTTGTGCGGGCTGAATATCCGTCAATGGGTTCTAACTTCCTGCCAGCGGTACTTTCAGTCGCATTATTGTTCTGGATTGGCTTTAAAGTCCGGGCGCTTAGAACGCAAGTCACTGAATAACATCCTGAGCTAAAAACAAAAACGGACGCCGAAGCGTCCGTTTTGCTATTTGCGTGTTAACCACACGCCGCATTCCATATGGTGCGTGTAAGGGAACTGGTCAAATAGCGCCAGGCGCGACACGTTATGCGTTTCGCACAATGTTTCCAGATTCTCGCACAGGGTTTGCGGATTGCAGGAAATGTAGAGAATGCGCGGGTACGCCTGCACCATCTTCACGGTATCTTTATCCAGGCCACTGCGCGGTGGATCGACAAAAATCGTTTCGCACTGGTAGCTTTTCAGGTCGATGCCTTTCAGGCGGTTAAACTCACGCACGCCATTCATTGCCTGGGTAAAATCTTCAGCTGCCATACGAATGATTTGCACGTTTTCAATTTCATTCGCTTCAATATTGTATTGCGCGGCAGCAACAGACGGCTTGGCGATTTCAGTTGCCAGCACGCGGTTAAAGTTACGCGCCAGTGCCAACGAGAAGTTACCGTTGCCACAATATAGTTCCAGCAAGTCGCCGCTTGAGTCTTGAGTCGCGTCCAGCGCCCATTCCAGCATATGAACATTCATCGCCGCGTTGGGTTGCGTGAAACTGTTTTCAACCTGGCGATAAATCATCTCTTTGCCCGCTACGGTCAAACGCTCGTCGATGAAATCCTGATCCAGCTCGATTTTGGTTTTGGTGGCGCGGCCAATTAAGTGAACGTTGAAACCCTGAGCACGTAGTTTATCGCGCAGCGCCTGGGCGTGTTCTTGCCATTCTTCACCCAGTTTGCGGTGATATAGCAGTGAAACAACCGCCTGGTTGCTCATTGTCGTCAGATAATCAATCTGGAAGAGCTTATGGCGCAGGGCGGGAATATCACGCACGCCGTCGAGCATTGCAGGCATCAACGCGTTGATAAGCGAGCTGGCTGCCGGGAAGGTGTTAACCCTAATGCGCTGCTTCGTCTCCTGGTCAAACATGATGTGGTACAGATCATCTTCATCATGCCAGATGCGGAATTCAGCACGCATCCGGTAATGGCTGACCGGTGAACGGAACACCTCCGGCGCAGGCGCTGCAAAAGGGGCCATCATGCTTTGCAAGCGGGCGACTTTTTCGGCCAGTTGCGCGTCGTACTGTTCAATTGGGAGATGTTCGGGGGTCATGAGCTGATACCTGTTAATAGAGTCAAACTACGCGGCGAATTGTAGGGAATAGGTTCCTGATGTCCAGTGCTGTTGCACTTTGATGTTTATAGACAAACTTATTAACAAAATCGTAGCATAGCGTTTCCGGCCTTTTTATAAGTTAAAAGGGAACCCAGTGCAATTCTGGGGCTGACGCGCAGCGGTAAGGAAGAGCGGGATGAGTGCCATGTGCAGACACTGCTTATATAAGTGGGAAGTCATCATCCATTAACAAACGCCTCCAAGCCCGAAGACCTGCCGGTATACGTCGCAATTTGTCATAACTATCGCGTGCTATCGGTTATGTCTGCGGCATCCTTTTTGGAAAGCGGATGCTTATATAAATGAAGTTAAAAAAACTTTCGCTGTTTACGGCGTTGTCCGTAACGGCTTTTTCAGGCTGGGCGCAAGACAGCAATTCTGATAATAGCCTGGTAGTAACGGCTAACCGTTTTCAGCAGCCGGTAAATACTGTTCTGGCTCCAACCGATGTTGTAACCCGGGAAGATATCGACCAGTGGCAGGCAAAATCGCTTAACGATGTGATGCGTCGTTTGCCAGGCGTGGATATCGCGCAGTACGGCGGCATTGGGCAAGGTTCTTCTATGTTTATTCGCGGAACCAATGCAAGCCATGTGTTAGTGCTGGTGGATGGTATTCCTATCGCTCGCCCAGGAATCTCTAACACTGCTGATATCAATCAGATCCCCCTCTCATTAGTGCAACGCGTGGAATATATTCGCGGCCCTCGTTCAGCGGTTTATGGGTCGGGTGCAATTGGCGGTGTGGTGAATATCATCACGCAGACCGATGAAGAGAAATCGCAAATCAATGCGGGTGTCGGCTCGAACGGCTATCAGCAATACGACGGGACTTTGCGTCATCGTTTTGGTGACACCGTGGCGACGGTCGCGGGTTCGTATGAAATGACCAAAGGCTTCAACGTCCTGCCGGATTCACCTTATAGCGGCGATAGTGACCGCGATGGTTATCGCAGCAAATCTTTCTGGGGCGGGCTGGAGCATAAGTTCAGTGACGAGTTTGATGGTTTCTTCCGTGGTTACGGTTATACCAACAATACCGATTACGACCAGGGCTCGTATGGGTATGCCGGTGGCGGCGATGAAGAGCAACTTTACAACCAGACATTCGATGCAGGCATGCGTTTCCACTCTGGCCTTTACTCTTCTCAATTGTTGGCTAGCTATCAAAAAGTAAAAGACTACAACTATAGCAGCGTGAATGGCCGCTATAACGACGGTACCACTCTCGACAATATGACCCAGCGTAACATTCAATGGGGTAATAACTTTGTTGTAGGAAATGGCTCAGTCAGTGCAGGCGTTGATTGGCAGCAGCAGCGCTTAACGTCTTCAGATACGGCAATGTCTGATACCTATAAGCGCGATAACACAGGTGTTTACCTCAGTGGTCAGCAGCAGTTTGGCGATGTGACGCTGGAAGCCTCTGGTCGTGAAGACAATGACGAACAATTTGGCTGGCATGGCACATGGCAGACGGCCGCTGGTTGGGAGTTTGTTGAAGGGTATCGTGCCACGCTTTCTTACGGCACCGGGTTCCTTGCACCTTCGCTTGGGCAGCAATTTGGTTCGACACGCTTTGGTATCGACTCAAATCCAAACCTGAAGCCAGAAGAGTCTAAACAATGGGAAGCCGGACTTGAAGGATTAACAGGGCCAGTAGATTGGCGCTTGTCGGCTTATCATTACCAGATAGAAAACCTCATTACTTACTATTCTGCTCCGGGATCTTTCGAAGGCAATTACGACAACATCAAGTCCGCGACCATCAAAGGGTTGGAATGGACGGGGAGTGTTGATACTGGCATCTTCACCCATAAAGTGACGCTTCAGTATATGGATCCGCGTGATGACCAGACGGATGAAGTGCTGGCCCGTCGTGCTAAGCGTCAGGCTAAGTATCAGCTCGACTGGAGTATGTTTAATGTTGATATGGATGTTGCTTGGCAGTATTACGGCAAACGCTACGACAACAACACTTCTTCGTATAGCCCGACTCAGCAGGTTTTGCCGAGTTATAGCACTGTTGATGTTTCCGCATCATATCCGGTCACCTCACAGCTAACCGTTCGTGGTAGAATTGCCAACCTGTTCGATAAAGATTACGAGACGGTTTATGGCTATCAAACCCCAGGACGGGAATACTACCTCACTGGCAGCTATACCTTCTAATACACGTCCCACCGTACTGGTTTTTGACTCCGGTGTCGGTGGGCTCTCTGTGTATGATGAAGTCCGGCAGCTTTTGCCTGACCTGCACTATATATATGCTTTCGATAACGTAGCATTTCCCTACGGCGAGAAAAGCGAAGAGTTCATTGTTGAACGCGTGGTAGAAATTGTGACTGCGGTTCAGGAACGCTACCCGCTCGCACTCGCCATCATTGCCTGTAATACGGCGAGCACCGTTTCACTTCCTGCGCTTCGCGAAAAGTTCGCATTCCCTGTTGTCGGCGTTGTACCCGCTATCAAGCCAGCTGCGCGCTTGACGACTAATGGTGTTGTAGGGTTGCTGGCGACTCGCGGCACAGTTCGCCGTCCTTATACTCACGAACTGGTCGCGCGCTTTGCGTCAGAATGCAAAATCGAAATGCTCGGTTCAGCGGAACTGGTGGAGTTAGCTGAGGCCAAGCTGCATGGCCAGCCAGTTGATCTTGAGGAACTGCGTAAAATCCTGCGTCCGTGGCTGAGAATGAAAGAGCCGCCAGATACCGTAGTATTGGGTTGCACCCATTTCCCTCTATTAGAAGAAGAGTTGCTGGAAGTCCTGCCGGAAGGAACTCGGTTGATAGATTCAGGCGCTGCGATTGCTCGTCGTACGGTATGGCTTTTAGAACATGAATCTCCGAATGCATTATCTGCGGATGAGAATATTGCGTTCTGTATGGGACTCACGCCAGAGATTGCTCAATTAGCACCCGTTTTGCAGCGTTATGGCTTCCCGAGGCTTGAAAAATTGGCAGTTCGCAGCAATTTTGAATAAAAAAACGACGGTTGAAATAAAAATTGAAAATAGGGGTTGTCAGCCTCCGGAAAATCCCTATACTGCGCCTCCACTGACACGGCACAACGGCTTACAAACCGGCCCGTCAGCCAGATGAAAAGCGAAAATAAACGCTTGACTCTGAAAGAGGAAAGCGTA
>Ga0160438_1000319_pt1 | contig 14607 bp, 12 predicted proteins | sample HID1975K_E0MG_FD_108203 | JGI IMG/M metagenome (GOLD analysis project Ga0160438, IMG submission 108203) | Enriched soil microbial communities from UW Madison campus, WI, USA - HID1975K_E0 MG | ecosystem: Environmental > Terrestrial > Soil > Unclassified | place: USA: Madison, Wisconsin...
CCATAAATCCATCTTATCCCGCTTGTAATCGTTGCTTTGTTGTTAATTTTGACCGTTTGGTCCACTTTTCATGGTCATGATAGACAGTATCCCATTCATCCTGGTCCGCAATCGGTTACGCATCCTGAGTTAGCTGTTGATTTCAACGGTCAATTCCTCTTTTCCCCATCAGAGTGCTAAAAAACACATAAAAAGTTGCGCTTATGGTAGACTTTTCCCCGGCCTCTCACTAGAATGCCGCCGTTTGTCAAAAATCCAAATGACAGGCTGTTTTGCATTGATTCCTGAATTCGTTTTGAATTAATATGCAAATAAATTGACTGTTTATTCCCTGGAGGGCGTTTTGATTAAGTCAGCAATATTGGTTCTGGAAGACGGAACCCAATTCCACGGTCGGGCCATTGGGGCATCGGGTTCGGCCATTGGGGAAGTCGTTTTCAACACCTCTTTGACCGGTTATCAAGAAATCCTCACTGATCCTTCCTACTCCCGCCAGATTGTCACTCTTACTTATCCTCATATCGGAAATGTCGGCACCAATGCTGCTGACGAAGAATCCTCCCAGGTACATGCGCAAGGCCTCGTTATCCGTGACTTACCACTGATTGCCAGCAACTACCGCAATACCGAAGACCTTTCTTCCTACCTGAAGCGCCATAACATTGTGGCCATCGCCGATATTGATACCCGTAAGCTGACACGTATTCTGCGCGAGAAAGGTGCACAGAACGGCTGCATCATCGCCGGTGATAACCTTGACGCCGCTCTGGCACTGGAAAAAGCGAAAGCCTTCCCAGGCCTTAACGGCATGGATCTGGCGAAAGAAGTGACCACTCAGGAAGCGTACTCCTGGCAGCAGGGGAGCTGGACGCTGGAAGGCGAATTGCCAGAAGCGGCCAAAGAAGAAGATTTACCTTTCCATGTCGTGGCCTACGATTACGGCGTGAAGCGCAACATTCTGCGCATGTTGGTTGACCGCGGCTGCCGCCTGACGGTGGTTCCTGCGCAAACATCTGCTGAAGATGTGTTGAAGTTAAATCCAGACGGCATCTTCTTATCTAACGGCCCAGGTGACCCGGCGCCGTGTGACTACGCCATTAGCGCCATTAAATCCTTCATGGAAACCGACGTTCCAGTATTTGGTATCTGCTTAGGCCACCAGTTGCTGGCTCTGGCGAGCGGCGCGAAAACTGTGAAGATGAAGTTCGGTCACCACGGTGGCAACCACCCGGTTAAAGATTTAGACCGTGATTGCGTGATGATTACCGCACAGAACCACGGTTTTGCTGTGGATGAAGCGTCGATGCCTGCCAACCTGCGCGTCACGCACAAGTCACTATTCGACGGCACGCTGCAAGGTATTCATCGCACAGATAAAGCCGCATTCAGCTTCCAGGGGCACCCGGAAGCAAGCCCAGGCCCGCACGATGCGGCGCCACTGTTTGACCACTTTATCGAATTGATTAAGCACTACCGTTCTACCGCCACTCTTAACAGCAAGTAAGTATCAGGAGCTAATTAAAATGCCAAAACGTACAGATATAAAAAGCATCCTGATTCTCGGCGCTGGCCCAATTGTTATCGGCCAGGCGTGCGAGTTTGACTACTCTGGTGCTCAGGCGTGTAAAGCGCTGCGTGAAGAGGGTTATCGTGTTGTGCTGGTGAACTCCAACCCGGCAACCATCATGACCGACCCGGAAATGGCCGATGCGACTTACATTGAGCCGATTCACTGGGAAGTGGTTCGCAAAATCATTGAGAAAGAGCGTCCGGATGCGGTGCTGCCAACCATGGGCGGCCAGACTGCGCTGAACTGTGCGCTGGAGCTGGAACGTCAGGGCGTGCTGGCTGAGTTTGGCGTCACCATGATTGGTGCAACGGCAGACGCGATTGATAAAGCCGAAGACCGCCGCCGTTTCGACGTGGCGATGAAAAAAATCGGCCTTGATACTGCGCGTTCTGGCATTGCTCACAATATGGAAGAAGCGCTGGCGGTTGCCGCTGACGTCGGTTATCCGTGCATCATCCGCCCATCATTTACTATGGGCGGCACCGGCGGCGGTATCGCTTACAACCGTGAAGAATTCGAAGAAATCTGCGAGCGTGGTCTGGATCTTTCGCCAACCAAAGAGCTGCTGATTGACGAATCTCTGATTGGCTGGAAAGAGTACGAAATGGAAGTTGTGCGTGATAAAAACGACAACTGCATCATCGTCTGCTCTATTGAAAACCTTGACCCGATGGGTATTCATACCGGTGATTCCATCACCGTAGCGCCAGCGCAAACGCTGACCGACAAAGAATACCAAATCATGCGTAACGCCTCGATGGCGGTGCTGCGTGAAATCGGCGTGGAAACCGGCGGCTCTAACGTGCAGTTCTCGGTTAACCCGAAAACAGGCCGTTTGATTGTTATCGAGATGAACCCGCGTGTATCGCGCTCTTCTGCACTGGCTTCTAAAGCAACCGGCTTCCCGATTGCGAAAGTCGCGGCGAAACTGGCGGTTGGTTACACCCTCGATGAACTGATGAACGACATCACCGGCGGCAAAACGCCTGCGTCGTTCGAGCCGTCCATCGACTACGTTGTGACAAAAATTCCACGCTTTAACTTCGAGAAATTCGTGGGTGCCAACGACCGCCTGACGACGCAGATGAAATCTGTCGGTGAGGTTATGGCGATTGGCCGCACGCAGCAGGAATCGCTGCAAAAAGCATTGCGCGGCCTGGAAGTGGGCGCGACCGGTTTTGACCCGAAAGTGAGCCTGGATGACCCGGAAGCACTGACCAAAATTCGCCGCGAGCTGAAAGACGCAGGTGCCGAGCGTATCTGGTATGTGGCTGATGCCTTCCGCGCTGGCCTGTCTGTTGATGGCGTGTTCAACCTGACCAACATCGACCGCTGGTTCCTGGTGCAGATTGAAGAGCTGGTTCGCCTGGAAGAGAAAGTAGAAGAAGTCGGTATCACCGGCCTGGACTACGACTTCCTGCGCATGCTCAAGCGTAAAGGTTTTGCGGATGCGCGCCTGGCGAAACTGGCTGGCGTGCGTGAGTCAGAAATTCGCAAACTGCGCGAACAATATAAGCTGCATCCGGTTTATAAGCGTGTTGATACCTGTGCGGCGGAGTTCTCAACCGACACCGCGTACATGTACTCCACTTATGAAGACGAGTGTGAAGCCAACCCGAACAACGACCGTGACAAAATCATGGTGTTGGGCGGTGGCCCGAACCGTATCGGCCAGGGTATCGAATTTGACTACTGCTGCGTACATGCATCACTGGCATTGCGTGAAGACGGTTACGAAACCATCATGGTTAACTGTAACCCGGAAACGGTTTCTACCGACTACGACACTTCCGACCGCCTGTACTTCGAGCCGGTTACGCTGGAAGACGTGCTGGAAATCGTCCGCGTTGAGAAGCCAAAAGGCGTCATCGTGCAGTATGGCGGCCAGACTCCGCTGAAACTGGCGCGTGAACTCGAAGCCGCTGGCGTACCGATTATCGGCACCAGCCCGGATGCCATTGACCGTGCAGAAGACCGCGAACGTTTCCAGCACGCCGTTGACCGTCTGAAGCTGAAACAACCGGCTAACGCCACCGTTACCGCCATTGAAATGGCTGTAGAGAAAGCGGCACAGATTGGCTACCCGCTGGTGGTTCGTCCATCCTACGTTCTGGGTGGCCGCGCGATGGAAATCGTTTATGACGAAGTCGATTTGCGCCGTTACTTCCAGACTGCGGTCAGCGTTTCTAACGATGCGCCAGTGCTGCTTGACCGCTTCCTCGACGATGCGGTAGAAGTGGATGTTGACGCCATTTGCGACGGTGAAACCGTGCTGATTGGCGGCATCATGGAGCACATCGAACAGGCAGGCGTTCACTCCGGTGACTCCGCATGTTCTCTGCCAGCGTACACACTGAGCCAGGAAATCCAGGATGTGATGCGCCAACAGGTGCAGAAACTGGCTTTCGAGCTGCAAGTTCGCGGTCTGATGAACGTGCAGTTTGCGGTGAAAGATAACGAAGTCTACCTGATTGAAGTGAACCCGCGAGCTGCGCGTACCGTACCGTTTGTCTCTAAAGCAACCGGCATGGCGCTGGCGAAAGTAGCGGCACGTGTGATGGTTGGTCAGACGCTGGTTCAGCAAGGTATGACCAAAGAAATTATTCCACCGTATTACTCGGTGAAAGAAGTGGTTCTGCCGTTCAACAAGTTCCCAGGCGTTGACCCACTGTTAGGGCCAGAAATGCGCTCTACCGGTGAAGTGATGGGCGTGGGTCGCACTTTCGCAGAAGCGTTCTCCAAAGCAATGCTGGGTAGCCAGTCCACCATGCGTAAACCGGGCCGTGCGCTGCTGTCTGTTCGCGAAGGCGACAAAAAGCGTGTGGTTGATCTGGCAGCGAAACTGCTGAAACAGGGCTTTGACCTGGATGCGACTCACGGTACAGCGGTTGTGCTTGGTGAAGCAGGCATTAACCCACGTCTGGTGAACAAGGTGCATGAAGGTCGTCCGCACATTCAGGATCGTATCAAGAATGGCGAATACACCTACATCATCAACACCACAGCGGGTCGCCAGGCGATTGAGGATTCTAAGCTCATCCGCCGCAGTGCACTGCAATATAAAGTGCACTACGACACCACGCTGAATGGTGGTTTTGCGACAGCGATGGCATTAAATGCTGATGCGACTGAAAAAGTGATTTCTGTTCAGGAAATGCACGCGCAAATCACCAAGTAATCGCTTCTCGATACTTTTAAAACCCGCTTCGCGCGGGTTTTTTTTCGTCTGATGATTATGGTGGGCGACCTTCAGAGTGTTCTGTATTTGCCAGCGGGGCCGGAAATTCCTGCTAAAGTTTTTAGTCTGAAGATGAGAAATGACTATAAACAGGGAGAACTACATGCAAAACAAAATTCTGCTGGCGTCCATATTCGCTGCTGCAACGCTGATGACTGTTACAGGCTGTTCGTCTAATCAGGCGGTAAAAACTAGCGATGGCAAAACGATTGTGACCGACGGCAAGCCGCAGGTAGATGACGACACGGGCCTGGTTTCTTACAAAAATGCTGAAACGGGCAAGACCGAGCAGATCAACCGTGACCAGGTTAAATCTATGGGCGAACTGGATAACTAATTCAGGTTTTCCCACTTAGCCCATCAAGAATTATGACTATTAGCCTGTTGAATTACTGACTACACTCTTTGAGAAAAGAGAGCAGTAACACAACAGGTTAATTGATGATCTTAATTATTTATGCGCACCCCTATCCGCAACACTCTCACGCCAACAAGAAAATGCTCGAACAAGCATCACTTCTACCCGATGTAGAAGTGCGCTCCCTCTATGAGCTTTACCCCGATTTCAACATTGATATTGCCGCTGAACAGCAGGCACTAAATCGCGCTGATTTGGTTATCTGGCAGCATCCTATGCAGTGGTACAGCATGCCGCCATTGATGAAACTGTGGATAGACAAAGTGCTGGCTCACGGCTGGGCGTATGGTCACGGTGGAACCGCGCTGCGCGGAAAACAGGTGATGTGGGCGGTGACGACCGGCGGTGGCGATCATCACTTTGACCTCGGTGACCATCCCGGTTTTGATGTGCTCGGGCAGCCGTTACAAGCGACAGCACTTTACTGCGGCATGAACTGGATACCGCACTTCACCATCCATTTCACGTTTGTCTGCGACGAAAATACCCTCGAGGTACAAGCCGAAATGTATAAACAACGCTTGCTCGACTGGCAGGAGGCAAACCATGGATAGCCACAGCATGATTCAGGCGCTGATTTACCTCGGCTCTGCCGCGATAATCGTACCGATTGCGGTGCGCCTTGGTTTGGGTTCAGTGCTGGGCTACCTGATTGCCGGCTGCATTATTGGCCCGTGGGGTCTACGACTGGTCACAGATGCCGAGACTATTTTGCATTTTGCGGAAATAGGCGTGGTGCTGATGCTGTTCGTCATTGGCCTCGAACTTGACCCGCGACGTTTATGGACGCTACGAGCATCGGTGTTTGGCGGCGGCGCATTGCAAATGGTCGCGTGCGGTCTGTTGCTTGGTTTGTTCTGTATGTTCTTAGGCTTGCGCTGGCAAGTTGCCGCGTTAATTGGCCTGACGCTGGCGCTTTCTTCCACCGCGATTGCCATGCAGGCGATGAACGAGCGCAACCTGACACTTTCGCAAATGGGTCGCAGTGCCTTTGCGGTGCTGTTATTCCAGGATATCGCGGCGATCCCATTAGTGGCGATGATTCCCCTGCTTGCCACGAGTGGCGCGACCACCACCTTTGCTGCATTTTCTATTTCGGCGCTGAAAGTGGTTGGGGCGTTGGCGATTGTGGTATTGCTTGGGCGCTATGTAACACGCCCGCTGCTGCGATTTGTTGCACGGTCTGGCCTGCGTGAAGTGTTCAGCGCCATGGCTTTGTTTATGGTGTTTGGGTTTGGTTTGTTGCTCGAGGAAGCCGGACTTTCGATGGCGATGGGGGCGTTTCTGGCGGGCGTTTTACTGGCGAGTTCTGAATATCGTCACGCGCTGGAAAGCGATATCGAACCCTTTAAAGGTTTGCTGCTGGGGCTGTTTTTCATCGGCGTGGGGATGTCGATAGACTTCGGCACGCTACTGGAAAACCCGCTGCGAATTATCGCGCTATTGTTGGGTTTCCTGGTGATTAAAATCATCACGCTATGGATTGTGGCAAAAACCCTCAAGGTGCCGCGCAAACAGCGGCGCTGGTTTGCCGTTCTGCTCGGGCAGGGCAGTGAATTCGCCTTTGTGATTTTTGGCACCGCGCGCATGGCGCAGGTGCTGGACGACAGCTGGGCGAAATCGCTGACGCTGGCGGTTGCGCTCTCTATGGCGGCCACGCCACTGTTGCTGGTGTTGCTCAATCGACTGGAAAAATCAGGCAAAGAGCAGGCGCGTGAAGCCGACGAAATCGACGAAGAGCAGCCGCGAGTAATCATTGCCGGTTTCGGGCGGTTCGGGCAAATCGCCGGACGTTTATTGCTGACCAGCGGGGTGAAAATGGTGGTACTTGATCACGACCCTGACCACATTGAAACGCTGCGCAAATTCGGCACCAAAGTGTTTTATGGTGACGCGACGCGCGTGGATTTGCTGGAGTCTGCAGGTGCTGCAAAAGCGGAAGTGCTGATCAATGCCATCGACGACCCTGATGCTAATATGCAGTTAGCCGAACTGGTGCAGGAGCATTTCCCACATTTGAAAGTCATTGCCCGGGCGCGTGACCTTGACCACTTTATTCGTCTGCGCCAACTTGGGGTTGATCAACCTGAACGTGAGACGTTTGAAGGGGCGTTGAAAGTAGGGCGCAGAGCGCTGGAAGGTTTGGGTGTGGGGAGTTATGAAGCTCGGGAACGCGCCGATCATTTCCGCCGATTCAATATGCAAATGGTCGAAGAGATGGTTCCGGCGCCAGACTGGTCCGCACGTGCCGATGTGCTTAAACGGACCAGCGCAATGCTGACCGAGGTGATCAACGAAGACCGTTCGCATCTGAATGTGATTCAACGCCACGGCTGGCAGGGAACGGAAGAGGGGATTCATTCGGGGAAACTCGCGGATGAACCGCCGGTGAAGCCGGAATAACGAAAAAGCTCCCTTTCGTAGGTCGTACAGGGAGCGTCATCCAACACAAATAGCGAAAATGGTGGATGACGCCTGCGGCTTATCCAACCTACAAAATCAGCTCAATGCCACTTTAATCCCGAGCGCTATCAACATCCCACCCAGCAATTTATCGACGATCTTCTGCGCTTTGGCCAGGCCGCGACGCACCGGCTCGCTTTGAATCAGCACCACTAATAGCGGCCACCAGACGACCGACAGCATCAGGATGACACCTGCGTACCAGAGTTTTTCCATAGTGCCCGAGTTCACGCTCAAAACCTGGGTGAAAACGGAAAGGAAAAAGAGGGTGGCTTTCGGGTTTAACAGATTGCACAAATAGCCTTGTAAGAAGGCTTTCTTGAGCGTGGTTTGCTGGCGTTCAACCTGGCTGACATCCATTTTACTGCCGCCACGTGCCAACAAAGCATTAAGGCCGACCCAGATTAGATATGCCGCACCCGCATATTTCAATAAACCGAACAGCCATGGTGTAGTGGTGATAAGTACCGCAAGCCCTGCAACACAATAAGCCATGTGAGTCGCAACGCCGCTAATGACGCCAAGCGACGTCATCATCGCCGCCATACGCGGGTAGCGGGCTGCATTCTTAATGACCAGAAAGAAATCAGGCCCAGGAGAAAGCATCCCCAACGTGGCGATGGTGGCGACAAACAGCGTGGTTTCTAACATGGTTTTATCCGGTACAGACGAAGAAACGTGAACTATACCCCAGCTATTGCATAAACTTATAGTAGACGCGGAAGTGCAGTGAATAATTTTTTACGCCAGCTTTTAGATGACTTCTGGCGCTTTTACGCTAACTCATTGTTCCTGCTGTATCACAAAGCAATACATAATGGGTTTACACTCGCAGAACGAAAATAATCTCGCGGACACGCATGCGGACAGTCGACGAAAGAATGCGCTTTCCGTATAGTGGCGGCAATTTTTTCACCACCCTTGGGTTAATAGAATGATCAGTCTGATTGCTGCATTAGCGGTAGATCGTGTAATTGGCATGGAAAACGCCATGCCCTGGGATATTCCTGCCGATCTGGCCTGGTTTAAACGTACTACGCTGAATAAACCTGTCGTTATGGGGCGTTTGACCTGGGAATCTATCGGTCGTCCGCTGCCGGGTCGCAAGAACATCGTGATTAGCAGCAAACCGGGTACCGATGATCGCGTTGAGTGGGTTTCATCCGTTGAAGATGCGATCAAAGCCTGTGGCGATGCGGAAGAGATTATGGTGATTGGCGGCGGGCGTGTGTACGAACAGTTCCTGCCTAAAGCCCAGCGCCTATATCTGACGCATATCGACGCGGAAGTGGAAGGTGACACGCACTTCCCGGATTACGACCCGGACGAGTGGCAGTCAACGTTCAGCGAATTCCATGACGCTGACGAGAATAACTCTCACGGTTACTGTTTTGAGGTTCTGGAGCGTCGATAAGACATGCTGGAATGCTTAAAAAAGCACTGGGTTGATGAAAATCCCCAGTGCTTTTTTTTAGCCGATATTGACTGTTCCACTACCAATCACAATCCCACCGCAGCTAATACTGTCGCCAGTTCTGGCTGCAGGGATGCCATCGATAAAAACGGTTCCCGAACCGCTTGAGATGCTCCTTGGATGTGGTGGTTCGTGCGGGGAATGATTGTGTTCAACTAATGGATCACCCAGACGAGCAGCTGGCAATCCATCAAAAAATACCGTTGGTGAACCGGCTGTAATGGGAGTGGAATGGAAACCATCGTGTTCCGTACCTTGATCGTTAAGTTTTGCGGCAAGTGGCATAAGGACCCTTATCTATAATCAGTAGGAATTTTAATATTATTCAACGAACCAGCGTCATTTTTCCGTCAATCATGGCGAAGAAAGGATTCCAGGCAAATATACGTTTACCTTTATCATTAAAAAATTGAATAGGGGAGCGTCTGCTTGCGCCACCCATTCCCAAACAGAAAATTCGGTCTTTCTGATAAGTTAAAACTTTAAATTTATTCCAGTCAGGATTTAAATTAACTTTTCCATTTTTTACAGCATTCACTATACCAATAGAATTAAAAAACAATTCGGTATCATCGGTTTGATCTGTTTTTGCATATTCATCTAAAGCAATAGAGTATTTTCGCTTAATTGTATTAAGATTGCTATCTTTTAAGTCGTTGATTAAATCTTTATAAGCAGATATTAGTTGGTTGCGTAATGCTAAATCATTATTTTGTGGAGATGCTTTTGTCCATTTCCATACAGGTATACCATATACAGGAAAACTACGAAATGCGGTAAACCAATCTTCAGGCTCTTTATCCCCATTAAATATAATTCTGTTTGAAACTCCCTTAACAATGGGCATGTTAGTTTTATCGCTTATGTCAATTATTGAATAACCTCGCGGATCATTGAATGGGCGATCATTTTCCCCATCAAAAACAACTTTGAAATTGGTTGTTGTTTCATCGGGTTTATCTGGTGTTGATTTGACAATCTTTACTTCACAGTTGTAGTTATTATCTTTTTTTCTTGGTCCAGAAGGATAAAAAATTACTCCAACATTGTTATCTTTTTGATTTTCTAGTGCATCAGTTATATCGCTACCAGTGCTAATTGTTCTTGAATCATTTAAAGTACTAAGGTAATCTAGACCGTTAACAGATAAAATACAAATCCTACTGACTGTATTAAAGTAAGCTGAGTATCTTGTATTTTCCACAGTAGCATCTGCATATGAATTTAATGAGGTGAATATTATTCCTGTTATTAATATTTTTAGCATGATTTTCCCTTAAAAAATGAAGTAGAAGATATCTTCCACCTCATTTAACATGTTATTAACGAACTAAAACCAATTTACCGTCAATCATGGCGAAGAAAGGGTTCCAGGAAAATATACGTTTACCTTTATCATTAAAAAATTGAATAGGGGAGTTTCTGCTTGCACCGCCTATGCCAAGACAAAAGGTTCTATTGTTTTGATACATTAATGTTTTGTACTTATTCCAGTCTGGATTTAAATTAACCTTTCCTTTTTGTACAGCATTAACTATTCCAATGGAGTTAAAAAATAATTCTGGGTCATCAGTTAGATCTGATTTTGTGTATTCATTTAAAGCAAGGGAATATTTTTTCTTAATAGTTTCAAGATCGCCGGAATTTAAATCGTTTATCAATTCTTTATAAATTGAAATTAACTGAGTTCGTAAGTTTATGTCATTGATTTGTGACGGGGCTTTAGTCCATTCCCACTCAGGGATATGTGATACAGTAAAGTTACGAGATGCGATTAACCAATCTTCTGGTTTTTCCTCTCCAGCAAAAATAATTTTATTTGAGATTCCTTTTATTATATGGTTTTTAGTTGAGTCACTAATGTCCTCTATCGAATAACCTTGTGAATCATTAAATGGTCGATTGTTTTTACCATTAAATACAATTCTAAAGTTAGTTATCACTTCATCTTGTTTGCTTGGAAGTGATTTCACCACTTTGATTTCACATGTATATGTTTCTGTTTTTATTTTTGACTTTGAAGGGAAAAATATTATCCCTATAGTATTTGTTTTATTGTTTTCTAAAGACTCAGTTATATCACTACCTGTAATAATGTTTCTTGAGCCTTTTAAGGTGCTAAGATAATCTAGTCCATTCACTGATAATATACAACTGCTACTTATTGTTTTAAAATATACAGAATATCTTGCATTGTCCATGTCATCTCCTGCTAATATATTAAATGATAAAAAAAATACACTTAAAATTAATAGTTTAAACATATGTATTTATCTCAAAAAATTATTTTATAGGGCGATTTTTCTTTGGTAAGTGATTCACAAAGAGTCCATTCTCCTTCTCCTTCTTCCCAACTTTCATCTTGCGACTCATCTCTCCCAGTGGGACTATTCTCATCCTCATCAGTATTACCTATATCAATCTTAATCTTATATTTCGCATAAATAATAATACCGTTGTGGAAGAATATAAGTTCAAGATCTTTATCTTGTTTTTTCTCTAAAGCAAAACAGCACTCGGCGGTGAGTTTTGCTTCTGCACTAAAGAATGCTTCAACGATCACCACCTTTAGTCCAGCTTCTACCTTAGATTCAAGAGCTAAACCAAGCTTGCCTTCATTCTTATCACCTAACTCAGAATGAAAATCAGATTTTTCATCCGATAAATAGCGATACGAAAGATTAATATCACCCGTGACAATAATATTTAAAACTGCTTTGGCGTAAATACCATTTTTCCCATTTTTAACATCATCCTCTTGCGACTCTGCTTTTTCCCTTATCTTTGCAATGTTTTTTTCCTGATGAAAATAAGCTGCAAAGGCCTGGATCAAATCTAATGTGATGGTAAAGTTAATCAGTGGCGATAACTTTACATCCACAGAGCTCTTCATTGCGGGTTTGTTATCTTTCCCGATAAATAATTCTCCACTTCCGTTAATATCAATTAATGGGTATTTCACATCGACTTTTAAAAGCTGTATTTTATTATCATCAGCTTGGAAGAGACGGGTAACAGCATCAACAGTTTTCTCTGCGTTTTTCAATAAACTTAGTTTATCTTTGTATTGTGTGAATTCAGACTGCATCGTCTTTTTGTAATCTTTATTGCTACTTCCTAAACTTATTGATGCACTTCCATCTATAATCAGACCTCGGGTAATCGCATATTTACCCACACTCATTGAGTCATTATTAGTTCTGCCCTGCACAATATCATAACGCTCATCGTCATTGAGTTCTTTGGTACCATTGTTCTTTCCACCCGTAATAGTTACTCCCACAGACCAGGTGAATTTAGGGAAAACAACTATCCTTGTATCTACGGTGGTATATATCGGGTATTTGGCTTTATCATTTGCTGGTGTTTTAAGCGGGAAAATGACTTCCGGTACCGACTGACCCAGGCATTCCCCAACTTGTAATTCATACTCGGTTTTATCAACGTTGTTAAGACCTTCAAAAACAACATCACTCAAGAATGTGACAATATCTAATTCTTCCAGACATCCAGATACATATTTTGAAGTTTCAAAGTCGCTAACTTTTTCACCAACCTCCCCCATTGAAAGCTGTAGTTTATCATCGGAACTAAGATATTTTAATGTATCGTTATTTACCCCTTTTTTTAACGGACTTAGATAGTAATCGTTAAATATTACGCCTGATGGACAATCAGGACTATTGCTCACACAGGTTTTACCTGTAAGGGTTGTCGTTAACTTTACTCCTGTTGCATCTTTGTCATGAAGGTAAATGGTTGGTAATGATTCACCTTGTTTATATTCATAGGTTGCTTCTGGTGTATTTGTCTTAATTTCTAAAGCATGCGTACATGTATCAGGGTTTTTGCAGGAGCATTTCGGTGAGCCTGCTGTTAAACTAATTCCCATTACATCTCACTCCTCTTCCATGCGGGGATTTCACCATAGACATCCAGTAGTAAAAGATCTGCGCGGTAATGCCCAGGAGTGGTTGTGCCCTCTAGTATTTCTTTGTATCTATCTGGTATATCATTCAAACCATGAATATCACTACGGGATAATAATTTTGCTATTTCATCTATGCTTCTCCTATCATTGATGCCCAGATTTTGTAAGTAACTGAACAATATTTTGGCCCATTGCTTGGTGAAAATATCTTTTGAAGAAGTGGATGCGGAAGCACATCTCATCAAATCAGTAAGGTCTTCAATATATCTTTGCTCAAATATTTTCTCCAACTGTGAATATTGATCTTTATTTATGACCATCAGTTTAGGTCGAGGTTTTATCTGGGATGATGCTGGATAATACTCATGTAAATCATTAAGGGAGAGTTCCTGACTGCATCGATAGGTTGTTTCTATTTTAGTTATAGGCTGGAGGAAAACATGTTTTTCCCAGTTGGACAAAACTGTTAGAAAGTCCCAAATATTTCTTGGGTCGTAGAATCGAAATATTACGGGCTTTGTTTCATCAGGCAGAAAAACTTGCAGATACTTCCGCAAGTGTTGTCGCAATATGCGCATTGTCACTTTTGTCGTCAGGTAGATCCCCCAAGGATCTTTCGATGTACTTAGCCATTCCTCCACTTGAGGTGTAGCTTCAATTAAGTAAGGGGCTAGCTTTACTAACTCTGGTTGCAAGGGCTCCGAATATAAACAAGAATAAGGTGGATTATATTCGGCCAGAAAATTCATAAGGTCATTGACAACAGCACCATCAACTATTGCATAACGTACAGGTTCCATCGTTATTCGTCCTCCATAGGACAATGGGCGACAAACATTGTTCCTTCACCTGCAGCTGCCTTCAGAATAGCGGGGCGCATAGGTAAAATTACCTCACCGAGACTACCGCCGCCATTCAAGTTAATTATTGGTCCTTTAATATCGACACCACCTGCATGGACGGAAATAAATGAGCCTCCTACGCGAAAGCTAATTTTACTGTCACTTTGTAAAACAATATCTCCCTGAACCTGAATTCCTAATGCTCCTGCTATTTTCTGGGCAAGATCCCCTTTGACTTCAATATGATGTTCTCCTTCAATTAGGTTCAGATAGTCTTTGGTTGTTTTATGATCTTGCTTACCTTCAACGGTGACCTTTCTGTCATTGGCAACCACTAGCGATTCGTCGTGTCCAATACTGACGGTTCTATCGTAATTAACCCGCACATCTTTACTGTTTAGAACCTTCACTTGCATGTCCTTCTGGGCATGCATCGACAGCAGCTCCTGGCCGGTCTGGTCGTCAAACATCAGTTCGTTGTATCCATTACCCTTATACGTCTGCGAGCGTATCGCCATCTGGGTTTTCGTCCCCGGCAGGTCGCCCGGTGCGCGGTTAGCGGCGTGATAGGTGCGCCCGGTGATAATCGGCTGGTCCGGGTCGCCGTTGAGGAAATCGACAATCACTTCCTGGCCGACGCGCGGGATGGCGATGTTGCCGAATCCGGTGCC
>Ga0160438_1000322_pt1 | contig 14535 bp, 13 predicted proteins | sample HID1975K_E0MG_FD_108203 | JGI IMG/M metagenome (GOLD analysis project Ga0160438, IMG submission 108203) | Enriched soil microbial communities from UW Madison campus, WI, USA - HID1975K_E0 MG | ecosystem: Environmental > Terrestrial > Soil > Unclassified | place: USA: Madison, Wisconsin...
AGTTTTAACTGTCGGATTACAGACTCCACAATATCCTAAAACAAAATTCCCGAAACATTCAACAGCGCTACCAATAATAGCATAAAATCCCAAAACAGCAAACCGAGTTGCGCAACAATCACTCAAGAAAAAGAACAATAAAAACGTTCTATTAATATCATCAAAATCCATATATAAATGCAGTCGCTCCTCTAAAACAATCTAGGCTAATCACATATTGCAAATAAAAAACAATTTGTCTATGTTTGCAATCTTAAATAAAAACTGAAAAATCAAATTAACCAGAGATAACGTGAGCGTTAATAACACTAAAAACAGCAGCGGAACAGGAAGTTTTGTCCGCGATAATCAGAAAAGTCTTGCATTTATTGCTATTGGTATTATAGTTTTAATCTTACTTTATATAGGATACCAACGTTTTTATCTGGCACCAAGGGCCGAAAGAGCTACAAATGAAATGTTTAAAGCCGAAGAATATGTAACCATAGACTCTCTTCAAGGCCGTGCAATTGATGGCGATGGTTCTTATCCTGGATTTAAAGAAATTGCAGATGAATATTCAAATACTAAATCTGCAAATATAGCGAATGCTTATTTAGGTGGCTTATATCTAAAGCAAGGAAAATATCAGGAAGCTGTGGTGGCTTTGTCTAAATATACTGATACAGGCAGTCCTGTATTAGATCCTTTGGTTACGGGTTTATTAGGAGATGCTTATGTTGAGCTGAAAGACTACAAAAAAGCGACCGACCAATATAAAAAAGCGGCCGAAAAAAGTGACAATTCATTTACTGCACCTTTATTCTTAAAAAAATTAGGTTTGGTTTATGAAGCACAAAATGATTATAAATCAGCTTTAAGTAGCTACGAAAAAATCAAAGGCAATTATCCACAAAGCTATGAAGCTTCTATTATTGACGGTTATATAGCACGTACCGCCGCCCATTAATTTTTAATCAGCTACTAAATGGCAACTCATTTAAAAGGTCTTTCCGATTTTTCACATATAGAAGTTGGTTCTGCTAGCGATTTAACGATAGCCATTGTGGTAGCACAATGGAATGCGCAGGTAACAGGACCCTTGCTGGAAGGAGCTCATAATATCCTACTGAAACAGGGAGCATCGTCAGAAAACATCCATATTGTATATGTTCCCGGAAGCTATGAATTAAGCTCCGGTGCCGACATCGTCCTGCGTAATCAACAAATTGACGCCGTTATCTGCATTGGATGCGTTATCCAAGGCGACACGCCCCATTTTACCTTTATATGTGATGCAGTTGCCAATGGCGTCACCAATGTTGCTTTGAAATACAATAAACCTGTTATTTTCGGCGTATTAACTACTAATACACTTGAACAGGCCCTTGACCGAGCCGGAGGTAAACATGGTAACAAAGGTGAAGAAGCCGCTGTAACAGCCATACAAATGGCAAATATCAGCAGGAAATTAAGCCTCTAAATAATAACTGCGAAACATTTTATTTGGTATTTATTACTTTTTGCTTAAGTTTACATAAGAAAAACTTTGGACGTATGAAGAGTTTATCGGTTTACATCATTGCTTTATTTTTATGTTCGCTCTTGTTACTGAGCTGTTCCCGTAGAACTTGTCCGGCTTATAATTCTTATCCAAAAGCTAAACGCTTAAGATAAATAGATTCTTAGATTCAAACATTTCGCTTTGAAACAATTTAACACATAACTTGTTCCCGAGTAACGTGCCCTGGTCTGACAAGACCAGATGTTTAATTAACAAATAAGAAAATGTCTATTCAAAATATAAAGCATTGTAGTTTTTTGTTATTGTTTACCCTCTTCTTCACCAGTACATTTCATCATACCGTATTTTCACAAACAAAGGATCAGGTACTCAACCTGATGTGGCAAGGTGTTGGGGGAAAACAAAGCTGGGAGGAAGCGCGCTATTTCATGTTCAGTTGTAAAACCGATCTGCATACCTTTGTTTCTGGTGAACATTCTTACATTTGGGATAGAGTGTCGGGCGACTGTAGGTTTGAAGGGATCAGCGATGATCAAAGGAAACTGGTCGTGCTATTCAATACCAAGAATAGAAAAGGAAAAGCATTTGTGAATAACGCAGTCATCTCTGTTAAAGATTCTGCTCAAATGATTATAAAACCGGTTATAGATGCTTTTTTCAACGACTCATTCTGGCTATTCTTCCCAAACAATTTAAGCAATACGGCAACCTTACAAATTAGAGATCAAGAGTTAATTGGAAATACACGGTATTATGTGATAGAGGTGAATACTCCTACAACAACTATAACAGAATTTCGGTCAAAACTATTTATCGACACCAATACTGGCAAAATATTTCAATGGCAAACGACCTCAAAGGACGGGATACTTCAGTATAATTTTCTGACATCAAATTTTAAAGATGTCGGAGGCGGACTTACGCTTGCTACACTATTTACGGATACCAATACGGGTGTATCCATTCGTTACCCTATTGTTTCCGCAATGATAAATGTCGAATCTGATAAATTTACAAAACCCTAAGTATTAAATAATATGAAATGGATTGAGCTGACAAGCACGGAAGAACTTGAATCGTTAGCGAACCAAAACACCTATGCTATCATTTTCAAACATAGCACCAGATGTCCCGTAAGCAATATGGCTAAGAAGAATTTCGAATTTGAGTCACCTTTAATTCCCGAAGGGATCCCTGTATATTTTCTCGACTTGATTAAATATCGTGCGCTATCCAATGAAATAGCTAATAAATGGCAAGTAAAACATGAATCGCCCCAAATATTATTGATAAAAGGCGATCAATGTTTCTATCACGAATCGCATAATAATATCGAAGTAGCGAAAGTCGTTGTTAGGATGACCAATTAAAGGTCAACACCTTATTGATATCGGGATGTAAGCTCAAGTATACCGGGCAGGTTTCTGCTGCCTTCTGTAAAATTAGCTTCTGTTGGTCTGTATAGCTGATATCACTCGGAAAGTTAAGTACCACATGAATCTCGGAAACTTTTCGCGGATTAGCCTGCATAACCTTGGTTGTTTCGGCTGTCACAGCACCTAAATCAATGTGATGAGCATTTGCCGATATGCCCATTATAGTTAGCATACAACTCGTTAAAGAAGCAGCCAATAAATCAGTTGGAGAAAAGGCTTCTCCTTTACCTTGATTATCTATCGGTGCGTCTGTTATTATTGCTGTTTTTGATTGAACATGTTTTGCTTTTGTTCTCAAATCTCCTAAATAAACTGTTTCTGCTGTCGCCATTTGAAATTATAATAAGAAATATGCGTTACCTTGTAAATACAAACATACATGACCACGTAGTAGCGTGAATGCAATTAAAGACAAACAAAATATGAACAATATTCCATATGACCTTTAAAAAGCAAACCGAGTGAAACGAGCTCATTTATGCCACTGAAAACATACAAGTATAAATAATTAAATACATATGAATGTAATATGCGTTAATTTTTACCCATCATCAGCAATACCTTTTGCTAATCCATCGCTAAAATAAAAAATTATTAGTTACTTTTGTATTATGATTGAACTACCTGTTATCCCTGCCAATCAGATGCAACGCAAACCAGATTGGCTACGTGTGAAACTGCCTGTTGGTAAAGAATACAAACATGTAAGAGGTTTAGTAGACGAACATAAACTCCATACCATCTGTGAGAGTGGTAATTGTCCAAATATGGGGGAATGCTGGGGTGCGGGAACGGCTACTTTTATGATATTGGGTAATATCTGCACCCGTTCTTGTTCTTTCTGTGCGGTTGCTACCGGTAGACCCAAAGCTGTAGAGCTTGACGAACCAATGCGTGTGGCAGCATCTGTGAAACTCATGCAGGTAAAGCATTGTGTTATCACATCTGTTGATAGAGATGACTTGAAAGATGGTGGTTCTACTATTTGGGCGGAAACGGTTAATGCTATCAGAAGAGAGAGTCCTGAAACCACCCTAGAAACCTTAATTCCCGATTTTAAAGGAGTTTGGGAAAATTTAGAAAGAGTCCTTGCTGTAAAACCGGAAGTAGTTTCTCATAATTTAGAGACCGTGAGACGCCTCACAAAAGAGGTACGTATCCAAGCCAAATATGATAGAAGCTTAGAATGCTTGAGAAGAATCTCTGCAGCTGGCTTACGTACAAAATCAGGCATTATGCTTGGCTTTGGCGAAACCGAAGCAGATGTGATAGAAGCTATGCGGGATTTATACGACGCCGGTGTACATATTTTAACACTTGGACAGTATTTGCAACCAACAAAAGCACACCATCCGGTTATTGAGTGGATTACTCCAGAGCAATTTAAACATTATCAGGAAATAGGTTTAAAAATGGGATTTAAGTATGTAGAAAGTGGGCCATTGGTTCGATCTTCTTATCATGCCGAAAAGCATTTATTCGATATGCAATAAAAAGAGTTTTAATGTGTTTTAGCGCGTTTTAAATCCCCTATTATTTTGGGGATTTTTTGTATCAACACGCTGGCGGGTATAATTGCCATCCCTTCTGCTGCCAGCATATCTCCCGCACGGCCATGTAAATAGCACCCTAAGAGCGTTGCCTCACTGGAAGTATAACCTTGAGCTAATAATGAAACAATAATACCTGTTAGCGCATCCCCCATACCACCGCTTGCCATTCCCGGATTGCCTGTAAAATTCACATATATTTTACCATCTGGCAAAGCAATAAATGTAAATCTATTTTTCAGCACAATTACCAACTTTCTGTTTAACGCCATTTCCTTTGCCTTGAGAACACGTTCCATCCAACTACTGCTGTTTCCAAATAAACGATCAAATTCCTTCATATGAGGGGTTAAAATGGCTCCTTCCTGTAAATGCTCCAATAACTCCTGTTTGACAGACAGGATATTCAGCGCATCTGCATCCAATACTAAAGGAGGGGTATTGGCAAGAATTAAACCTTTGAGCAGATCGACTTCTTTTTCCCCCGTCCCTAATCCGGGTCCAATCGCCAGCGCATTGTATTTTCCGATTTCGATTTGTTTATCACGTCCTAGTAACATCACCTCGGGCAAACGCGTATTCATTGCCGTAAAACCGCTACGTGAAACAGACAAAGTGGTTAACCCCGCACCAGTGAATAGGCATGCTTCGGCACTAAGCAGTGCCGCGCCCATTGTGTTTTCATTCCCAGCAACAATTAAACTGTGCCCAAAGGTACCTTTGTGGCTAAACGGGCTCCTATCTTTTACGATTAAGAGAATGTCCATCTCCGTCACTTCGATAAAATCGCTTGTTAAATGTTCGATAAAATCTTCATCCAGGCCAATATCAACCACATGAAATCTTTTCATTATAGAAGCTGATTCTGGAAATAGAAAGCTTAGTTTCGGTCGTTGAAAGGTAATGGCGTCATCCGTAATAACAGCGGCGGCAGTAGCATCTATGAATCCATCGGCGGGCATCCCTGTAGGAATATCCACCGCCACCACCTGCTTATTTGCTTGATTGAGATGTTGAACCAACAACTTCCAAAAGCTCACGAGCGATTTGTTCAATCCTGAACCCAGCAAAGCGTCTATAATGATATCCTGAGAAATGGCAGGTAATTCGTCTCCTGGGAATAATTCCCGTACAGCAACGGGCAAGTTTTTTAGGCGTAGATAATTTGTTTTGAAATCTTCTGTTTGGCGTACATTATACCTCACGATCCAAACATCTACATCCCTAACCCCCTGTTCATAAAGCAACCTGGCAATAGCCAATCCATCTCCGCCATTGTTGCCCGTACCACAACAAATCAATAGCGATCGATCTTTTAACGGAAATAACGATAGTATTTTGTCTACAAACGCCCGCGAAGCCCTCTCCATCAAGTCAATAGACGCAATAGGTTCACGAGCTATGGTATAAGTATCCGCCTCACGTGTTTGCTGGGCTGTCATTAAATTTCGCATAGCGAAAGTTAAAAAGAAAAAAGGCAGCATACAAATGTATACTGCTTGGTATTTCGAGTCAATTACCGCTTTAGCCTTATGTGATAGTGACTGTGGTATATAAAACACTTACACATTGTTCCTGATTAATTCCCTGAAAGTCATTAAGCGCTCAATCTGAGCAATTGTATTAAAACAAGTACCCAAACCCAATATAAATTTAGTAGCTTTGCAATTCATTTGTAAAAGTATTTCTTACAACCACATTCATTTACTATGTTTACAATCAAATAGAAGTAAATATTTGGAGCAAATTAAGGGGGTGACATACAATCTGGCCATCTCAATTTATTAAATTATTTAAACTGAGGATAAAATGTCTATCGTTAGGGAAAGTGACTTACCCGGTATAGGGAAGAAGTATCAAATTGAAACCGGTGCTGGTGACAATATGGTTGTGGTTATCCATGATGACGGTAACCGAGAGTTATATCGTTTAGATGAAGACGAAAATGGATCTAAATGCGTTATGACGCTAAATGACGAAGAATCTCGCCAAGTAGCTGGTATCATAGGTGGTTTATCATACAAACCAAAGGCCCTTGAAACTATGGAATTAGCCGTCAATGACCTTGTTATAGAATGGTACAAAGTGGAAGATAAGACGGTTATCAACCAACAAACGATTGGTCAACTAGGAGTACGACAAAAGACAGGAGCTTCTATCATTGCCGCTATCAAAGATGACGATAGTGTAATCAATCCTGGCCCCGAGTATCTAATCACCCCTGGTACTACACTTGTTGTTGCCGGAAAAAGAAGTAACATCAAAGCCTTAAAGGAATTGCTGCGCAGCTATCAGGTTGTTTAACAATTTCGCAAACACATAAACCCATGTAAAAAATATGCATACACAAACCCTGATTTTAGAAATAGGAATTGCTGTTGGACTCGTTGCTCTAGTAGGCGTACTGGCTAACAAACTCCGGTTTTCTGTTATACCATTTTTTATTTTAATTGGTATGGCTTTAGGGGAGCATGCACCACAGATCGGCTTAATAGACTTGCAATTCACTGAAAGCAAGCCTTTTATTGATTTCATGGGCAGATTAGGTGTACTATTCCTTCTTTTCTATTTGGGGCTTGAATTCTCTGTAGGGAGACTGCTAAAATCTGGAAAAGCAATTGTTTCCGGCGGGTCCATTTATGTTTTGTTAAATTTCGTTTCCGGGCTACTGGTTGGCTGGTTAATGAATTTACCCTTTGCAGAGATGATGATTTTATGCGGAATTATGACCAGCTCATCTACGGCAATTGTGGCAAAGGTATTAACCGATCTAAAAAGAACGGCCAACCCAGAAACGGAAGTCATTATGGGAATGATTATGTTTGATGATTTGTTTATCGCCATGCACATTTCATTCTTATCTGGACTTGTTTTGACCGGTGGTGGATCTTTCTGGACAGTTGCCAGCACTTCTTTATTAGCGCTTGCCTTCATATTACTATTTCTAATTTTGGGAAGGAAATTAGTACCTTATATAGACAAGGTACTCAATATAAAATCTTCTGAAATATTTATCCTTATCATTTTTTCCTTACTCTTCTTGGTAGCAGGGTTTTCGGAAACTATTCACGTCGCTGAAGCTATCGGTGCATTAATGGCTGGTTTGGTATTGGCAGATTCTCAATACATCAAGCGGATCGAACAAATAGTATCTCCATATAAAGACTATTTTGGAGCCATGTTCTTCTTTAGCTTTGGGCTATCTATCGATCCCTTTTCTTTGGGAGGGGCCGCCATGTGGGGTGCAATTGCCGCACTTATAACCATTATAGGTAATCTCGCATCGGGTTATTTTGCTTCACGATTTGCTGGTTTAAAGAGAAAAACATCTTTCGATATTGGATTTACACTATCTGCAAGAGGTGAGTTTTCTATTATTATGGCAAACATAGGAAAAGCTGGTGGCCTGAATCCTATTATCCAGTCGTTTGTAGTCGTTTATGTACTGATATTAGCGATTGTGGCACCGATCTTAACGAAAGATTCCCGAAACATCTGGCATGGTATATTTGGTGGGGGTTTACATGCAAAAGATAAGCAGCAAGCGAATCCCGTTAAAACTTTGGAAGCATTGGAAGCCAAAAGTAGTGAGCAGATTCAAGTAGACAAAGAGGCCTAAAGCCTCTATCTTTAAACATACAAGAAGCCGCGCTACATAAATCCTAATTCTAAGCGCGCTTCCTCACTCATCATGCTTTTATCCCATTTTGGCTCAAAAGTCAGCTCAACCAGAGCATTTTTCACCCCTTCTACTACCGCCACCTTACGCTGCACTTCGTCCAAAAGTTCGCCAGCTACCGGACAAGCGGGCGCTGTCAATGTCATCACAATCTTTGCCGTGCCGTCATCTTTGGTTATAATCTCGTAAATCAAGCCGAGCTCACAGATATTTACTGGTATTTCGGGATCAAATACTGTTTCCAATTGAGCTTTTATTTGTTCGGCTATACCTAACTGATCTAATACTATCATCTTAAAATAATTTATACAACGGTTTTTACTCCGAACTTACATACTGCATAAGTTCCGCTTTCAAAAACCTTGCCGTTTCACTTTTACTATTATTAACCATGTCCTCGGGAGTGCCACTGAATAATATTTCACCACCGGCAGCACCGCCTTCTGGGCCCAAATCAATTATCCAATCCGATACCTTAATCACGTCCAGGTTATGTTCAATAACTAATACGGTATTTCCTCTATCTACCAACCTATATAACACTCCTAATAATACATTTACGTCTTCAAAATGTAAACCGGTTGTTGGTTCATCTAAAATATAAAACGTGTTACCTGTGTCTTTCTTAGATAATTCTGTTGCCAACTTAACCCGTTGTGCTTCACCACCGGATAAGGTAACAGAAGATTGTCCGAGAGTGATATAACCCAAACCGACGTCTTGCAATGTTTTTATTTTCCTATATATGGATGGAATCGACTCAAAAAAGGGAACAGCTTCGTCAATACTCATATCTAAAACATCACTAATAGACTTACCTTTGTATCGAACTTCTAACGTTTCCCTATTATATCTTTTTCCATTGCATCCTTCACAAGGCACCTGCACATCTGGTAAAAAATTCATCTCTATCACTTTCATCCCTGCCCCTTGACATACTTCACATCTTCCACCCTTTACATTAAATGAAAATCTTCCCGGTTTATAGCCTCTTATTTTCGCTTCCGGAAGTTGTACAAATAAACTCCTGATATCAGAAAAAACGCCTGTATACGTAGATGGATTTGATCTTGGCGTCCTTCCAATGGGTGTCTGGTCAATCTCGATCACTTTATCAACATATTCAAGCCCTTTTATCTCTTTGTAAGGCATTGGTGTTTTTTTTGCCCTAAAAAAATGCTTATTCAGTATAGGATAAAGTGTCTCCGTTATTAAAGTAGATTTTCCACTTCCAGAAACACCTGTTACTGAAATCAATATTCCCAAAGGGAATTCGACCGACAAGTCCTTTAAATTATTCCCTGTAGCACCCTTCAAAACTAAGCGGAAATCATTTCCTCGTCTTCTTTCTTTTGGAACAGTAATTTCCCTCTTCCCATTTAAATAAGCAGCTGTTAACGTATCCGCTTCCTTTATTTGCGCAGGTGACCCCTGCGCCACTACTCTACCTCCATTTAACCCCGCCGCTGGTCCCATATCGATGACATAATCCGCTTCCAAAATCATATCTTTATCGTGCTCTACAACTAACACAGAATTTCCTATATCTCTTAGTTCTTTTAATGCATTTATAAGACGTTCATTGTCTCTTTGATGAAGACCAATACTGGGCTCATCCAATATATACAATACATTAACCAACTGCGATCCTATTTGCGTAGCCAGTCGAATACGTTGTGCCTCACCCCCCGAAAGTGTCTTAGCAGTCCGATCCAATGTTAAATAGCCCAGCCCTACATTTAATAAAAAGCTTAGCCTATTAACGATCTCTTTAAGAATCTCTTCCGCTATGACGTACTGCCGCTCATTTAATTTTGCGCCTAAATCCTCAAACCAATTGGCAAGTGTCACCACATCCATATTCGCTAATTCAGAAATATTCTTTCCCGCCAATTTAAAATGAAGTGATTCCTTTTTTAATCTAGCGCCCTCGCAAACAGGACACTTTTTCATCACTCTAAACAGTTCCAAGTCTTCGTTCTTCTTCTCCGATTGTTCTTCTAGCAACTTAAATATACCGTCAAAAGTTATCTTATATTCTTTAACATTCCATTTATTATAAGTTACTGGAACTGTTATAAGGTCTGGTGCACCATTCAACAGTATATCCAATTGTTCTTCCGTAAAGCTATCTAGAGAATTCGACAATGAAAAATCGTATTTTTTTGCTACCGCTTTTAATTGCTGAAATGTCCAATTATCCTTATACTCACCTAAGGGTGCGATCCCTCCTTTTAGGATACTCAATTTCGGGTCTGGTATAACGGAACTTTTATCTATTTCAAAAACATACCCCAGTCCATCACATTTTTCACAAGCCCCATAGGGGGAGTTGAAAGAGAAGGTATTGGGCTGTGGCTCGTCATAGGACACGCCACTCTCAGGGTCCATTAAAAAACGACTAAAGAAATATTCATTATTGTGCTGATCACTAAGTTTAATAATACCCTTTGCAGCCTTCATCGCCTGTTGCACCGAAGTCTGCAAACGCCCCCTATCCTTCTCAGATATGATTAAACGATCAATAACCATTTCTATATCATGAATCTTATACCGATCAACTTGCATTTTTGGCGTCAGATCCATGATTTCACCGTCAACTCGAACCTTTACGTAACCTTGCTTTCTAATCTGTTCAAATAGTTCTCTATAATGGCCTTTTCTTCCTTTAACCAAAGGCGCTAAAATATTAATCGGCTGGTTTTCGAATTGTCCAAGTATTCGCGTAATAATCTGTTCTTCCGACATACGCTCCATCTTTTTCCCACTAATATATGAATAGGCCTCACCTGCGCGTGCATATAGTAGACGCAAGAAATCGTATATCTCGGTAATGGTACCTACCGTGGAGCGCGGATTCTTACTAGTGGTTTTCTGCTCTATAGCTATAACCGGACTCAGGCCTGCTATTTTATCCACATCAGGTCGCTCCATACCTCCCATGAATTGTCTACTATAGGCACTAAAAGTTTCCATATATCTCCTTTGCCCTTCTGCGTAGATAGTATCAAACGCTAAGGACGATTTGCCACTCCCACTGAGCCCTGTAATCACCACCAACTCATTACGCGGAATTACTAGATCAATATTTTTAAGGTTGTGAACACGGGCTCCGAAAACTTCAAGTTCGCTTTGCTCCCCCAGATCAGGTGTAATCCTATTACTCATATATAAACAAAATGGAATATTTAAATCAATCGAATCTGTTCCAAATCAGGCAGATATCAGTTCCTTGTGCTAAAGCATACATTTTATCTTGTAAAAGCTTTCCATCAAAACCTTCATTTACAATGATATAACAAAATTAGCTTTACGGTGTATTCTTAGAACAGTTATTAATATACAAACTTAGCTAAAGTTGCTTTGATATGCAAAAAGCCGCGAAGAATGCGGCTTTATAAATATTAAAAAGATATTGATATTACATTTTATCCATATCCTCAGCTGTTGTGACGTCTTCCATAGCCAATTTAGTATTTGGCTTTTCAACTTTATAACCGTACATCCATGGATTCTCAATTACCTCTTTTGTTGAAATAAGCTTATAGACATAGTTTGAGGTCTCTTTGTTCAACTTAAGCTTATAGTAGTCTCCTTCTTGTTGGTTTCTAATTGCTTTTCTTAAACTACCACCACCAACATTATAAGCGGCGGCAACGAGCGTCCAATTACCAAAATCTTTATACAATACCTGCAAATATTTGCAGGCCGCGATTGTTGATTTTTCAACATCCAACCGTTCATCAGCAGAAGCATTTACCTTAAGACCAAACGCACGAGCGGTAGCTGGCATAAACTGCCATAAGCCCGAAGCCCCACGATGTGAAGTTCCCTCAATTAATCCGCTTTCCACCAAAGGTAAATATTTGAAATCCTCAGGGATACCATACCGTCTAAGTATGGGCTCGATCTTTGGAAACCACGCTTTGGCGTTTTTATGCAACTTGTGCGTTCTAAGTCTCTCAAAAGAGTGCGCTTTTAATGAGCGCGTTATTTTCTTTTCTACACGAACATCCCCCTCTGGAAGATATTCATCCGCAAAATTTAAGCTTGCAAATAACCGATCTTTTTTCTCCGCTATTGCATCGCTTTTTGTACTTTTTATGATGGCTTTTTTAACATTGTTTTCAACAGGAGTGCTGTATAAAAACATCTTGGATAGAACCAATGTTATCAAAACCACCATGCATGTACACAGGTGTTTTTTTATCATTCTTTACCTTTCTGTTTTGGTTATCAAAAAAGTGGTTGCAAATGTACAAATTATTTATCTATTTTCCAAACACTTACAAAAAAGGGCTTGTAAATGTCGGTTTTTATACGTAAAATAATTGTCTCATTTTAATGTTAAAATTAAGATTTTTAAGCCCATACTCCGTATTATTTTAAGTACCTTTGTAAATATTTACGGATAAAAATAATTATGCCATTAAGGAATAACAGGAACAGTCGAGACGACAAATCCTCCAAAACAAATCGCTCTTACACATCCAATAAAAGTACAGAGAAGTCAGGTAAAAAAGATTGGAATCCAAGCAATAAAAATGAACGTACATCTTTTTCAAATAGAGATACTCGTTCTTCTGATAGAAAAACGGAAAAGAAAGATTGGAGTTCAAGTAGAGAGAGGGAAGATAACGCATCTTTCGATAAACAGAAAGATCAACGAAGATCTTATCAAGACAAACCTTTTAACAAAACATTTTCGCGCGATCAGAAGAGATCGGACTCAGATAAAAGGGAGTCTTCTTCTTTCGATAAACAAAAAGACCAGCGCAGATCTTATTCAGACAAACCTTTTAATAAAACATTTTCACGTGATCAGAAAGAGTCTGACCCTGATAGAAGAGAACCTTCATCCTTCAATAAATCAAAAGACCAACGCAGATCTTATCCAGACAAACCTTTTAATAAAACATTCTCACGTGATCAAAAAAGATCGGATGTTGATTCAAACGACCGATTCAACAGAAAGTCCGATCAACGGAGCAGCTATTCGGAGAGAGATAGTAATTCAAAATCTTATTCTAAGTTCAATAGCTCAAAGCGGGAACGATTCAAACAAGATGCTAAACCTTTTGCAAAGGAAAGGGAAGACAATGGTTCTATTCGTTTAAATCGTTATATTGCTAATGCTGGAATTTGTTCGCGTAGAAAAGCAGATGAATTGATTCAGGCCGGTGTTGTCACCGTAAATGGTACTGTAGTAACTGAATTGGGCACTAAAGTTGATTTAGCAAAAGACGAAATACGTTATAATGGAGAGAAGCTTACCCGTGAGAAGATGATTTATGTGCTACTTAACAAACCCAAGGATTATATTACAACAACAGACGATCCACAAGAACGGCGCACCGTCATGCACTTGGTAGAAAAGGCTTCTAAGGAAAGAATATATCCTGTTGGAAGGCTAGATCGTAATACCACAGGCCTATTATTGTTAACGAATGATGGTAGTTTGGCGGAAAAACTTTCTCATCCGAGAAACAGTATCATGAAGATTTATCATATCGAGTTAAATAAAAATTTAACACAGGGTGATTTTAATAAAATAGGTTTTGGTTTGGAATTAGAAGACGGCTTTATTAAACCGGATGACGTAAGTTATATCCAAGGAGCTAGTAAACGAGAGGTCGGCATTCAAATACATAGTGGAAAGAACAGAATTGTAAGGCGTATATTTGAATCATTGGGTTATGATGTAGTTAAACTAGATCGTGTTATATATGCTAATTTAACGAAGAAGGATCTTCCCAGGGGTCGTTGGCGTTATTTGGAAGAAAAAGAAATCATCCAGCTCAAACACTTTATAAAATAAACAATTAACCCGAAATATGCAATAGAATTGCTAAGCATAATCCGGATTTAATAGATTGATAGCAGAAGCTCCTTTTTAAGGGGCTTTTTTTTTGTACAAAAGGATAGGATAGGACACACAGGCAGGTATAAAGGGGGCACCCTATCATTGGAGCGTCAGCAGAGCCACATCCCGGATATGCACTATGGATGATCAGCCACGGCCGAAAAAACATCTACATGGCTTCCCTTATTAATTTCTTCGAGGAGAAAAAAGAGTAACCGGATCAAACGTAAAAGCTGGGGAGATTGTAGAAACTCTATTTTTTTTTGGGGCAAATTTGGTGAGGTTGATTATTATAAATTAACCCTTCCTTTTTATTCGGCAATCAGAAATAAAACAAAGCCGATCATTTGCCGTAGGCCATAAAAAAAGGCCCCTGTGCATAATGCACGGGGGCCTGTATAAAAAACGGCACCGACCTACTCTCCCACATGTTACTGCAGTACCATCGGCTCTGGCGGGCTTAACTTCTCTGTTCGGGATGGGAAGAGGTGGACACCGCCGAT
>Ga0160438_1000326_pt1 | contig 14387 bp, 10 predicted proteins | sample HID1975K_E0MG_FD_108203 | JGI IMG/M metagenome (GOLD analysis project Ga0160438, IMG submission 108203) | Enriched soil microbial communities from UW Madison campus, WI, USA - HID1975K_E0 MG | ecosystem: Environmental > Terrestrial > Soil > Unclassified | place: USA: Madison, Wisconsin...
AAACTCCAATCAAAATATCTGTAGATACTTATGCCGATAGCATATCGGCAACATATGGCACAACAGCCGATGTAAACAGTAACGTAACGCAGGTAACTAGACAAACTAAAACTACAGATGTAAGATGGGTCTCTAAAGCCGGTATATCGACTAAGGTTCTTGGCGCATCATCAATTTGCAGTAGAGAATCCCAAGCCCAGACCAATACGCACTTTACTCTTAAAGCTGGAAAAACTGTCTATGTACTGTCTTACATATCGGGTGGCGGTATGAAGAACGATGCACAGATGGAAAACGCATATAAAACACTTCATGATTTGCAAAATAACCGTTTAAATGCTTTAAGAAATACAAAAATAGCATGGTGGAAGGATATGTGGAATAGGTCATATGTGGAAACAAATGATGAGTTGATCAACAGACAGTACTTAAGTTCGATCTATTTTCTAGCTTCTGCCTATAACGAACATTCCCCGGCATGTGGCGGCATGTATGGTGTCTGGAATATGGATGACAAAATGATGTATCATGGTGATATCCATTTAAATTATAATAGCCAAGCTGGATTTTATAGCGTCTTCTCCGCGAATAGACCCGAAATTGCAAAACCTTTTTACAACTTCATTGAAGCAATCTTACCTGATGGAAGAAGACGTGCGCAAAATGACATGGGAACTGTCCATCCTTCTTTAGCTGGGAAATCATTTAGAGGAGCTGTTTTCTTAGTTGGTGGACTGGGAATTGGCATACCTTACAATTATTACTGGCAACAAACGATGAATGCGCCGTTCAATGTACCACTTTTCAGCTGGTACTATGAATATACTGGTGATTTGGATTTTTTAAAAAAGAGAGCTTACCCCTTTATTAAAGAATGTGGTGATTTCTATGAAGATTACCTGAAAAAGGAGCCATATGGTGATACTTATCGATACAGTATCACTACTGGCGCACATGAGAGTTCCTGGGATCTCAATCCTCCCTCCGATCTAGGTTTCGTCAAGCAAACCTTCAGCTTACTTCTCAAGTATAGTAAGTTATTGGATGTGGATGAAAACCGGAGAACGCTTTGGCAGGATATTCTCGATCACCTCCCTAAATACAAGGTAGTACAGCCGACCAAGACACCGAATAAAGGCTTGCCTGTTTTTGCAAAAAATGAAGCAGGATGGGATCTGCCAAACCACATGATACAAATGCATCCGGTCTACCCCTGCGAAGTACTCGATTTACTTTCAGATCCAGATTCTTTACAGATAGCTAAAAATACGGTTGAATACTATGAAGTTGACCAAAATGGATTTCAAGGATCAATGAATGCGTTAGGTCTAAGCGGTTATATTATGGCTGCACGCGTTGGCTTCTCCCCTGAAATAATTATTAAAAACCTAAGCATATTGGCCAGCGGTGCTCAAAAAAACTTCTTGATTACAGATGGCCATCATGCTTCGGAAAAAACAGCCCTAGTTGAAACGGTCAACTCAATGATGCTTCAAACGCTTGATAACACGTTGTACATATTTCCCAACTGGGTAAAATCAAGCGCTTCATTTACGCGCCTACGGACTAAAGGTGCCTTTTTAGTTTCTGCAGATTATGATGGCACTACCATAACAAATCTGTCCATTTATAGTGAAAAAGGCACAAAATGCCAGATCCACAATCCTTGGAAAGAAAAAGAAATACAAGTGATGGAAAATGGTAAGCAAATAGCCGTAAGTAAGACAGGAGAAAGGTTTTCATTTGAAACAAAAATAGGTCGCCACTATATAATCAAGCCTATAGGTGCTTAAGCTCAATAAAATTAAATTTATGCCGGTTCATCGCTGGTATAAATTTAATTTATATAAAGCCACACGATCTGTAAATAATTGGGCATTAAATCTTTCGATCAGTATAAACACAAAAAAGGTCAACCTTTTTGAGATTGACCTTTTTGAGCCTCCTATCGGAATCGAACCAATGACCTACTGATTACAAGTCAGTTGCTCTACCAGCTGAGCTAAGGAGGCATCATGTGTGAAAGTTAAAAAAGAGCCTCTTATCGGAATCGAACCAATGACCTACTGATTACAAGTCAGTTGCTCTACCAGCTGAGCTAAAGAGGCTTTTTTAAATAACCCTTTCGAATTATGATGGTGCAAATATCGAAACCTTTGACAACAAAATCAAACTTTCCTGGCTTTTTTTTTCATATTTTTAATAATTTTCTGAAAATCAAGCCATTTATTTTCAATTCAAATCGGAACCCATCGCGGCAAAACACACAAACATGAAATTTTGTCATTTCACAATAAAAATACAAGACATTTTTTCCGAAAAAAGAATAAAAACAGATATGGCATTTTGATTGTTATCCAATTATCAAATCAAAAAGCAAATAAAACCATGAATTTCAATAACTATACAATTAAAGCACAAGAGGCGATTCAAAAAGCTTCGGAGATTGCCACAGGCAATCAACAGCAGGCTATTGAGACCGCACATATACTTAAAGCCTTGCTAACAGTTGATGAAAATGTAATCAGTCATCTGTTAAAAAAATTAAATGTAAATATCCCTTACTTAAGTGGAGAACTGGATAAGCAAATTCAGGCATTCCCGAAAGTCAGCGGCACAAATGTCTATTTGAGCAATACCTCAAATTCGGCCTTGCAAAAAGCGCAAAGCTACTTGAAGGAGTTTAATGATGAGTTTGTATCTGTAGAGCATCTACTTCTAGGTATTCTAAATGCAGGCGATAAAACATCTAGTCTACTGAAGGATCAAGGTGTAAATGAAAAGGATCTTAAATTAGCGATCAAAGAACTACGTGGCAACACAAGAGTGACGGATCAAAATGCCGAAGCTACCTACAATGCTTTGGGAAAATACGCCCGTAATCTAAACGAGTTTGTTGAATCGGGAAAATTAGATCCTGTGATAGGCCGTGATGAAGAAATTCGTCGCGTGATGCAAATCTTATCCCGTAGAACTAAGAATAACCCCATCTTGGTGGGTGAACCAGGGGTTGGTAAAACCGCTATTGCCGAAGGTATTGCACACCGCATCATCAATGGTGATGTGCCCGAGAATTTGAAATCAAAAATCGTATTCTCTTTGGACATGGGGGCTTTAATAGCCGGTGCAAAATACAAAGGTGAGTTTGAAGAAAGATTAAAAGCTGTTGTCAAAGAGGTTGCAGACAGTAACGGTGAAATCATCCTGTTTATCGATGAGATCCACACCTTAGTTGGTGCTGGTGGTGGTGAGGGTGCAATGGATGCAGCCAATATCTTAAAACCGGCGTTAGCACGTGGAGAACTTCGTGCTATTGGTGCCACAACATTGAACGAGTATCAAAAATACTTTGAAAAGGATAAAGCATTGGAACGTCGTTTTCAAAAAGTAATGGTTGACGAACCAACTACTCAAGATGCAATTTCAATCCTGCGCGGATTAAAAGAACGTTACGAAACGCACCATAAAGTGCGCATTCTTGACGAAGCAATCATTGCCGCTGTCGAATTGTCAACACGCTACATCTCGGATCGTTTCTTACCAGATAAAGCGATTGACCTAATGGATGAAGCGGCTTCTAAATTACGTCTTGAAATGGACTCTGTTCCTGAAGCTGTAGATGAACTGAACCGCCGTATTATGCAACTCGAAATTGAACGGGAGGCAATAAAGCGTGAGCATGATGAAAAGAAAGTCAGTGAACTTTCTGAAACGATCGCTAATCTATCTGCCGAACGCGATTCTTTACGTGCATCCTGGCAGTCAGAAAAAACGTTGGTGGACAGTGTCAACCAGGAGATTGAAAATATAGAAAATTATAAGCAGGAAGCTGATCAGGCGGAACGTGCAGGCGATTATGGAAAGGTAGCTGAGATTCGCTACGGCCGTATCAAAGATGCGCAGGATAAGGTCGAAAAATTAAAAGCAGAATTAGCTGAAAAGCAAGATAGCAAACGGATGTTAAAAGAGGAAGTGACTTCTGAAGACATTGCTGATGTGGTATCTAAATGGACCGGTATTCCTGTAAATAAGATGATCCAGTCTGAGCGCGATAAGCTTCTTTCTCTAGAAGAGGAATTACATAAACGGGTTGCCGGACAGGAAGAGGCGATTGAAGCGATTTCTGATGCTATCCGCCGTTCAAGAGCAGGACTTAGTGATGCTAAGCGTCCCATTGGTTCTTTCATCTTTTTGGGAACTACTGGTGTAGGTAAAACGGAGTTAGCAAAAGCACTAGCTGAGTTCTTATTTGATGATGAACATGCGCTTGTCCGAATCAATATGTCCGAGTACCAAGAGCGTCACGCAGTGTCCCGACTTATCGGAGCGCCTCCAGGATATGTAGGTTATGAAGAAGGTGGACAATTGACTGAAGCTGTTCGCCGCCGTCCGTATTCTGTCGTACTTTTGGATGAAATTGAAAAAGCACATCCTGATGTGTTCAACATTTTACTGCAAGTACTCGACGATGGTCACTTAACAGATAACAAAGGTAGAACGGTGAATTTCAAAAACACGATCATCATCATGACTTCCAATACCGGATCGCATATCATTCAAGAGAATTTCTCGCAGTTGAATGATAATAACAGAGATGAGGTTATTGCAAAAACAAGAGGTGAAGTGTTTGAGCTTTTACAAAAATCAATTCGCCCAGAGTTCCTGAACCGTATTGATGAAATCATCATGTTCACACCTCTAAGCAGAAATGAAATTGCAAGCATCGTACGGATGCAATTTAGCCATATTCAAAAACAATTGGCTGAGCAAAATATCTTCATCACTGCTTCGGATGATGCTATGGATTGGCTAGCGCAATTAGGATATGATCCGATCTATGGTGCAAGGCCATTGAAACGTGTTATGCAAAAACGCATCCTGAATGAACTTTCGAAAGAAATCCTTTCAGGAAAAGTAAATAAAGATGCGGTAATCCAATTGGATGTATTTGATGGTCAATTTGTCTTCTTGAATAAAAATGAGGTTGAATAAAGGTCAAAGCACCTTTTAAAATTAAAAAAGTGGCTACTCGCAAGAGTTAGCCACTTTTTTATATTTTAAAGAATAGTCGAAAACAATTTTCATTTATCCTTAACGCTGAACATGATTTTAGTTCATCAGAAAGTCATGGATAAGCCTTACTTTTTCCAGACAGTTCTTGTTGTATTTGAACTTTTATATATCGTGTAAGTAAAGTATGCGAAACCAGAAAACAATACTATAGCTAATGCAGCACTGCCCATAAAACCCAACTGCTCTGCAATAGCAGCTAAAACACTTTTGAAATCCGATCGGTTACCACTCGTATCAGGCACTTCGCCATTTTCTAATTCCCTTGCCATCATCACCAGCGAAAAACCGAAAAAAGCAATTGCAATTGTATAAAGCAAATTACGTATCCAGGTTTTGTCTTTTATAACTTCTACTGTTTCTCTAAGCCCTGATTGCTCTTCAATTGCCTGAATGGCTTCTTTCAATTGGGCTTTATTCTCAAAGTCTGCAACTACAGCTTGATAATCTTTTGGATCTAATACATCAATATCAAGCAATGGTGGCTGATTATCAAAAAGTGGTACAGCTCTTTTTATTTGACTAAAAGGGATGAAAATAATATGTTCTTCTGATTCTTCAGAATTATTTAAATATGCTGTTAAAGATGCTTCTGGCAATTCCGCTTCGGCGAAGTAAAATCCAGTTGCTGTCATCCAACGCGTTTTAAAAACTAATTCTTTATTTTGATAATACTTATCCATAATTTTTTCAGTAAAAATTCGTCAAGTTGCTAAAATAGCAGATTAATTCAATACATCTGCTACTAATTTCCGTTAGAATTTCATGTTATATTAACTATTCGCCCAAATCCCACTCCCAAACACTATGGTAGCTTTGCATGGTATCTACATATTTAATAAAATTATCATAAAACTCATGCTTACCCACAGTGGCACTATCCCCCACCACAATGAGCTTTTTCTTTGCCCTTGTCATAGCAACATTCATCCTACGCACATCGGAAAGGAAACCGATTGCCTGCTGATCATTGCTCCTTGTTAAACTGATATATATGATATCTTTTTCCTGCCCCTGAAAACTATCGATAGTGTTAATTTGGATATGATGACGAAAGGGAGCAATCTGCTCATCATTTACTAATAATTCATTTAGCACTGTCGCTTGTCTCCGGTAAGGAGTAATAACTGCAATCGCCGGAAAATCACTTTCATCATAAACCTGTTCAAAAGATACCAATGATTGTTTCAAATGATTGATAACAAAACGAGCCTCCCCTACATTAAATGTTGCTGTACCATCCTGTTCTTCCTCAAAACCCGCCCCTACAGTGTCAATAAAAACAACAGGTTCCGAATCTTCTTTGAGCGCCCAATGCTGTACATGATCTCCTGCAATGAGATGATCATCATATAGTGCCCTAGAAGGGTATTGCATAATCTTTTCATTCATCCGATACTGAACGTTTAATAAAGAAACATGTTCAGGATAACGTTTTACTAATTTTTCAAACAACGTATGATAAAGACCGATATTCATCTGGGCATTTGACTTCACCGTGGGAGGAAGCTGACAATGGTCACCTGCAAGCACCACCTTATTTGCTTTTAGAATCGGAATCCAACAAGCGGGTTCTAAAGCCTGTGCTGCCTCATCGATAATAACAACCTGATATACTCTATTTCTGACTGCGTACTGATTGGATCCGACTAAAGTAGCAGTAACAACCTGTGCTTTATCCAGAATATCTGCGACCATAAAATCTTGTATATCGCCAATTTCTTTCCCTATTTTTCTTGCTTCATCAAAAAGTGCTTTACGCTGTTCCCGTTCAGATCTTCCAAAACTTCGTTTATACTTCTGAGCCATTTCGGTGTAAGCCCGTGCTTTTTTCTTGAGCAACTTGACTTCCTTGTTTGCCGGATGCTGATCCACTTGGCCATCAAGTGCTAATTCTTGTAAATGTTCTGAAATTTTGACGGGATTTCCAATACGTGTCACTAACACTCCTGCGGCATCTAATCGTTCGGTCAAAACATCAACTGCCGTATTACTCGGTGCCACAATTAAAATTTGCTTATTTTCCTTTTTCAGTAGGGCTTGTACTGCTTTGACCAAAGTTGTCGTTTTTCCTGTACCGGGAGGGCCATGTATAATGGAAATCGGATTCTCACTTAGAATATGAGCTATGGCTTCATTTTGACTCTGATTTAAAGTACCGTTATCGTAATTAATTTCTTTTTTATATCCCTTTAACTCCTCCTCACCTATTATCTCGCGGATCAGTCTTCCTTCATTTAAATCTAAACGCAGTTCTTTGGCTTTCCTCAATGCTTCATGCATTTCTTTATATGAATTTTCATCAAATAAAAGATCCACCCCAAGTTTACCTCTTCTCGTCCAGTCAGGCAGTTCATCGACCCGCAATGCAATTTTCATTGTATCTCTATTCACAAAAGAAATCAGTCCTTCTGCCCGATCGACCAGGGGATCATGATTCGAGAAAAGAGCGACCGGCATACCAAAGCGAAAACGATGTTCATCCTCCTGGTTATTTGTTTTGGACAATGTAATGGTCAGATAATCACCACGCCCCATCTCTTCACCTTTAATCTGAATCGGAAACCAGGTCACACCTTTTAACTTCCTTTCATTCAAGCTTGACTTTAGCAAAAGGGTTTCATATTGCTCACGATCAAAGTCTTGTTCTATATTCAAGAGCGTTTTAAGCTCATCAAAATAATTCATATTTTAAAATCCTACTCTATTATATACAGCAAAATAACCATTTTTTAATTTGAATAAGGGTGGAATATGATAAATAAAAATTAAATTGGCTATGAGAAACGATCACATTATTTATAAGCTTAAAGATCTTGGAACTATGGAAACAGTCATTCTAGCAGGAGGTACAGGAACTATTGGTCGACATTTAACAAAATTGCTTGTTAGCGAAGGGTTTCATGTCATTATATTCAGTCGAAACCCCAGCGTAAATAAAGACAGCAATCATATTGAACATTTACACTGGGATCCATATACTAAACGTATAAACAATGATGCGATAAAACGGGCAGATTATATTATCAATCTTGCTGGAGCTGGCATTGCTGACAAGCGATGGACGAAGAAGCGTCGTCAAGAACTGATCTCCAGCCGGGTTAATAGTGGTAATTTAATCGCAGAAGCGCTACAGCAACTTCCTAACAAAATTAAAGCTGTCATTTCAACATCGGCAGTTGGCTGGTATGGAGCAGACAAAAAACCCGGACATGCTTTTACTGAAAATGAAGAACAGGGTACGGATTTTTTAAGCTGGACCTGCAAGCTATGGGAAGACAGCGTAAAACCTGTTGAATTATTGCATAAAAGAGTGGTCATTTTCAGGTTAGGCGTAGTTTTCAGTAAAGATGAGGGTGCTTTAAAAGAATTGACCAAATCATTAAAGTTTAAAAGTGCAACTTACTTAGGTTCGGGAAAACAAAAAATGAGCTGGATCCACATCGATGATTTGTGCAAGTTGTATTTAACAGCCATACGTAACAATGAAATAGTAGGAATTTACAATGCTGTATCCTCAGAAGTACTGGCACAAAAAATAATAATCGATCGTATCGCTAAACAAAAAGTAGGTTCAATCTACCTACCGATTTACGTACCTGCTTTTCTTTTAAAATTTGCTCTTGGACAAATGGGCGAAGAAGTTTTGCTGACAAGTACAACAGCGAGCAACCAAAAAATAATTGATACAGGCTTTAATTTTAAATACCCATTTCTAACTGAAGAATGCATCAAAACCCTGTAATGTGAATATAAGTATTGTGATTTAGGGCTACTTTTGATACATTTGCGCTAAAATATAGTAATATGCCTTTGTTTAATATGGCCATTACTGAATATCCATTAGCCTTTCAGGACATGTTTGAAAGGTTTTTTTGTAAGATTAGTTTTTACTATACATAAATGATAGAATTAATTAACATTTCCAAGACATTTGCAGTAAAAAATAAGTTTACGAAAGCATTGGATCAAGTAACACTTGCTATTCCAAAAGGGCAAATATTTGGTGTTATAGGTAGCTCAGGTGCAGGAAAAAGCACATTAATCCGATGCGTCAATTTATTGGAAAAACCCGACGAGGGACAAATTTTGATTCACGGTGTCGACCTGATGAAATTATCCAATCAGGATTTAATTCAGCATCGACGCAAGATCGGTATGATCTTTCAACATTTCAATTTACTTTCCTCCCGTACGGTATATCAGAATATCGCTTTTCCGCTGGAACTGACCGGCACTTCGAAAAATGATATTCAGCTAAAGGTAATGGAGCTACTGGCTTTGGTAGGACTGGAAGACAAAGCACATGACTATCCTGCAAGTTTATCTGGCGGTCAAAAACAGCGTGTTGCTATTGCTAGAGCCCTCGCAAGTGATCCTGAGATTTTGTTGTGTGATGAAGCAACCAGTGCTTTGGACCCTGCTACAACCAAATCTATTTTGCAGTTGCTAAAAGCAATCAATAAAAAATTAAATTTAACCATCTTACTGATTACACATGAGATGGAAGTCATTAAGATCATTTGTGATCAAGTTGCTGTCATTGATGGCGGAAAATTAATCGAAACTGGCACAGTGGAACAGATCTTCACATCACCTAAACAGACATTAACAAAGCACTTCATTCAATCGTCACTTCATGCCGAATTACCGACAATCTATCAAGAGCGCCTAAAAGAGAGTGGAAATCCCATCGTCCAGATTTATCTTGCAGAACATTTTAATCAAACTTCTGTTATCAAGCATCTGCATGAGCAATATGCAATTGATGTGGCTATTATCAGTGCGCAGATTGATTATGTAGGTTCAATCAAATTCGGCATACTTAATCTGGAACTTATTGGTGATGCTGATAATATCAGAAACAGTCTCCACTATTTAAAATCAAATTACTCACAAATAGAAATCATAGGATATGTCTAATACAGTTATTGATTTATTGATAAAAGGTACTATCGAAACTATCGTCATGACTTTTCTGTCTGGCTTTTTTGGTTTTCTGATTGGCCTCCCTACTGGTATTTTTCTTTTTTTAACACGAAGAAACCAATTACATGAAAATAAATATATTCATCAATTACTTGCCATACTGGTCAATATATTTCGATCCATACCTTTTATTATCCTGATCGTTTGGATGATACCTTTTACCAGGCAACTTGTAGGCACTTCTATTGGTGTTACTGCAGCTTTGGTACCTTTAAGTTTCGCTGCCGCACCTTTCATTGCCAGGTTAGTTGAAAACAGTCTATTGGAAATTCCGCATGGTCTAATTGAAGCTGCGCGTGCCATGGGAGCCACTACATTACAGATAATATACAAAGTTTTACTCCCCGAGTCTCTACCATCACTCGTTAATAATCTGACAATTACATTGATTACCTTAGTCGGTTATTCAGCTATGGGCGGCGCAGTAGGTGCAGGTGGACTTGGACAGATTGGATACCAATATGGTTATATCGGTTATGATACTTTTATTATGAATGCTGTATTAATTTTACTAATTTTAATTGTATTTATTCTTCAATTTACAGGAGATTACCTGTCTAAAAAAGCTAATCATCGTTAACATCTATTTTAAAAAACTATGAGATTACATTCTAAAATTTGCGTTGTAGCATTGGCTCTATTTGGCTTAACAGCTTGTAACGGAAAAAAAACAGATTCAAAAGTCCTTAAAGTAGGAATTGTCGCCGGTCCAGAGCAAGACATTGCTGAAGAGGCAAAAAAGGTGGCAAAAGAAAAATTTAATCTTGACGTCGAGCTTGTAACTTTTAACGATTATGTAGTCCCTAATGAAGCGTTGAACCAAGGTGATATTGATGTTAATTCATTTCAGCACCTTCCTTATCTTCAAGAACAATCGAGACAGCGCGGATATAAATTAGCCGCAGTCGCCAATACCTTTGTCTTTCCTATAGTTGCTTATTCTAAAAAAATCAAGTCAATCAATGAATTACAGCCAGGAGCAACTATTGTCATTCCTAATGACCCAACGAATGGGGGCAGATCGCTGTTGTTACTTCAAAAAGAAGGATTAATAAAATTAAAAGATGATGTGGGCCTTCTGCCAAAAAAGACAGATATCATAGAAAATCCGAAGAGATTAAATATTATGGAGCTTGAAGCTCCCCAATTACCACGGGTTTTAGATGACAAAGAGGTTATCATTGCTATTATTAACAATACTTTTGCTGCTCAGGCTGGTTTAGACCCTGAAAAAGAAGGTTTATTTGCTGAAGACAAAGAATCACCTTATGTGAATCTAATTGTATCGCGAGAGGATAATAGAAATGATGAGCGTATCAAACAATTTATAGAAGCTTATCAATCACCGGAAGTAGAAGCCATCGCTAAAAAAGTTTTCAAAGGCGGAGCGATCAAAGGGTGGTAATCAACTTTAATTGATTAACGATAAAAGCCAATATTCTGATGCAGAATATTGGCTTTTATTTTTTTATCCCCTTTAGGTTTGCTTCCTTTGCAGCATGTTATCCAAATCTTTACAAAAAGCGGCGCAGGACTACCGCTTTCAGATTGCTAGCTATGCGATTCTAACCTTCTACGGTTACTTCACCATTGGTCTTTCGTTAGCAGTCCTTCCTATATTCATCCATCAAACTTTGGGATTCAATACCATAATCGCTGGTGCAGTAATTGGCTCACAATATATTATGACCTTTTTTATGCGTGCTTATGCCGGGACAATTGTGGATAAGAAGGGGCCTAAGCCTGCTATCATCATCAGTATGATCTGCTTTATCCTTACAGGGATACTTTTATGGGCTGCATTCTCCAATAGCTCATCTCCGCTTCTTGCTTTAAGTTTGTTGGCTGTCTCCCGATTACTTACTGGCTGTGGAGAAGGAATGGTCGGTGCCAGTCCGATCAACTGGGCAATCTTACGTGTTGGAGAACAACATACCAGTACCGCAATTTCATACAACGGAATCTTCAATTACAGCTCAATGGCCATAGGAGCTCCGCTAGGCGTCTTAATGTCGTTGCACCTAGGCAATTGGTCTATCGCACTTTTAACTACCTTGGTCGGGCTTATTGGCCTTATTACAACCATTAATAAAAAAGCACTGTATGCTATATCGAAAGAGGTTCGGAATTCGTTTTTTTCGGTTCTCAAATCTGTTGCTCCTTTTGGGACAGGACTCGCATTGGCGGGTATAGGTTTTGGAACGATATCAACCTTCATTACCCTGTACTATAATTATAAAGGTTGGGAGAATGCTGCAATTTGTATCACCTGCTTCAGTACAATGTTTGTTTTAGGTCGATTTGTCCTCACGGGAAGCATTAATAAAATTGGAGGCGTCAAAATAGCCCTCTACTCCATGTTGATCGAAAGTGTTGGTTTATTATTAATCTCCTTTGCCCCTACACCTTTTGTAACCATCATCGGTGCGGCTATTACAGGATTGGGATTTTCAATGGTTTTTCCAGCGTTAGGAGTAGAAGCTGTAAAAAGTGCTTCGAGCGCAAACAAAGGTGCGGCCTTGGGCGCATATGGTTTGTTTATTGATATTTCACTAGGCATCTCCGGTCCACTTGTAGGATTGGTGGCAAAGCAATTTGGGATGAATTATATATTTCCTTTTAGTTTAATTCTCGTATTATCTGGAGTTGTTGTCTGCATTTTTCTACAAAAATCAAAAAGAAATTCTTAGCAAAATTTTAGCATTTATATAAATAAAATTTTTATATAAATGCTATTAAATAGTTGACAATAAGATATTAATAAATATCACGAACATCGAGATTACCTTCAAAATGCTGTTTTAATATTCGGCCATCTCCATGCAGTGTCCAGACCTCCTGTGGTTTTACCGTTTGAATAAAATACAAAATGTCATTCCAGTCCACATGATCGGACATGAAGAGCGAAACATCATTATGTTGCTGCAACCTCTTCCATCCGGATGCAAAAGCACGGACAACGTTGGTGGCACGAATATAACTATTGAATGTCATAGGTGGCACCATATAGACCTTATTAGGTTCGCCCACTTTCATCTCCCGTCGATTATACTGCTCGTACACCAGCTTTTTAGGCCCCAGATCATCATAAATACGATGAAGTGGCAGTATCCCATGATGAACCAGTACTCTTCGATCAGGGCAATGTTTATTAATCAGATCGGTCAACCGCTGTGCCTTCCCAAGTGCATATGTTCCTAAGAGAATATTAAAAGGTTGCTCGTTTAGTTTTTTTATTTCCGCAATAGGATCAGGATGGATAACATCTGGATCGGCAAAAGTACATTCTGTAATCAGTACATCTGCTTGTACAATCTCTATAGGCTCGCAGGTTTCATCTTCCTGCAATTTGTAATCTCCAGTATATAGATACCTCACCCCCTTGTACTCCATCAAAATTTGAGCAGAACCTAAAATATGTCCTGCTGGAATAAAGGTTAATTCAACTTGGCCAATGTGAAAACTACTTTTAAAATCTATTTTTCGGTAGCTTGATAGTGGCTGCTGCGCATAGCGATAATGCATAATAGCGCCTGTAACAGCTGTGCAGTAAATAATACCGTGACCGGGTCTTGCATGATCTCCATGACCGTGAGAGACAACATCTACCGGCACGGGTAACATTGCGTCAATATAGAAGTCACCATATTGACAATAATATCCTTCTGGTCTTCGAACCAGAAAGTCTGATAATATATTTAACATAAAAATTTATTTCTGAAATTGATGGTGCAATGCCATCACTTGTGGAATTATTGGGGTAATGCCGTCATTGATAATGACAAAATCCGCTAATTTCGTCTTTTCTTCGTCAGACATCTGATTATTCATCCGCGCAAGGACTTGCTCTCTAGTAACCTGATCGCGCTCCATTACTCTAGCAATGCGTATTTCTATCGGAGCTGTAACCAAAATACTGTAATCAACTTTTTTATAAGAGCCGCTTTCAAACAAAATAGATGCTTCTTTTAACGAATATGGAGCTGTCTGTGCATCAGCCCAATCCTCCGCTGCCTGAATGACTGCCGGATGAACGATGCGATTTAATTGCGCAAGCTTAGCAGCATCGTTAAAAACCTGAGCTGCGAGAAACGCTCGGTTTAACAAGCCATTACTGTAGGCTTCATCACCGAATTCCTGCATTACTGCCAATCGCACTTGATCACTCTTATTCATGATCAATTTTGCTTCTAGATCCGCATTGTAAACAGGAATACCTAAAACCTTAAAAACATGGCATATGATTGTTTTTCCTGAACCGATACCGCCAGCTATTCCTACTTTTATTCCCATATTACTTCCGTACAAAAAAATCAACATTCTGAGGT
>Ga0160438_1000327_pt1 | contig 14379 bp, 10 predicted proteins | sample HID1975K_E0MG_FD_108203 | JGI IMG/M metagenome (GOLD analysis project Ga0160438, IMG submission 108203) | Enriched soil microbial communities from UW Madison campus, WI, USA - HID1975K_E0 MG | ecosystem: Environmental > Terrestrial > Soil > Unclassified | place: USA: Madison, Wisconsin...
CCGTCGCCTCCCTCCGCAAGCCCTCCGTTCGGCCTCCTGACGTCGCAATTGGCGGTGACTGATCTACCGTGCACTTAAAAGCCAAAGCCAAAGCCAAAGCCAAAGCCAAGGGGCTGATCAGCGGCGAGCGAGGGCAGGCATGAAAAAACCGCCACGAGGGCGGTTTTTCATGAAACAGGTACGAATCAGAAACGGTAGGTGAGCGAAGCACCGATACCGTGTGCGCTGTTCTCGTACTTGGCCTGGTAGCTGCCCTTCAAGGCCGCTTCCGTCGCCGAGTCCGGCAGGTTGTTGACCTTGGTGTCTTCTTCCCACAGGTAGGAGTAGGCAACATCAATGGTCATGTCGTCGTTCGGGCTCCAGCCGGCACCAAAGCTGACCGCTTTTCGATCGCCGGTAGGAATGCGCGGCGAGCGATCGTGGTTGTTGGTAGGCGACTGGTCGACGGAGAAGCCTGCACGCAGGGTCCACTCCTTGTTCACCTTGTAGGCCGCACCAATGGCGTGAGCCCAGGTGTCATGCCAGTTCTGCTCTTCAGTGATGGTCCGCAGCGGATAATTCGCTGGTGCCTCGTTCTCTACAGTGATGTTTTCCAGACGGCTCCAGCGAGTCCAGGTGCTACCCGCATACAGCGTCCAGTTGTCATCGAGCTCATGGGTGACCGAGAAGTCCACGGACTCCGGCGTCTTGATTTTCAAGCTGGCGTCAAATTTGCCGCTCAGACCCAGCTGTGGAATCGGGTAGGAAACGCGGGTATCGCCTTCAAGCTCGTAGTCGACCATCGAATGATAAGTCAGACCGAGGCGGGTACGGTCGGTGGCTTGAACGAGCACACCGATGTTGTAACCGACAGCAGTGTCGTCGCCTTTGATCTTGACTTCGCCATCCGGGCCGTTGGGGCCCAGGAAGGCCTTGCTGGCCAGGTTCGAGCCCAGCTCGCCCTTGATACGGTTGATGGTCGGACCGAAACCGATCGACACCTTGTCATTGAAGGCATAGCTGACGGTTGGCTGGAAGGTGATGACCTCGACCTTGCTCTTCTTGCCCCAGTAGCGTGCCGCATCATCGCTGCCATAGTCGGTAATCAGGCCGTATGGCACATAAACGCCGAAACCTACACTCCAATGGTCGTCGATCGGCTTGACGTAGAAGCCCATCGGCACACCAACAGTCGGCACCATGTCGCCATCGGTTTCCCCCCCGAAGTTGCTACCACGGCCCGAAATGTCAGTTTTAGCGATTACGGCTGCGCCACCTACCGTGACTTGTTCGCGCTTCAGGCGAGACATGCCGGCAGGGTTGCCATATACGGTGCTGGCATCATCGGCAGCGGAAGAACGACCCGCGAAACCTGTCCCCATGCCACTGACGCTCTGTTCGTTGAGGGCAAAACCGGCAGCGAACAGTTGGCTGGAAGCGAGAGCAACGGCTACGCCGAGGGAGGTTTTGAGCATTACTTTTTTCATTATTAGAAACTCCTTGGGATCTCCGGGGCGAAAAGCTACCAACAAATCACGCGCTGCGCTATAGCCTGAATCACAGGAGATAGAGCGGTTTTGTAGGACAATCCGACCAAAATTCCTTTTTTCCGGCAATACTGTAGGACAGTTCTCAAGATGCCTCTGGCAATTTCTGAGCAATGCACAGCTGCCAGGCTTGGGTGAAGTCGCGCAAGCGACCTTGCGGGTGAAAAATCTGACGCCAGATACGCGCCTGGCCTAACAGATCGTCAGGGGCAGGCAGCGGGGTGGACTGGGCTTCGATGAGCATCCAGGCGATGGCGGTGGAATAGCGCAAGTTGACCGTGAGTTCCAGGTGCGGGCCGCCGAGAAACGCGTGCTGGCTCGCCAGGCCGCGTACCAGGCTGGCAAGTTCCGGATCACGGGCGAGGAAGTCGTCCCACACCGCCTGGTGCCGGCTTTCGCCGATGCGGTAGAGGCCGTGGCCACGGCGGTCATGCAAGGCAGAGCCAAGCGCCGACTGGCTGGCCGCGATACCCAATAGCAGGGCTTCGGCACTGGCGCAATGACGATTCAGGTAGACCAGGGTTGGTCGGATCACATACTGACACAATTCATTCGCCGCGATACCCATGATGCCCTCGAGCAGTAAAGGGCCGACGGGCGCTGGAGCTTGGCAGCTGGTGAATGATCAGGCCCGCCGGAAGCGGATAGAGCCGCTCGAGTTGAAGTGTAGTGTGATAAGCGTGGTGTAAAGAGCTGTTTTTAAATCGATTGCTGCCTGACGTCGAGTGCCATATGCCCTGCGGCAATTAGGCCAAGAACGATCAGGCAGCTTGCCTGCAGTGGCATTCAGCGGCTGAATGCCCGGGCATTCGCCGCTCACGCGGTGAGCGACTGGCGGGTCCGGGCGATTACTGCCTGCAGAGGTTCCGAGCGGTTGTACTGTTCGGGGTACAGGCGTTCGGTGTGGCAGGCGACGCCGTGTTCGTCTACCAGGGTGAAACTGAAGTTGCCCTTGCGTGGGGCAGTGATAAGGCACTTCAACGGCGAGAAGGCCTGGGAGAGGGTGCCAATGGCAGCCTGAATCTGATGATGAGTTTGCATATTGTTGGAGGTTCCTGCTTTAAACACGGGGGTTATGATCCGTGCATGATAGAAACGTTCCAGTGACGCCTTTATTAAGGGACGAACGAACCTGACTGGAACAGGGCAGCCAGAGAGAGCGCAATCAAAAGTGGGCGCTTGGGCTGACTGGTAGGTACTTCAGAGGGCAGGCAATATCCCGGGGCCAAGGTTCTAGGCCATCCGGAATTGAATCCTGATCAATCTGTCACGTGATTCGTGCTTGAGCAGCGCAAGGCTGGCGAGTGAATCATCGAAAGGGCCGGTCCTGGTTTCAGCAGTCACGCTCTTGGGAGGAGCAGATCTGCAAGGACGCATCTGGCCAGAATTGACTTTCAGCTTGGTACTAACGAGGCGCACCTTACCGGAACGCTGCAGGCTTTGCAAGCGTTGTCACGTTTCTTCAGGCGAGCCGCGCAGTATGGCGTTTCTTTGGCGTTGTGGGAAGAGGGGTAATGGGCCGCCAAACGCGAGGATGTGCCGATTTCGTGCATTCGAATGCAGGTTTTCGGTGCACTTGTGCACATTAGAAGCATGGTGTGTAACAGCGTGGCAACAGCCCCCAAAAGGCTCGCCAATGCCTTGACTGGCACCTTAAGTCAATGAAAAAAAACACTAATTTTTACTGGTGAAAAAATCGTCAGTTTGACTGTAAGCCCCATTTCATGGGGGTTTGCAGGGTACTTTAGGGGGTTGTCCACCGAGTTATCCACAGGAACTGTGGATTGTCCCGAGCGCTTGCTCTAGAACGGGCGTGCCAGCAAATCATCGAACTGTCGGACAATCATCAGGCGCCTGCCGACCGTCTCGTCATCCGTTTGAAAACGTCAAGAAAAGATCAGAGAAATTTTTTTTCAATCCTCCGGAAATCGACAGGTCATGCCGTAGAAAAAAGGGTAGAGTGGCGCGCCTTTCGAGTTGCCTTCTCTGTTGCTCATGAAGTTTCGCGGTAAACATCTCGCCAGCCCTGCCATTTCGTCGTCTGCGCCTGCCCCCAAGCGTTTTTCGCTGAAAGTAGCCCTTTGGCTGCTCGACAGCCCGCGCCTGGGCGACAAGCAACAGGTCAAGCACCTGGCCGGGCGCCTGCTCAAGCAACCGGCACGCCAGGGCGTGGTGGAGGCCCAGAGCCGTCTGGGGCAGATGCTGTGTCGCGATTGTGGCAACGCCCGTGACCGACGCATCGGCCATGACCTGCTGCGCCAGGCGGCGCGGGCAGGGGATCGCCTGGCGCAACTGGAGTACGCGCGGCTGTGCCAGGCCAGCGAGCCGGAGCTGGCGCGCTACTGGTTGGAGCTGGCGGCGGGGCAGGGGTCGCAGGAAGCGCGGCGGTTATTGAGGCAGTTGGCCCAAGCTTGAGTCTTGCGGCGCCTGTACCGGCCCTATCGCGGGCAAGCCCGCTCCTACAGGTACAACACGATCCTTGTGGGAGCGGGCTTGCCCGCGATAGGGCCGGCACAGGCGCCAGATCAAACAGGCTGATAAGCTGCACTCAATTTGCAACAGCTTGATCGGGGTAAGCATGACAGTGGATCTGACCAGCATTCTGCTGGGCTTGGTGGCAGGCGCCTTGCCGTGCCTGGGTTGGGTCATGCATGTGCAGCGTCGCCAGGGTGCCCGGCAAGGCGAGCTGGCCTTGCTCGAAGAGCGCCTCAATGCCGCCCAACTGGCCCAGGCGGGCTTGCAGGCACAACTGGAGGCCAGCCGCGACGAGGTCAGCGACCTCAGCGAGGCCAACACCGTCAAGCAGACCCAGCTGGCTGCCCAGGGCCGCGAACTGGAGCTGCTGCAGATCGACCGCGACAATGCTCGCGACGCCGCCCACGCCTGGCACCTGGAACGGGCCAACCGTGAAGCCGAGCTGCGTCGCCTGGAAGCCCAGACGGCGCGACTCGAGGCCGAGCTGCGCGAGCAGCAGGATAGCCACCAGCAGCGTCTGGAAGACCTGCAGGAAGCACGCGACACCCTGCGCGCGCAGTTCGCCGACCTGGCCACGAAAATCTTCGACGAGCGCGAGCAGCGCTTCGCCCAGACCAGCCAGCAACACCTGGGTCAGTTGCTTGACCCGCTCAAGGAGCGCATCCAGGCCTTCGAAAAGCGCGTCGAGGAGAGCTACCAGCAGGAGGCCCGTGAGCGCTTCTCGCTGGGCAAGGAGCTGGAGCGCCTGCAGCAGCTCAACCTGCGCCTGTCCGACGAAGCCACCAACCTCACCCAGGCGCTCAAGGGCCAGAAGACCCAGGGCAACTGGGGCGAACTGATCCTCGAGCGGGTGCTGGAACACGCCGGCCTGGAAAAGGGTCGCGAATACCAGACCCAGGTCAGCCTCAAGAGCGCCGAGGGCGAACGCTACCAACCCGACGTGTTGATCATGCTGCCCGGCGACAAGCAGGTGGTGGTCGATGCCAAGGTCAGCCTGACCGCCTACCAGCAGTACGTCAGCAACAACGATGAAAACGCGCTGAAACAGCACGTGCAGTCGCTGCGCAACCATGTCAAAGGCTTGTCCAGCAAGGACTACAACCGCCTCGAAGGCCTGCACAGCCTGGATTTCGTATTGCTGTTCGTGCCCATCGAGGCGGCATTCTCGGCGGCCCTGCAAGCCGAGCCCAACCTGTTCCAGGAAGCCTTCGACCGGCAGATCGTGATCGTCAGCCCGACCACCTTGCTCGCCACCCTGCGGGTGATCGACAGCTTGTGGAAGCAGGAGCGCCAGGGCCAGAACGCGCGCGAGATCGCCGAGCGCGCCGGTTGGCTGTATGACAAGTTCGTGTTGTTCATCCAGGACCTGGATGAGCTGGGCACGCGCTTGCAGCAGGTCGACAAGGCCTATGCCGCAGCGCGCAACAAACTGTGCGAGGGGCGCGGCAACCTGGTCAGCCGCAGCGAACAGCTCAAGCTGCTCGGCGCCCGGGCCAGCAAGAGCCTGCCGGCCGAGCTGCTGGAGCGGGCGTTATCCGATGAGGCGTTGGCGGACGCTGCGCTTACTGCACCAGGCTCAGATGGCGATTGAGCAGGGCGCGCAGGGCCGCCGGCTTGACCGGCTTGGCCAGGTAATCCAGGCCCGCGGCATGCACTGTGGCCAGGGTTTCCTTGCTGCCATCGGCACTGATCACCACCCCCGGCACCGGCTCGCCCAGGCGAGCCCGTAGCCAGCCCATCAGCCCGGTGCCGGTTTCACCGTCATCCAGGTGGTAGTCCACCAGCGCCAGGTGCGGGCGCATACCCTTTTCCAGCAGCGCTTCGCACTCGGCGCGATTGCGCGCCGTCCACACCTGGCAGCCCCAGCGGCTGAGCAGGCTGTTCATGCCGATCAGGATGCTGTCTTCGTTGTCGATGCACAGCACCTGCAGGCCGGCCAGCGGCTGGCTGGCCTGTTCCAGTGGCGCGCTTGGCGCTGCCGCTGGCTGGCGAGCGATCGGCACCTTGACGCGGAACACCGTGCCCTTGCCCGGCCAGGAGCGCACCTCGAGGGGGTGACCCAACACCCGGCACAAGCCATCGGCGATCGCCAGGCCCAGCCCCAGGCCTTTTTCGGCGCGGGTCTGGTGGCTGTCCAGGCGCTTGAACTCCTGGAAAATCACTTGCAGCTTGTCGTCGGCGATGCCTGGGCCACGGTCCCAGACCTCCAGCCACAAGTGCTCACTCTGACGGCGAACACCCAGCAGGAGCGGGCTCTTGCCGTAACGCAGCGCATTGGTCAGGAAGTTCTGCAGCACCCGGCGCAGCAGTTTCATGTCGCTGTCGACGCGCAAGCGGCTGCCGTGCAGGCGGAACTCCAGGCCCTTCTCGGCGGCCAGCAGCTTGAACTCGGCGCCGAGGGTGTCGAACAGCTCGTTGAGGGCGAACGGCTTGGCGTCCGGGGTGATCTTGCCGTTTTCCAGGCGCGAAATATCCAGCAGGTCGCTGATCAGCTCTTCGGCCGAGCGCAGCGAACTGTCCATGTGCTGGACCAGTTGCTGGGCTTCCTCGTTCAGGCCTTCGGCCTGTTGCGACAGGGCGGCGGAGAACAGCCGCGCGGCGTTGAGCGGTTGCATCAGGTCGTGGCTGACTGCCGCCAGGAAGCGGGTCTTGGACTTGCTGACCGCTTCGGCCTGGCTCTTGGCCTCCGACAGTGCCTGGTTCAGCTGCGACAGCTCGTGAGTCCGTTCGGCCACGCGCTGCTCCAGCCCCTCGTTGGAATCGCGCAATGCCTGCTCGGCCTCGCGGAACGGGGTGATGTCGGTGAAGCTCATGACGAAGCCGCCACCGGGCATCGGGTTGCCGATCAGCTCGATCACCCGGCCATTGGGGAACAGCCGCTCCGAGGAGTGCGCACGGCCCTGGCGCATCCAGTGCAGGCGTCGCGCCACATGCACTTGCGCCTCGCCGGGGCCGCACAGGCCGCGCTCGGCGTTGTAGCGGATGATGTCGGCGATTGGCCGGCCGACGCTGATCAGCCCGTCGGGGTAATTGAACAGCTCCAGGTAACGGCGATTCCAGGCCACCAGGTGCAGGTTCTGGTCGACCACGCTGATGCCCTGGTTGATGTTTTCGATGGCCCCTTGCAGCAGCGCGCGGTTGAACTGCAGCACCTCGCTGGCTTCGTCGGCGATGCGCACCACGTCTTCGAGCTGCATGTCGCGGCCTTCGATGGCCGCCTTGACCACGGCCCGGGTCGAAGAGGTGCCGAGTACGCCAGCGAGCAGCCGTTCGGTGTGTTCGATCCAGTCGCCGTCGGCATTCTGGTTGGGGTTGAAGCCTTTGCCCTGGCGGTAGGCGAAGCGGATGAAGCTCTGCCGCGCGCGTTCTTCACCGACGAAGCGCGAGGCCAATGTCAGCAGGTCGTCGATCTGCACGGCCAGCAATGGCTTGCTGTTGGGCCGGGCACTGGTCTGCTGGCCAATGAAGCGCCCGGCCTGCCAGTGCTCCGAGACGCGGGTGCGTGACAGCATCGAGACCCAGACGAACAGGGTGAAGTTGCCGGTCAGCGACAGCACCACGCCTTGGGTGAGGGGCGTGATGGGCAGGTTCAGTGGGTTGCCGTGCAGCCATGCAAGGCCGGGGAACAGCTCCAGCGACCAGCCCAGGCTGTGGGCGGTGATGGGCAGCACCAGGGTGTAGAACCACAGGAAAATGCCCGCTGCCAGGCCTGCGAACACGCCGCGGCGGTTGGCCTGCTTCCAGTACAGTGCGCCGAGCATGGCGGGGGTGAGCTGGGTCACGGCGGCGAAGGCGATCTGGCCGATGGTCGCGAGGCTTGCGGTGGAACCGAGCAGGCGATAGCTGACGTAGGCCAGCAACAGGATGGCCACGATGGTCACCCGGCGCACCGACAGCATCCAGTGACGGAAGGCCTCGAACGGCCGTTCGGCATTGTTGCGGCGCAGCAGCCATGGCAGCAGCATGTCGTTGGACACCATGGTCGACAGCGCCACGGCCTCGACGATGACCATGCCGGTGGCGGCCGAGGCGCCACCGATGAAGGCCAGCAGCGCCAGGCTCGGATGTGCCTCGGCCAACGGCAGGCTGATCACGAAGGAGTCGGAAATCACCGTGCCGGGCAGCAGCATCTGGCCGGCCAGGGCAATGGGCACCACGAACAGCGCGGCCAGCGCCAGGTACATCGGGAATACCCAGCGCGCCAGGCGCATGTCCTGCGGTTCGATGTTCTCTACCACGGTCACGTGGAACTGCCGCGGCAGGCAGATGATCGCCATCATCGCTACGGCAGTCTGCACCACCATCGACGGCCAGTTGATGGTTTCATGCCAGTAGCTGTCGAGCTGCACCGACTGGCGCGCCTGGGTCAGCAGGTCGTCGAAGCCGTCGTACAGGTTGAACACCACGAACACGCCGACGGCGAGGAAGGCCAGCAGCTTGATCATCGATTCGAAGGCAATCGCCAGCACCATGCCCCGGTGGTGTTCGGTCACGTCCAGGCTGCGTGTGCCGAAGACGATGGCGAACAGCGCCAGCACCAGCGACACCACCAGCGCGGTGTCCTGCACGCGGGTGCCGGTGGCATCGGCGTTGGCGCCGATCAGCAGGTTGACGCCAAGCACGATGCCCTTGAGCTGCAAGGCGATGTACGGCAGCACGCCGACCAGGCAGATCAGCGCCACCACCACGGCCAATGTCTGGGACTTGCCGTAGCGCGCGGCGATGAAGTCGGCGATGGAGGTGATGTTCTGCTGCTTGCTGATCAGCACCATCTTCTGCAGCACCCAGGGCGCGAAGATCAGCAGCAGGATCGGCCCGAGGTAGATGGGCAGGAACGCCCACAACTGTTCGGCGGCCTGGCCGACCGCGCCGAAGAAGGTCCAGCTGGTGCAGTACACCGCCAACGACAGGCTATACACCCAGGCACGCAGCCGCGGCGGCAACGGTGTGCTGCGGCGGTCGCCGTAGAAGGCGATGGCGAACATGATGGCCATATAGGCCAGGGCGACCACGGCGATCAGCCCGCTGGACAACGACATGAAAACTCCGGAGCAAAAAAGGTAACGCGGTCCCGATCAGTCAGTCTGGCACGCGGGCGCCGGTTCGTCAGCGCCGACGATGGTAGCAGTGGCGAGTCGTCGCAGGCGCTACTGGCCCTATCGCCGGCAAGCCGGCTCCCACAGGTAATCCACTGTCCTCAAGGCCTGTGATATCCCTGTGGGAGCCGGCTTGCCGGCGATAGGGCCGCCCCAGCCAACATCAATGCTTGCGCGTACCCAGCCAATAAAACACCCCCGCCAGTATCACCGACACCACCAGCAGGTAGAAAATCGCCCCCGGCCACCACTGCGTCAGGGCAAACCCCACCATCACCGGCCCCAGCGCCGCCCCCAGGTTGGACAGGTTCTGCGCCCCGTAATACACCCCACGCAGATGCTCCGGTGCAATAAGGTCGATGAACATGTACTCGGCCGGAATCACGATGATCTCGCCCAGGGTGAATACCAGCATGGCCAGGCACCAGGCCAGCACCGACCCGGCCAGCGCGAAGCCCAGTAGCCCGGCGATGAACAAGGCCATGCCGGCCAGCAGCCAGGGCATCAGGCGCTGGCGGCTGATGCGCCTGCCGATCAGATACTGCAAGGCGATAACCGTGACAGCGTTGGTCGTCACCAGATAACCCACCAGGCGCGCCGCTTCGCTGGCACTGGTGGTCACCACCAGGTACTGCGACAGGTAGGCGGTGAACTGGCCGAACACCACGGCACTGAGCACGCCCCCAAGGGTAAAGCACACCAGCCGCCGGTCGCCCGCAAGGCCCAGTGCCACCTGGGCGAACCCGGCGCCCGGCTGCGCCTGCAGGCTGGCCTGCAACCGCCGATCGCCCAGGCGCCAGTAAGCCATGCACATGCCCAGGCCGATCAGCGCCGAGGCGATGAAGGGCAGGTGGTCGTTCAGCTCCAGCATGGCAACGCCCAGCAGAGGGCCGAGGGCATAACCGACATTGCTCAAGGTGTACTTGATGGCGAATACCTCGGCCCGCTGTTCCACCGCAAGCAGGGCGCAGAAGCCGGCCTTGGCGGCGATGTCGACCACCGCCAGGGTCAGGTTGATCAGCACCAGGCACAAGAAGAACGCCAATGCCGAGCGGCTGGCGATGGCGGCGGCGAAGGCCAGGGCGAACAGCAGCGTGCTGGCGCTGATCAGGGTGTGGTTGGGCAGGGTATCGACCAGGTGCCCGCCATACAGGCTCAGCAACGAGGCGACGATCAGTGCGCCGCCGATCAGCAAGCCGATGTGGCTGACCGAGAGCTGGAAGTTGTCGGCCAGGTAGACCACCAGATAAGGCAGGGTGAGGGCGCGGGCCAAGGTCAAGGTGAAGGTGGTTGCCAACAGCAGGCGTACCGCTGCGGGGTAGTGCTTCAGGGCGGCGAGCATTGCCACGTCCTTGTCGAGGGAGATTGCCGATGCTGAGCATATGACATCGTGGGGGCTGCTGCGCAGCCCATCGCCGGCAAGCCGGCGCCCACAGGGTCATGTTGTGCCGGGCTGGTCTGAGGGTCGCTCACGCGGCCGGCTGATGATAAAAATGTCGGTTGACTACAGTGATGTGGCTTCCAAGGCGTTGCCCGCAGTCTAAAAAGGCAACTGCCATCCTCGGTTCAACTCAGGTGCATGGACGATGAGTCACCCCTCGCAATTCACCTTGCTCGGCAAGCGGCGTTTCTTGCCGTTCTTCATCACCCAACTGCTGGGTGCCTTCAACGACAACCTGTTCAAGCAGTCGCTGATCCTGGCGATCCTGTTCAAGCTCAGCCTCGGCGACGGCGACCGCTCGATCTGGGTCAACCTCTGCGCGCTGCTGTTCATCCTGCCGTTTTTCCTGTTCTCGGCGCTGGGCGGGCAGTTCGGCGAGAAGTTCGCCAAGGACGCGCTGATCCGTGCGATCAAGCTGGCCGAAATCGCCATCATGGCTGTCGGCGCGCTCGGCTTCGTCACCGACCACCTGGCGCTGATGTTGCTGGCGCTGTTCGGCATGGGCACCCACTCGGCGCTGTTCGGCCCGGTGAAGTACTCGATCCTGCCCCAGGCCTTGCGGGAAGAAGAGCTGGTCGGCGGCAACGGCCTGGTGGAAATGGGCACCTTCCTCGCCATTCTGGCCGGCACCATTGGCGCCGGAGTGATGATGGCCAGTAGCAGCTACGCCACGATGGTGGCCGGCGGCGTGGTCGGCACCGCAGTGCTGGGCTACCTGGCCAGCCGCTGGATCCCCCGCGCCGCCGCGGCGTCGCCGCAGATGCGCCTGGACTGGAACATCTTCACGCAATCCTGGGCGATTCTGCGCATGGGGCTTGGGCAGACGCCGGCGGTGTCACGCTCGATCGTCGGCAACTCGTGGTTCTGGTTCGTCGGCGCTATCTACCTGACCCAGATCCCGGCGTACGCCAAGGACTGGCTGCATGGCGACAGCAGCGTGGTGACGCTGGTGCTGACCCTGTTCTCGGTAGGTATCGCGCTGGGCTCGCTGCTGTGCGAACGCCTCAGTGGGCGCAAGGTGGAAATCGGCCTGGTGCCGTTCGGCTCGTTCGGGCTGACCCTGTTCGGCCTGCTCTGGTGGTGGCATTCCGGCGATGTACCGGTGGCTGCGGCCCCTCATGATTGGCTGACGCTGCTGGGCATGAGCCAGGCCTGGTGGATTCTGCTGTCGATCGTTGGCCTGGGGGTGTTCGGCGGCTTCTATATCGTCCCGCTATATGCCCTGATCCAGGCACGCACCGCCGAGGATCAGCGGGCCCGGGTGATTGCCGCCAACAACATCCTCAATGCCTTGTTCATGGTGGTGTCGGCGCTCCTTACCATCGTCCTGCTGGGCCTGGCCGAGCTGACCATCCCGCAGCTGTTCCTGGTGGTGTCGCTGCTCAATGTGCTGGTCAACGCCTACATCTTCAGGATCGTGCCCGAGTTCACCATGCGCTTCCTGATCTGGCTGCTCAGCCATTCGATGTACCGCGTGGAGCATCGCGACCTCGAGCGCATCCCCGACGAAGGCGCGGCGCTGCTGGTGTGCAACCATGTTTCGTTCGTCGATGCGCTGCTGCTCGGTGGCGCGATTCGCCGGCCGATCCGTTTCGTCATGTACTACAAGATCTACAACCTGCCGGTGCTCAACTTCGTGTTCCGCACCGCTGGCGCCATCCCGATCGCCGGGCGCAGTGAAGACCCGGCCACCTACGAGCGCGCGTTCGCCCGCATCGCCGAGTACCTGGCGGCGGGGGAGGTGGTGTGCATCTTCCCGGAAGGCAAACTGACGGGTGATGGCGAGATCGACGTGTTCAAGGGGGGCGTCAAGCGCATCCTCGAAGAAACCCCGGTGCCGGTCATACCGCTGGCGCTGCAGGGGCTGTGGGGCAGCTTCTTCAGCCGTGACCCCGGCAAGGGCTTTTTCAAGCGGCTGTGGTCGCGGGTGACCATCGTGGCGGGCGCCGCCATTCCGGTGGAGGCGGCGCAGCCAGAGCTGTTGCGCGAGCAAGTCAGCCGCTTGCGCGGCGACATGCGTTAGAGGGGGATGGTCAGCTGGCGCTGACTTTCAGGCCGATCAGGCCGGTGACGATCAGCGCCACACTGACCAGCCGCACCAGGGCCATGGACTCGCCGAACAGGATGATGCCGGCGATCACCGTGCCGACGGCGCCGACCCCGGTCCAGATGGCATAGGCGGTGCCCAGCGGCAGCTCTTTCATGGCCAGGCCCAGCAGGCCAAGGCTGATGACCATGGCGCCGACGGTGAGGAGGGTCGGGAGCGGGCGGGTGAAGCCGTCGGTGTACTTGAGGCCGACCGCCCAGCCGACCTCGAACAGGCCGGCGAAGAACAGGATGATCCAGGACATATGAGTCTCCATCGTTTGAAAGATGGGGCCGTCCCCGGAAATGGTCACGCGGTGCGTCGTGAGGCCGTCCTCACAGTGGGCACTATGGTGCACATTTGCCGATTGTTGGGCAAGTCTGTCCCGGCCCTATCGCCGGCAAGCCGGCTCCCACAGGAAGATCACTGCCCTTGAGGCTTGTGCTGTACCTGTGGGAGCCGGCTTGCCGGCGATAGGGCCAGTGCAGCCAACATCAATCCCTGGCAGGCTCCGCACCTTCAACGGCATCCAAAGGCGCTTCCATCCGCCGGAACCACGTAGACAGCAGCGCCCCGGAAATATTGTGCCAAACGCTGAACAGCGCACTGGGCACCGCCGCCAGCGGCGAGAAATGCGCCGCCGCCAAGGCAGCCCCCAACCCCGAATTCTGCATCCCCACCTCAAGCGCCAGCGATTTGCGCTGGGCCAGCGGCAACTTGCAGAACTTCCCGGTGAGATAACCCAGCAGGTAGCCAAAGCTGTTGTGCAGCATCACCACCGCCATGATCAGCAGCCCCGATTCGGCGATCTTCGCCTGGCTGGCCGCCACCACCGCGCAGACGATCATGACGATGCTCACCACCGACACCAGTGGCAGCACCTGCACCGCCATCTGTACCCGCGCGCCCAGCAGACGCTGGGCCAATACCCCAAGGATGATCGGCAGCATCACCAACTGCAGGATCGACCAGAACATGTCCATGAAGGACACCGGCAGCCAGGCCGAGGCCAGGAACCAGATCAGCGCCGGGGTCAGCAGCGGGGCCAGCAGGGTGGTTACCGCGGCGATCGCCACCGCCAGCGCCAGGTCGCCCTTGGACAGCCAGACCATCACGTTCGACGCCGTGCCGCTCGGGCAGCAGCCGACCAGGATCACGCCCACGGCGATTTCCGCCGGCAGGTGGAACAGCTGGCACAGCAGCCAGGCCATGCCCGGCATGATCACGAAGTGCGCCACCACCCCCAGTGCCACGCGCCAGGGCTGGCGGGCGAGGGCGGCGAAGTCGTCGAGCTTGAGGGTCAGGCCCATGCCGAACATCACCACGCCCAGCAACGGCACGATGGCTACCTTGAGCGCGATGAACCATTGCGGTTGCAGGAAGGCCAGGCAGGCGAACACCAGTACCCAGAGGGCGAAGGTGTTGCCGACGAAGCGGCTGAGGGCGGCGAGGGCGCGCATGGTAGAGGTCCTTTTATAGTTGTTTCTCTGTGATTTTCACTGGCCCAATCGCCGGCAAGCCGGCTCCCACAGGTACAACACAGTCCTTCAGCCCTGTGGTGTACCTGTGGGAGCCGGCTTGCCGGCGATTGGGCCGGTACTGACTCAGGATGTCTTCCAGATCAGCACCGGCATATCAGCAGATTCAGACCCCTTGCGGAATCTCTTCGCCACCCAGTGCCTCGAACAGCACCGGCAGGAACTCGCTGAAGGTCATCATCATCAGCAGGAAGCTGGCATCGAACTGTTGCGCGGC
>Ga0160438_1000328_pt1 | contig 14375 bp, 10 predicted proteins | sample HID1975K_E0MG_FD_108203 | JGI IMG/M metagenome (GOLD analysis project Ga0160438, IMG submission 108203) | Enriched soil microbial communities from UW Madison campus, WI, USA - HID1975K_E0 MG | ecosystem: Environmental > Terrestrial > Soil > Unclassified | place: USA: Madison, Wisconsin...
AGGGGAAATGTTCAAAGTGCGAATATCATCACGCATATTATCATAATGTGGTCTTTTATACAACGCATCATTACTCACATTAATTTTTAATGCTGTAGAAGACTTTGAATTGATATTGTAAATGTGTACTCTTCCTTCTTGTTCAAAGGTCAATTCCGATCCGTTGCCCGTCAATGTTCTGACGTCATAGTCAGTAAAATTGGTAATTTTATCGATTTTTTTTGATTTGACATCGTACGAGAAAATATTGACAATTTTATCTCTGTCCGAAAGGAAGTAAACCTTATTATCCAACCATACCGGCTTAACGTCATTGCAGCGCTCTCCAGGGATTATTTCGATTTGATTACTCTTTGTGTCGAAAATCCAAATGGATGGCATACCACCGCCCCTATAGCGCTTAAAAGCAACACGGTCACGTTCCGTAGGATCTGTATTTTTTATATAAGCCCAATAGCGTCCATCTTTAGAAGGGCTACCCTGATAAGCCTCTGGCATAGGAAGCGATTTGTCCAATGTCAATCCAGTAACAGATGAAGAATATAAACGTGGACTTAATGCATAATTGTATTCGCGGGTTGTGGTATAATATACTTCATTATTATTTAGCCAGCCTCGCAGCACATCAGATGCGGGATGAAAAGTAATACGTTTAGGTTCACCACCTTCAATCGGCATGACATAAACGTCTGTATTACCATCATAATTACCCGTAAAAGCAATCTGTTTTCCATCCGGTGAGAAGATGGGGTTTTGTTCAACACCAGGATTTGTCGTTAATCTTCTTGGATTTGCTCCAGATTTATCCGAGATCCAAATATCACCTCCATATACGAAAGCAATATTTTCGGCACTAATACTAGGACTTCTCAATAACAAAGTTTCTTGTGCTTCTACTGAAAAAGCACCCGATAAAGCCATTACTAATCCTAAAAATCGAAGTTTAGGTTTTAACATATATTTAAAGATAAAATAGGGTTTTTATTGTGCTGTAAAAATAACCAATAATTCATCAATAAATTATGTATATCAATTAAGTTGCAATAAAAAAACCCCAATTAAAAAATTGGGGCTTAAATATCAATATAAGGCTGTTTTTTAGAAACCGTAGTCTTGTTCTATTTCTAAAACAACACCTTCGTCTACTAAAACACGTCCACAGTGTTCACAGATAATAATTTTCTTACGTTGACGAATCTCAGATTGTAGTTGTGCAGGAATTTTATTATGACATCCTGAACAGCTATCACGGTCAATTGAAACAACTGCTAGACCATTCTTGAATGAATTACGTAAACGGTAATAAACTTTATTTAAGCGTTCATCAATGTTAGCTTCCGCTTTTTCGGCTTTAGCCAACAAATCATCTTCATCTTTTTGAGTTTCAGAAGTAATTGTTTCCAATTCTTTCTTTTTACCTTCTAACTCACCTTTACTATACTCTAAATTAGATACTGTCGTATCGTAGTTTTCTGTTTTATTGCGAATTTCGAATTCGAATTCTTTAATTCTTTTTTCACAAACTTGGATTTCTAATCCTTGAATTTCAATTTCTTTCGAAATAGCATCATATTCACGATTATTTTTTACTTCGTTCAGTTGACTTTCATATTTTTTGATAGCCAATTGAGCGTCTTTAATCATGTTCTTACGCTTAACGATCGAATCTTCTAACTCATCTAAGTCTGTTCTGATCTTTTCGATACGTGTTTCTAAACCCGCAATTTCATCTTCAAGATCTGCAACCTCGATAGGTAATTCTCCTCTAATTTGGCGAATTTTATCTACTTTAGTATGTATGGCCTGTAATAACCATAATGCTTTCAATTTTTGTTCTACGGTTTGTTCCATCAACAATAGTGTTTTATAGGATTTGTATCTACTTCTGTTATTAGGACTGCAAAGTTAGGAAATTTTTCTGTAATTATATCGAACAATAATTCTTGCGTAAATTGTTCGCTTTCATAATGACCGATATCTGCAATCACAATTTGATTTTCTGCATCAAAAAATTCATGATATTTATAATCGGCTGTAACAAAAAAATCCGCTCCAGACCGCTTTGCGGTATTTAATAAAAATCCACCGGCACCACCACATACGGCAACCCTTGACACAGGTTTTCCCTGTAGAGCAGTATGTCTAATAACCTGCAGGTTTAAATTATTTTTTAAATAGGCTAAAAAATCCTGTTCAGACATAGGACTTTCTAAATTTCCAATAACTCCAGCTCCGACATCTTGATTTTTATTTTCCAGTTTAAGCGTATCGTAAGCAACTTCTTCATAAGGATGTGATTCATACATAGCCAAAAGAACTTTACGTTCAATAGCTTTTGTATAAACAACTTCAATTCTGGTCTCTTCCACTCTTTCTTGTAGCCCAATTTCCCCAATAGTTGGTTGTGCTTCGCCATGAGGTCTAAATGTACCATAACCGGCAGTATTAAAACTGCATTGATCGTATTTGGTCCCAACTTTACCTGCGCCAGCATCAAATAGAGCTTCTCTAACCAATTCGACATGGCTTCGTGGGACATAGACCACAAGTTTATACAAAAGATTAGATTTAGGTTCTAAAATAGCCTGATTTTGAAGATTTAACAGGGAGGCTATCTTTGAATTAACACCACCTGTTATATTATCCAGATTCGTATGAATAGCATACAGCGCAATATCATGTTGAATTGCTTTTATAACAGTACGCTCCACGTAATTGTTTCCATTAAATTTCTTCAGACCTTTAAAAACAATGGGATGATGAGAAACAATTAAATTACATCCTTTAGCAATTGCATCATCAACTACCTCTTCAGTACAATCTAAAGAAATCAATATTTTTGAAAGTTCTTGATCCGGATCTCCCACGATTAAACCGCAATTGTCATACGACTCCTGTAGATCTAATGGTGCTATCCTTTCCAGATAAGCAGTAATTTCCTTAATCTTCATGTTTATTCTCTAATTCTTCTTGATCCCTAAAAGTATTATGTTGCTCTAATATACGCTTATAATTTTTGATATCAACCCAATAATTAATCATGGTTACAAAATGAAAAATAATAGCAACAACAGATATAAATGGGGGTAATGGAATATTTGTCGCCAAATATATCCAGCCATATAGTGAACCTTTCTTAAATGTCGGAGATTCATCTACAGCGATTTTACGATCAAAAAATTCATTAATTAACGAATCCCGTAAACGTCTTGCTACTTCAAAATTCCAATAAATATTAAATAAAGGAATAGCGATACCAAATACCTGATTAGGTTTTATACATTGATTTTCTTCTGACACCAATAATAATGTCTTTCTCATCGTATTGGCTAAAAACAGCCAAATAACAATACGAATAATATAAATTGCAATTACTGTATAGATAAACTCCGGCTTTGAAATTTCCTTCAATAACTGTTCTTGTAATTCTACTTGATCCATCTGTGCTAATTCTCGTTATGCAGTAAAGATACCAATTCTTTTAAATTCTTTATTCGTCGATTTTGATCAATTACCCTTAAAATGATATTTATATTAAAAGCTTTAACCTATTCCCAAATAGTGAAAGAGTGGGGGATTTATTAGATTATTATCCGACTGTATTCCTGCAACTTAGCAAGTTTTATGAAAAATAAAGTTCATATAAAAAATACATCTAATTAATAATCAGACGTGTATTTCAAAAGCATAATATGCCGTATACAACTGAGATAATGATTGCAATCTACATGGAATCATTTAATACAACGCGTTTCAAAAACTATTCGTTATCAATAGCTAAAATAACAGAGTAAATAAGTACTTACTCACCACATTTCACCCCATTTAAAACACCTCAGTGAGGTTTTTAATTTCAGTATGCGAACTTACCACACTAGGGTAGGGGAGACCATTACTAGTAAAGCAAAAATATAGCAGGTCTTTTATGAAAATCATCGGATCTCTTTTTCCATTGATCAATAGTCAATGTTTTAATAAATTCAGCATCATCTGTGAGATCACATGCAACACAAAGTTTAGTTTTTCCTTTACATGTTTTTAATAATTCGGCCAGTAATTGATTATTTCTGAAAGGAGTTTCTATAAAAATTTGTGTCTGATCTTCCTTTGATGCCTGTAGTTCCAATTCTTTTATACGTCTTGAACGATCTGTTTTATCAATAGGTAGATATCCTTGGAAAGCAAATTTTTGTCCACTAAAACCCGAAGCCATTAAGGCTAATAAAATAGAACTAGGCCCAACTAATGGCACAATCTTAATTCCTTGACGATGTGCTTCAGCCACAATATCAGCACCGGGGTCAGCAACACCTGGGCAACCAGCTTCGGACATGAGACCGACATTTTTACCTGCTAGTAAGCCCTTGAAAAAATCTTTAATGTTTCCTTTATCTCTTGCATGCTTACCATAATCATAAATGATCAAATCCTTTTGAGGAATCTTAAGACCAGCTTGTTTAAGAAACTTACGTGCTGTCTTCTCATTCTCTACAATATATTCATCCAAGCTATTTATTGTCTCCACTAAATAGGAAGTGAAAGATTTTGCTGATGCTTCCTCGCTAAGAGGAACCGGAATCAAAAATAGTGTACCTTTTTGCATATTTACAAACCTACTAAATTGTCTTTCATAACAGATGCATTTTTCAATATAATGTAAAACCTTATCATTTTTTTGAGTATTTAAACTCATTATTAGTAACTTAGTTGCATAGCAAAAAAACTATATATGACAACTCAAATAACAGAAGGAATAAAAATTTCAGTAGAATGCGTTTTTCAACCTGAATATTCTAATCCAGAAAGAGATCATTTTATGTTTGCTTATCTAATAAGTATAGAAAACTTAAGTGATTCAAGTATTCAGCTCATGAGCCGCTACTGGAATATTTTCGATTCAATCGGAGATCATAATGAAGTATATGGTGACGGTGTGGTCGGAGAACAGCCCATTATTGAACCAGGTCAAATGCATCAATATACATCAGGATGCAATTTAAAAAGTGAGATGGGCTATATGGAAGGTTACTTTAATATGATCAAATTGATAGACGACTCTTCATTCAAAGTTGACATCCCTAGATTTAACTTGATTGCAAATTACGTATTGAACTAGATCATTATCACCTGCATTTCATCTTATCCAGATCTTCTCCAAAGATTACATATAAAAGGCGAAAATTACTTACTTTTGCGTGATACATTTGTGAGTGGAAATTATTTTATAAATAATCAAATTCATATATCTTCCTTATTCATCGCGATTGATTTTACATGTGATAAAATCTGCTTGAATAACTTGGACATACTGTTGCTAGGGACCAACATTTAAAATCTCCTATTAAATGACCAACTGTCATTTATTCTTAATAAAATAATACGTTAGCAATGTGCTAACTTTTGCATATAATTTACTACCATCAAAGTTATTTATACTAGAGGGTAGACATTCATAGTTTTTAATACATAGAGGTGTATTGAAAAACACAAGAAAAACACAAAACACTTACAATCAGTAGTTTATGTTTTTCTTATGTATAAATTATGCAATTTATTGAACAAGAAAAATTAGGAAATTAACGTGAGTATATTAGCAACTGAACAAGTAAGTCATTCATTTCATGATAGATGGCTTTTTAAAGATTTACATTTTGGACTTCTAAAAGGGGATCGAGTAGCCTTAGTAGGTATTAACGGAACAGGAAAATCAACCCTTCTCTCCATATTAGGTGGCAAATTAGAGCCTACCTCCGGAAAAGTTGTTAAAGAAAAAGGTATCAAGATTGGTTTTTTAGATCAAGATCCTAAATATGATGGATTAACCTCCATTAACGATTTTATATATTCAACTGACAACGAAGAACAGCGATTAATTAGAGATTATGAAGAGCTTTTGGCTATGCCAGAAATTGATCAGAATAAATTAGAAGAGCTGACAGAAAAAATAACAACCCTCAATGCATGGGAGTATGAGTATAATATTAAGACTATTTTGAATAGACTTAATATTGTCGATTTTCATCAAGATATAAAGAGTCTTTCGGGAGGACAACGTAAGCGACTAGCTCTAGCAAAACTTTTAATAGACGAACCGGATGTTTACATTCTAGATGAGCCTACCAACCATTTGGATATTGAAACAATAGAATGGCTTGAAAAACTTTTGACAACAGGAAATAAAACTGTATTACTGGTTACCCATGATCGTTATTTTTTAGATAACATTTGTACAGAGATCAGAGAATTAGATAGGGGAAAGCTATTTACTTATAAAGGAAACTATTCATACTTCCTCGAGAAAAAATCTGATCGCGAAGCGATCGACGCAGTAATGGTAGAAAGAAGTAGAAATCTATTACGTCGGGAACTAGAATGGATGAGAAGACAACCGCAAGCACGTGGTACAAAATCAAAATCTAGAATAGATGCTTACTATGAGCTTGAAGATAAATCCAAAGCTCAAAAAGCAAATGACTCTGTTCAGTTAAGTGTTAAAATAAGTAGACAAGGCTCTAAAATTTTAGAATTAGAACATATCTCTAAAAATTATGGAGATAAAGTCATCATCAGTGATTTCTCTTATGTTTTCAAAAAAGGTGACCGTATTGGATTAGCCGGTAAGAATGGAACAGGTAAATCTACTTTTCTAAATCTAATTACCAAAAATGAAGTACCGACTAGTGGTAGTATTGCTGTAGGTGAAACGACCGTTTATGGATATTACAAACAAGGTGGTTTAGAAGTAAGTGAAGGAGATCGAGTTCTAGATGTTGTAAAAAATGTAGCAGAATATATCAAGATGGCAAATGGTGAAGTGATCACTGCTTCACAATTATTGACACACTTTTTGTTTCCTCCTGAAAAACAATTTGGTTTTGTAAGCAAGTTGAGTGGGGGTGAGCGTAAGCGTCTACAACTAATGCGCGTGCTGATGTTAAACCCGAACTTCCTAATACTCGATGAGCCATCAAACGATCTTGATATTGACACCTTAAATGTTCTAGAAGATTTCTTAATGAACTATAATGGCGTACTTATATTAGTTTCTCACGATAGGTATCTACTCGATAAATTGACAGAGCAATTATTCATATTTGAGGGAGAGGGAAAAATTGATATCTATAATGGTAATTATGCCGATTATAAAACAGAGCAGGATATCTTACTAAAAGAACAAAAACAGAAAAAAGATATTCCTGTTCAAAAGAAAGAAGAAGTAAAGGAAGAAAAGAAAAAGCTTACATATAAAGAGCAATTGGAGTATGATAAACTGGAAAAAGAAATACAGCAATTGGAAGAACTCTTGGTAGAAAAAAACAATACACTTCATTCTACGGTGGACCATGTACAACTATCAAGTATAGCAAAAGAAATAGAAGATATACAAAATAGTATAGATGTAAAATCTGAAAGATGGTTAAGTCTAGCAGAACTGATGTAAAAACAACACGCTACGTTTCACGTGAAACGTAGCGTAATAAATAATAAAAAACTAAACAATCAATTCCGGCGTTTCACGTGGAACTTTGAAATAAAATAAGATGTTTAAAAAATATAACGTTATCGTAGTTGGTGCAGGACATGCCGGCTGTGAAGCCGCGGCGGCAGCTGCAAACCTAGGTTCATCTGTACTTCTCATTACAATGAATATGGGAGTAATCGCACAGATGAGTTGTAATCCAGCAATAGGTGGAGTAGCAAAAGGACAAATCGTAAGAGAGATTGATGCCATGGGTGGCTATACGGGTATCATCGCAGATAAATCAACTATTCAATTTAGAATGCTTAATCTGTCGAAAGGACCTGCCATGTGGAGTCCCAGAACACAGAATGATCGTATGCGATTCGCGGAAGAATGGAGATTACAACTGGAAGCTCTGCCAACATTAGACATGTGGCAAGATACCGTGAAAGAAGTGATCGTTAAAAATGGAAAAGCTTGCGGTGTCATCACTTCTTTAGGAATAGAAATAGAAGCAGACGCAGTAGTCCTAACAAATGGAACTTTTCTAAATGGTGTCATTCACATTGGTGAAAAGAAATTCGGTGGTGGGAGAACAGGAGAGAAGGCAGCAACAGGTTTAACTGAACAACTTGTATCACTAGGCTTCGAGTCCGGTAGAATGAAAACCGGAACACCTCCGCGAATCGATGGAAGAAGCTTAAATTATGCCTTGATGGAAGAGCAATGGGGCGATGATAATCGAGGTCGGTTCTCTTATACAGATACTCCATTACCGACAGAGCAACGCTGTTGCTGGATCACATATACCAATGATAAGGTACATGAAATGTTGAAAACAGGTTTTGAAAGATCGCCTATGTTCACAGGTAGAATTAAAGGTCTCGGGCCACGTTACTGTCCTTCGATAGAAGACAAAATCAATCGCTTTGCAGAACGTGAAAGACACCAAATTTTTGTAGAACCAGAAGGATGGACTACGAATGAAATTTATGTTAATGGCTTCTCCACTTCTTTACCGGAAGACGTGCAACAAAAAGCTTTACAATTGATACCAGGTTTTGAAAATGCAAGAATGTACAGACCAGGTTATGCTATAGAATATGATTTCTTTCCACCTATGCAACTTGATCTAACTTTGGAAACACTCATTGTAAAGCATCTCTTTTTTGCAGGACAGATTAATGGTACTACAGGTTATGAAGAAGCAGCAGCGCAAGGATTCATTGCAGGTATCAACGCACACCAACGCATTAATGATGATAAAGAACTAATCTTAAAAAGATCTGAATCTTATATAGGCGTACTAATTGATGACTTAGTAACAAAAGGAACTGATGAGCCATACCGCATGTTTACTTCCAGAGCAGAACACCGCTTACTGCTAAGACAAGATAATGCAGATATCAGATTAACACCGATTGCCCATAAATTAGGATTAGTAGGAGATGAGCGACTGAATAAAGTAAATGAGAAAATTAAAAATTCAGATCATATTATTCAGTATCTTAAACAAAATTCAACAACAGTAGATAAGATGAATCCTATCTTAGACGAAGTTGGATCAAGCTTGATTTCACAAAAAACAAAATTGGTTAATTTACTAGGAAGACCACAAATCAATATCTATGACCTCGCGAAAGGTGATTCAGATTTTGGATCCTATTTAAACGAGTTTGACAAAGAGACAATAGAGCAGGCGGAAATCAAAGTCAAATATGAAAGCTACTTCGAGAAAGAAATGGAAATCGTAAACAGAATGAAAAAAATGGAAGATAGAGAAATCAATCCAGATTTTGATTATTCTTCCTTAGTTTCGTTGTCGATAGAAGCAAGACAAAAACTAGCTCAGGTAAAACCAAGAACATTGGGCCAGGCATCCAGAATATCAGGTGTATCACCATCTGATATCAGTGTTTTAATGGTACATATGTCGTAATAATCTGATTTACAGTTACTTGTATAATAAATATTATCAATGCAAAATAAAGCGATATAAAGTATTATTATTTCATTTATGAGTCAACATTCAAAAAAAAATAAAACAAGCTTAAAAAGCATTAAAAGCACACTAATCACAAGGTTAGTGCTTTTAAGCTTGTTTTCTTCTCTAATTTTATTAACTGTGCAATGTGCAAGCATAAAGCAGCCAACAGGTGGACCGAAAGATTCAATTGCACCGGTTGTACTCAATGAGTTTCCTAAGAATTTCTCAAAAAATTTCAAAGAGAAAAAAATTAGCATCACATTAGATGAGTATATTAAACTCAATAATCAGCAAAAGGAAATCAGTGTTTCTCCTGATATGGATAAGCCACCACAATTTAAAATTAAAAAGAAAGTACTAGAAATTACCTTACCAGATTCTTTAGAACAGAATACAACCTATACCATCAATTTTGGAAAGGGTCTCGTTGATTATAATGCGAGTAATCCAATCATCAATTACAGTTATGTATTTGCAACAGGAGATCAGATTGATTCATTATCAATATCAGGAAATGTAACCAACGCTTTGACAAAGGAGAAAGAAAAGGAAGTCCGGGTATTACTAATTCCAGTCAGTCAGGATTCTATATTTGGCAAAAAGAAAGCCAATATTTTTGCGCAAACAGATACAATTGGTAATTTTAAAATCAGTAATCTAAGAGCTAATACCTATCGCATTTATGCACTAAAGGAAACAAATAATGACCGTATCTATAACGGCGCAGATGAACTAATCGGTTTCTTAAAAGACTCCATTGTATTGGACAAAGACTTAACGAATATTAATCTTCAAATATCAAAAGGTACACCACTTAAATTTAGAGTAGTTGACAAGAAAATTGAAAACACAGGACGGATACATTTAGTTTTCAATAGGGGTATAAAAAAGCCAAACTTAGTGCTACTAAATGATGATGAAAATGATAAATCAAAAATTGTTAAGTACTCGGAAGCACAGGATTCAGCGTTAATTTTTATTAATAACCTAGAAAGAGATTCTTTAAAATTTGTCTTATCAGAAAACAATACAGTACTTGATACCATATTGGTAAAGAAATCGAATCTGAAATTAGATAGATCAATTTTTCCAACAACTCTCCATCTACAGGTAAAGTTGACCGCGTAAAACATCTAACAATATCATCTTTAACACCTATAAAATTAATAGATAAAAGCAAAGTAAAATTGATAGAAGATAGCATTGCTAAAACAAATTTTCAACTCCAATTGGATACTAATGTTGCCAATCTTTATCACTTAAGATACAATTGGAGAAAGCAAAAAAACTATTAAATTATTCTTGAAGAAGGCGCAATGCAAGGCTAGTTCAGTGAAAAAAATAAAGAGAAAAAGCTGACACTTGCTTATGATGATAGTGATAATTACGGAGATATAACGTTTACTTTTACTGCCATTGACAGTGCAAGACAGTACATCGTAGAACTTATTGATGAGAAAAAAGAAAAAGTATTCCGAAGAGATATTCTCAATAATTCAATCGGGAAAGTAGCTTATAAAGAGTTCCCCGGTGGTAAATATTCCATCAGAATAATACGCGACGATAACAAGAATGGCATTTGGGATCCTGGAGAAGTTTATAAATCAACGCAACCAGAACCCCTAGTATATTTAAACAAAACCTTTACAATACGTGCTAACTGGGAGCAAAATGAATCGTTCAGTTTACAGGAACTGAACGACTTGAATTAATCAAACCAGGAACTATAAAGCACATAATTATGCGGTAACTGCTGTAACAATAACCTTTGTTCATCAGTTATCGCTTTTATTTTTTTAGCCGGCACTCCAGCATATAAATACCCCGATTCACATACTGTATTTTCCAAAACAACAGCTCCTGCTGCAATAATAACATGGCTTTCTAGCACAGCATTATCCATAACAATGGCCCCCATACCTATCAGCACATAATCATGTACAACACAACCATGTACCATCGCCTGATGGCCGATGTTCACATAGTTACCGATCGTTGTACCAGCCTTTTGATAGGTACAATGAATAACAACCCCATCCTGAATATTGGTATAATTACCGATACGGATATAATTTACATCTCCTCTTACGACAGCATTAAACCAAACTGAACAATGCTCTCCCAGCTCAACATCACCTACAATAGTACAATTAGGCGCTATAAAGCAGTTATCTTTAAATTTAGGGCTAATACCCTTTACTGGTAATATGCAGGCCATAATTGTTCTAAAATAAAGTATCTGTTAAAGTATCAGCATGTTGCGGATAATCTGTTGTAAAATGCAGTCCCCTACTTTCTTTTCTTAATAAAGCAGATTTTGTCACAATGAAAGCCACCTGTATCACATTTCTAAGCTCACATAGTTTAACTGACAATTTTGTATGCCTATAAAAGTCTTCAGTCTCCCCATACAATAAATGCAATCGATTGAGTGCTCGTTCTAATCTAAAATCTGAACGTACAATACCGACATAATCACTCATCACTTTTTGACACTCTCGCAGATTATGGGTAACCAAAATATCTTCATTGGAAAGCTTTGCTTTTGAATCATCCCATTCTGGCACTCCTACCGCATAATCGGCTGTAGAAATCACTTTTGTAGCATCCAGGTAAATACGATGCGCATATACCAATGCTTCTAACAGGGAGTTGGAAGCTAGGCGATTTGCGCCATGTAAACCTGTTGATGAACATTCGCCACAAGCATATAAATTTTGAATACTGCTACGTCCAAAATCATCAACATAGATACCCCCGCATAAGTAGTGCGCAGCTGGTGTAACAGGAATAAAATCCTTACTCATGTCGAGTCCAATAGACAAGCATTTCTCATAAATATTTGGAAAATGTTTAATAATATCCTCCTTCTCACGGTGGGTTATATCTAAATAAACATAATCAATTCCTGACTTTTTCATCTCGGCATCGATTGCTCGAGCCACAATATCCCGAGGTGCCAATGAAGCTCGTTCATCGTATTCAGCCATGAAATCATCCCCATTAATACGTCTTAGAATACCGCCAAAACCACGCACAGCTTCCGAAACCAAAAACGCTGGTGAGTCACTCGGATTATACAAAGCAGTAGGATGAAATTGCATAAATTCCATATTTCGCACCTTACCTTTTGCACGGTAAACCATCGCAATTCCGTCACCTGTGGCAATAGTTGGATTGGTTGTACTTGCATATATATGGCCAGCACCACCAGAAGCCATCACCGTAGTTTTGCTCAAAATCTTATCAACCTGATGCGTATTTGTATTGAATGCATAGATGCCAAAACACTTAATATCGCTCCTTTGCTTATCGACAAATTCACCTAAATGGTGCTGTGTTATTAAATCTATAGCGAAATAATGGGTCAACATTTCGATATTTGGATGCTCGTGTATTTTCTGCAAAAGAGACCTTTCAATCTCATACCCCGTGATATCTTTATAATGCAAGATACGATTGGCAGAATGACCTCCCTCCTTCGCAAGATCATAAAATCCACTGTCCGATTTATCAAATGAAGTTCCATATGAAATCAATTCGTTAATACGTTCTGGAGCTTCCCGAACTACGTTTTCCACAATATTCACATCACATAAACCATCCCCAGCAATCTGAGTATCAATTATATGCTGCTCAAAGCTATCAGACTTATCCACAACTGCGGCCACTCCTCCTTGTGCGTATTTTGTATTAGATTCATCTTCGTTAGATTTTGTGACAATCAATACTTTACCATGATCAGCAGCTTTTAAAGCAAAGCTTAATCCCGCTATTCCAGACCCAATTACAAGGAAATCTACCTTTTTTTCTGACATAAAATAATATTACATGTGACCAGCACATTTTGACTATTCAAATTAACAAAAAATGTGGAAAACGTGTAAATAAAAGGTTAAATAAAAATGATAACTTTTTTTTTATTGTTGATATCTTCTATTTCTCACAAAATTCTTAAAAGTTATTAGCACAAAACTGCTCGTTTATCAACATAAATTAACATCAAAAAAATTCACATTTTTTTATTGAAAACAAAATCAAGGAAAAATCAGATAATTAAAAATCAGGCCTTTAAAATGAAATTAATGTGAATAAATTGTTAATAACTTTATAAAATCTTCATATCAAAATAAAAAATCACACTTTTATCCCCATTTTCCACACACTAATAAACAATAAGACCTTTTTATATAAAAAAGATTATTATTTATTAAAAAAAGAGAATGTGGAATACGTTTGATTTTCTTTGTTTAGTTTTGTCAAGTTGAATTTGAGGCTTTGAGAATTTGATTATTGATTAGGTATTGAAACTGAAATCAAATATTCAATTCTCAAGGGCTTCATTTCTTTTGAAAATATTTTTAAACCCCTTTAGAATGCGATAAATCTTATTTTTTAATTTAAAAATCTAAATAATGAACTGTTAAACAGCTTAATCGGCTATTTTAGTGGCTTTAGATTTCAATATTTTGATTTTATTTTTTTATTATTCTAAATATTGAATCTTAAATACCTGAAATTTGCTTTTTTATAAATTGGTCTAGATTTAAAACGAAAAATTTTAGGTCATTTTACACTGAGATTCCTTTGGTCAGTATTTTTTGTAATTGTGTATACAGCATTTTCAAAATTTTTAATTGAAATCTCCCCTGGCGATCTTAAATACCATCTTCTTAAAAATCATATTTTTGAAATTTGAGATTGAAAAAATAAATTTTTCAGTTTTTTTTTGAAAATGTTATTACGATTAAAGTCGTTTAGCTTTGAATTTTTATAAAATTTTTTGGATTTTGTAAAAATTTGAGCTTTTAAAGTGCTTTATTTTATAAATAAGCTCGCTTAGAATTGAATATACTTTTTTATAAAAAATGAATTATTCTACATTGTAATTTCAAAGCCTTTAATTTGATTTTAGGCGCCTTGAGG
>Ga0160438_1000330_pt1 | contig 14304 bp, 10 predicted proteins | sample HID1975K_E0MG_FD_108203 | JGI IMG/M metagenome (GOLD analysis project Ga0160438, IMG submission 108203) | Enriched soil microbial communities from UW Madison campus, WI, USA - HID1975K_E0 MG | ecosystem: Environmental > Terrestrial > Soil > Unclassified | place: USA: Madison, Wisconsin...
CCATGGGTCCATTCGCCAACCAGCTCGGCCGCAGTGTGCGGGGCGTTCTTCAGCGGGTTGTCGTCCTTGTCCAGGCTGCCATTTTCCACAGCGCGGATTTCTTCGCGGATCTGGATCATGGCGTCGCAGAAGCGGTCCAGTTCTTCCTTGGACTCGCTTTCGGTCGGTTCGATCATCAGCGTGCCGGCCACCGGGAAGGACATGGTCGGGGCGTGGAAGCCGAAGTCGATCAGGCGCTTGGCCACGTCGTCGACGCTGATGCCGCTGGTGTCCTTCAACGGGCGCAGGTCGAGGATGCACTCGTGGGCGACCAGGCCATTACCGCCGGTGTACAGAACAGGATAGTGCTCTTCCAGGCGACGGGCGATGTAGTTGGCGTTGAGGATCGCCATCTGCGACGCGCGCTTGAGCCCGGCACCGCCCATCATGCGAATGTACATCCAGGTGATCGGCAGGATGCTGGCGCTGCCGAACGGCGCTGCGCACACCGCGCCTTCGCGGTTTTCCAGCTGGGCGTGGCCCGGCAGGAAAGGCGCCAGGTGCGACTTGACGCCGATCGGGCCAACGCCCGGGCCGCCACCGCCGTGGGGGATGCAGAAGGTCTTGTGCAGGTTCAGGTGCGAGACATCGCCACCGAACTTGCCTGGGGCGCACAGACCCACCATGGCGTTCATGTTGGCGCCATCGATGTAAACCTGGCCGCCGTTGTCGTGGATGATCGCGCAGATCTCGCCGATCGCTTCCTCGAACACGCCGTGGGTCGACGGGTAGGTGATCATGATCGCGGCCAGCCGCTCGCGGTGCTCGATGGCCTTGGCGCGCAGGTCTTCCACATCGACGTTGCCACGTGCGTCACAGGCAGTGACCACCACACGCATGCCGGCCATGTGCGCGGTCGCAGGGTTGGTACCGTGGGCCGAGGACGGGATCAGGCAGATGTCGCGATGGCCTTCGCCGCGGCTGCGGTGGTAGGCGCGGATCGCCAGGAGGCCCGCGTACTCGCCCTGGGAACCGGCGTTGGGTTGCAGCGACACGGCGTCATAGCCGGTGGCGGCGCACAGCATCGCTTCCAGCTCGCGGGTCATCTGCAGGTAACCCTGGCTCTGCTCGGCCGGGGCGAACGGGTGCAGGTTGCCGAACTCGGCCCAGGTCACCGGGATCATTTCGCTGGCGGCGTTGAGCTTCATGGTGCACGAGCCCAGCGGGATCATGCTGCGGTCCAGCGCCAGGTCCTTGTCGGCCAGGCGGCGCAGGTAGCGCATCAGCTCGGTTTCGCTGTGGTAGCGGTTGAATACCGGGTGTTCGAGGATCGCCGACTGGCGCAGCAGGGCGGCCGGCAGGCGCGAGGCAGTGCTGGCGGCCAGGGCCGCGAAGTCAGGTTGCGCCTGCTCGCCTGCGAACAGCTGCCACAGGGCTTCGACATCGGCCTGGGTGGTGGTTTCGTCGAGCGACAGGCCAAGCTTGCCGGCATCGATCTGGCGCAGGTTGATGCGCTGGGCGCGGGCCTTGTCGTGCAGGCTTGCGGTGGCGGCGCCGGTGGCCAGGGTCAGGGTGTCGAAGGCGGTATCGCCGATCACTTCGATGCCCAGGGTCTTCAGGCCAGCGGCGAGGATCGCGGTCAGTGCGTGGGTGCGTTCGGCAATGCGCTTGAGGCCGGCCGGACCGTGGTAGACGGCGAACATGCTGGCGATGTTGGCCAGCAGGACCTGCGCGGTGCAGATGTTGCTGGTGGCCTTTTCGCGGCGGATGTGCTGCTCACGGGTTTGCATGGCCAGGCGCAGGGCGGTCTTGCCGAAGCGGTCGATCGACACGCCGACCAGGCGGCCTGGCATGTCGCGCTTGAAGGCGTCGCGGGTGGCGAAGTAGGCCGCATGCGGGCCACCGAAGCCCAGCGGTACACCGAAGCGCTGGGCGCTGCCGATGGCCACGTCGGCGTCGAACTCGCCTGGCGGGGTCAGCAGGGTCAGGGCCAGCAGGTCGGCGGCCACGGCCACCAGGGCGTTGGCGGCATGGAAGCGCTGGACCAGCTCGCGGTAGTCGAACACTTCACCGTTGCTGGCCGGGTACTGCAGCAGGGCGCCGAAGAAGGCGCTGACATCGCTCAGCTCGCGCTCATCGCCAACCACGATTTCGATACCCAGCGGCTCGGCACGGGTGCGCAGCACGTCGAGGGTCTGCGGATGGCAGTGCACGGAGGCGAAGAAGGCATGACTGGCCTTGTTCTTCGACAGGCGCTTGCAGAAGGTCATGGCCTCGGCGGCGGCAGTCGCTTCGTCGAGCAGGGAGGCGTTGGCGATCGGCAGGCCGGTCAGGTCGCTGATCAGGGTCTGGAAGTTCAGCAGCGCTTCCAGGCGGCCTTGGGAAATTTCGGGCTGGTACGGGGTGTAGGCGGTGTACCAGGCCGGATTTTCCAGCAGGTTGCGCAGGATCGGTGCCGGCGTGTGGGTGTTGTAGTAGCCCTGGCCGATATAGTTCTTGAACAGCTGGTTGTTGCCGGCGATGGCCTTCAGTGCGGCCAGTGCATCGGCTTCACTCTGGCCGTCTTCGCTACCGAGCACGCTGGTGCCCTTGATGCTGTCGGGGATGACAGCGGCGCTCATGGCTTCCAGCGAGTCGAAGCCCAGGGTGGCCAGCATGGCCTGCTCGTCAGCGGCGCGGGGGCCGATATGACGGGCAATGAATTCGTTGGCGGTGCCGAGGTTGTGGGTCATGGTCAGGTTCCTCAGGCGTCGTCGTTGGCTTTGATCAGGCGGTCGTAGGCGTCCTGGTCGAGCAGGGCGGCCACTTCGTTGCTATCGGCGGGGATGAAGCGGAAGAACCAGCCTTCGCCCAGCGGGTCTTCGTTGACCAGCTCGGGGCTGTCGTTGAGGCCGTCGTTGACGGCGACCACTTCACCGGTCAAAGGCATGTACACGCCGCTGGCGGCTTTCACCGATTCGACGGTGGAGGCTTCGGCACCTTTCTCGTACTGCTGCAGCTCGGGCAGTTGCACGTAGACCACATCACCCAGGGCGTTCTGGGCGTAGGCAGTGATGCCCACGGTGACACTGCCGTCGGCTTCGGTGCGCAGCCATTCGTGATCTTCAGTGAAACGCAACTCGCTCATGGGGAATCCTCAAGGGGCAGGGCGTGGGGCGCGGTGGGTTCGCGCTCTTGGGTTGGGATTCGAGTATGCAATATTTCGGCCACATACAAAAAAGCTATATAAATCAGATGCTTACGTATTTACGCGAACAGTTGATGTGCTTTTTTGGAACGAAATCGATACAGTCGGCCGGAGCGAGAAAAGGGTTTGAGGATCAAACCCTTGGGAATGGGAGTCGGAAGGGTTGTGTATCGATTTCAATACGATGTATTGAAATCGATACGGCAGGAGTGGCCGGCTTAGAGTGCGGCGAAGAAGGGCAGTGCGAGGTAGAGCTTGATAACGATCACGTTGATGATGTCGATGAAGAAGGCGCCCACCATCGGCACTACCAGGAAGGCGATCTGCGAAGGCCCGTAGCGCTGGGTCACGGCCTGCATGTTGGCGATAGCCGTGGGCGTGGCACCCAGGCCGAAACCACAGTGCCCTGCGGCCAGCACTGCCGCGTCGTAGTTGCTGCCCATGATCCTGAAGGTCACGAAGATGGCGAACAACGCCATGACCAGGGTCTGTACCGCCAGGATGATGAAGAACGGCAACGCCAGTGCGGCCAGGTCCCACAGTTTCAGCGACATCAGGGCAATCGCCAGGAACAGTGACAGGCTGACATTGCCCAGTACCGACACTTCTCGCTCGAACACTTGATACAGGCCGAACGCTGCAAGCCCGTTACGCACCACGACGCCCACGAACAGGACACAGACGAAGGTCGGCAATTCGAAGGCGGTACCCAGCAACAGGCTGTTGAGCAACGAGCCGCCCATCAAGCTGACCGAGATGAGTGCGAGGGATTCCACCATCGAGAAGGGCGTGATCAAACGCTCTTTGTTCGGTTGCTCGAAGCCTTTGGGCAAGCGCGGTGTTTCCTGCTCCAGGCCGGGTGTCTGCACGCGGCTGATCAGCAGGCGGGCGACCGGGCCGCCAATCAGGCCGCCCAGCACCAGGCCGAAGGTTGCCGCAGCCAGTGCCAGTTCCGTGGCGGAGGCCAGCCCATACTTTTCGCTGAAGGTCGCACCCCAGGCAGCGCCTGTGCCGTGGCCGCCGGCCAGGGAAATCGAGCCTGACAGCAGGCCCATCAGAGGGTCGAGCCCCAGTGCCTTGGCGAGCCCGATGCCCATGGCGTTCTGCACCACCAGAAGGCCGGTGACTGCAAACAGGAAAATGGCGACCACGCGGCCGCCCTTCTTCAGGCTGGCCAGATCGGCATTCAGGCCGATGGTGGCAAAGAAGGCCAGCATCAAGGGCGACTGCAGCGAGGTGTCGAACTGCACCTGCACGTCGAGGCTGCGCAGGCCTAGCAGTATCAGCGCAACGACCAGGCCGCCCGCTACGGGTTCGGGGATGTTGTACAGCCGCAGGAAATTGACGCGGGTGACAAGGCCGCGGCCGAGTAGAAGCACCAGTGAGGCGGCGACCAGGGTTCCATAGAAATCGAGCTCAAGCATTCATGTAACTCTTTGTTGTATTCGGGCGTGAACGGTCCTCCATTTTCGTGTGGAAACTGGCTTGATATGTGTAGGGAAATTCTGCAATTCGCTAGGAATTAACCTTAGGAATGCCGTATTTGCGCAAACGCTGGGCAATCGCGGTATGCGAGGTTTGCAACCGCCCGGCCAACTGCCGTGTCGAGGGGTAGCTGGCATACAACCGCTGCAGCAGCTCGCGCTCGAAGTCCCCCACCGCCTGCTCCAGGCTCGCCACTTCGCCATCCTGCCCGCGCGCCACCGAGGTGCCGGCGATGTCCAGGTCGCCGATGTCCACCAGGTTGCCTTCGCAAATCGCCGCGGCACGGAAGATCACGTTCTGCAGCTGGCGCACGTTGCCCGGCCAAGGGTTGGCCAGCAGTGCCGAGTGGGTGGCGGGCGTCAGCCGGCAGGGCGGGCGCTGGATCTGGGTGCAGGCCTGCTGCATGAAGAAATGCGCGAGCATGAGGATGTCCTGGCCACGGTCGCGCAGGGGCGGCACCTGCAGGTTGAGCACGTTCAGGCGGTAGAACAGGTCTTCACGGAAGGTGCCTTCGCTGACCATGCGTTCCAGATCGCGGTGAGTGGCGCTGATGATCCGCACATCGACCTTCACTTCGCGGTCGCCGCCTACGCGGCGGAAGCTGCCGTCACTGAGAAAGCGCAGCAGCTTGGCCTGCAGGTAGGGCGACATCTCGCCGATCTCGTCGAGAAACACCGTGCCCTGGTTGGCCAGCTCCATCAGCCCCGGCTTGCCGCCGCGCTGGGCGCCGGTGAAGGCACCGGGGGCGTAGCCGAACAGTTCGCTCTCGGCCAGGCTCTCGGGCAGCGCGGCGCAGTTCAGGGCCAGGAACGGCGCCGCATGGCGGCTGCTGATCGCGTGGCAGGCACGGGCCACCAGCTCCTTGCCGGTGCCGGTCTCGCCATGTACCAACAGCGGAGCGTCGAGCGCCGCCACGCGCAGGGCGCGGGCCTTGAGGGTGCGGATCGCCGGGGATTCGCCGAGCAAGGCATCGAAGCCTTCGGCATGGTCGTGGTGCAAGGCCGACAGGCGCTCGCCCATGCGATTGGGCGGGTACAGGGTCAGCAGGCCGCCGGCGTTGGTGATGGGCGTGGCGTCCAGCAGCAGGCTCTGGCCGTTGAGCTGCATTTCCCGCATCGGCAGGTGGAAGTTGTTGTCCAGCAGGGCCTGTAGCAGGGCCGGGTCGCCAAACAGCTCGCCCACCGAACGCCCGGCCGATTCGCGGCCGCACAGGGCGATCAGCGCTGGGTTGGCCAAGAGCACCAGGCCTGCGCTGTCCACCGCCAGGACCGGATCGCTCATGGCGGCCAGCAGTGCGTCCAGCTGCAGGTGGCGGCGTTGGCCGGGGAGGATGTCGACCACGTCCACCGATTGCACGCCGTGCACTTCGAACAGGGCGTCGTGCAGCTCTTCGAGCACCGCCGGGCTTAGCGTCGGGGCGTCGATGTAGACGTTTGGCGGGACCATCTCCACGGCGTCCAGGTTGAGGTTGCGGGCACCGAGCAGGGCCAGGACTTCCTGGGTGATGCCGACGCGGTCGATGAAGCTGACGTGGATGCGCATGGGGAGGCGGGGTCATGGCCGGAGGAGGGCAGTAGTATGCCTTGGCTCATGGGTGAAGCCTAATCGCCGGCAAGCCGGCTCCCACAGGGTCTGCACAGCGCTCAAGCCTGCTGCGGTACCTGTGGGAGCCGGCTTGCCGGCAATGAATTCATTCGGGACTTTCGTTCTTGATCGGGTCGCCCGATTTCACATCCAGCTTTTCGCGGATGTCTTCGAACATATGGTCGTAGATCTTGTGCGGGGAGCTGAGGTTTTCGAACTTCTTGGGCGCAGCGAGGTGGGCCTGGGCCTTGCGGCTCAGCACCATCAGGAAGCTGGGCAGTGCCTGGTCCTTGGGCAGGAAGAACTTCTCGTCCACCGCCTTGCCTTCGATGCTGCCATGCATGCGGAACTGGATACCCCGACCTTCCTGGGCATCCGTAGTCGCTTCATAGTCGATGTTCAGGTCGTAACTGTGGTCAGCCGGGTTAAGCGCGGCACGCTGGATATGTACATGACCTGGCTCATACGTCGCCATGGCAGGCTCCTTTGGAAAGTGAAAATGGCGGGCTACGGTAGCCCGCCAACTGCATTCAACGGTAGCTGATTCCTGGCTTGGCAATGCTGACACGTGTGCCGCCGGTGCCTTGAACGATCTTTTCGATGTTCTCCAGCGAACCAATCACCGCAACCCTACCGGTCAAGCGGGCAAACTCGCAAGCCGCCTGGACTTTCGGGCCCATGGAACCCGCCGCAAAGCCCAGGCGCTCCAGTTCGTCCGGATGCGCTTCGGCGATGGCTTTCTGGGTAGGCTTGCCGTAGTCGATATACGCGGCATCGACGTCGGTGGCGATCACCAGCAGGTCTGCGCGCAGTTCCCGGGCAAGCAGTGCCGAGCACAGGTCTTTGTCGATGACCGCTTCGATACCCTTCAAGGTGCGCTTGGTTTTGTCAGGATCGTACATGGTGGGGATACCGCCCCCGCCAGCGCAGATCACCACGGTGCCGCGTTCCAGCAGCCAGGTGATCGGCTTGATCTCGAAGATACGGATCGGTTTGGGGCTGGCCACCACTCGGCGGTACTTGTCGCCATCGGGTTTGACTTTCCAGCCTTTTTCAGCGGCCAGACGCAGCGCCTCTTCCTTCTCGTAGACCGGGCCGATGAACTTGGTCGGGTCCTGGAAGGCGGGGTCGTTAGGGTCGACCTCGACTTGCGTGAGCAGTGAGGCGAACGGCACTTCGAAGGGCAGAAGGTTGCCGAGTTCCTGTTCGATCATGTAACCGATCATGCCCTCGGTTTCGGCACCCAGCACGTCCAGCGGGTAGGCTTCGTCAGGCTTGTAGGAGAGCCCTTGAAGGGCCAGCAGGCCAACCTGTGGGCCGTTGCCGTGAGCGATGACCAGTTCGTTGCCGGGGTGAACCCTGGCGATCTGCTCGGTGGCGGTGCGGATATTGGCGCGCTGGTTGTCAGCGGTCATGGGTTCGCCGCGGCGCAGCAGGGCGTTGCCGCCCAATGCAACAACGATACGCATGGGGAATGTCCTTTGCAGAAAGAGCAGAAGAGGGGAAAGCAGCTCGCCCCCACAAGGGGGGCGAGGTGCGCTGTCAGAGGTCGGCCAGGGTCGAGACGAGGATCGCCTTGATGGTGTGCATGCGGTTTTCCGCTTGCTCGAAGGCGATGCAGGCTGGCGACTCGAACACGTCGTCGGTCACTTCGATGCCATTGGCCATCTCAGGGTACTGTTCGGCGATCTGCTTGCCGACCTTGGTTTCGGAGTTGTGGAACGCCGGCAGGCAGTGCATGAACTTGGTGCGAGGGTTGCCGGTGGACTTCATCAGCTCCTTGTTCACCTGGTAAGGCTTGAGCAGCTTGATGCGCTCGCCCCAGGCTTCGATCGGCTCGCCCATCGATACCCAGACGTCGGTGTGCACGAAGTCAACGCCCTTGACCGCCGCTTTCGGGTCTTCGGTCAGGGTGATGCGCGCACCACTTTCTTCCGCGTATTTCTTGCAGCGCTCGACCAGGTCGTCATGTGGCCACAGGGCCTTCGGTGCGGCGATGCGCACGTCCATGCCGAGCTTGGCGCCGATCAGCAGCAGCGAGTTGCCCATGTTGTTGCGGGCATCGCCCAGGTAGGCGTAGCTGATGTCGTGCAGCGGCTTGTCGCTGTTTTCACGCATGGTCAGCACGTCGGCGATCATCTGGGTCGGGTGGTACTCGTCGGTCAGGCCGTTGAAAACCGGTACGCCGGCGAACTTGGCCAGCTCTTCGACGATTTCCTGCTTGAAGCCACGGTACTCGATAGCGTCGTACATGCGCCCGAGCACGCGGGCGGTGTCCTTCATGCTTTCCTTGTGGCCGATCTGCGAGGAGTTGGGGTCGATGTAGGTGACGTTGGCACCCTGGTCATAGGCGGCGACTTCGAAGGCGCAACGGGTGCGGGTCGAGGTCTTCTCGAAGATCAGGGCGATGTTGTTGCCCTTCAGGTGCTGCTGCTCGGTGCCGGTGTACTTGGCGCGCTTGAGGTCGCGGGACAGGTCCAGCAGGTACTTCAGCTCGCGGGTGGTGTGGTGTTCGAGGCTGAGCAGGTTGCGGTTGTGAATGTTGAACGCCATGACAGTATCTCCTTGAATTCGGTGAGGGTCCCGGCCGCTGCTTCGTGGGCGCGGCCGGGCGTATGGACGTTAGTAGTCGATTGCGTCGCGGACGATCGGGCAGGTCATGCAGTGGCCGCCGCCACGGCCCCGGCCGAGCTCGCCGGCGCTGATGGTGATGACCTCGATCCCCTGCTTGCGCAGCAGGGTGTTGGTGTAGGTGTTGCGGTCGTAGGCAATGACCACGCCAGGCTCCACAGCCACCACGTTGTTGCCGTCATCCCACTGTTCGCGCTCGGCGGCGAAGCTGTTGCCGCCGGTCTCGACCACCCGCAGCTTGACGCCAAGCTGCTCGCCAACCACTTCGATGAACGATTTGTTGATGCGGCGTACATCCATGCCGTAAGGCTTTTTCTCGTCCGGACGGATGATGAACGGCACGATCTCTTTCACTACTTCCGGGAAGACCGTGACCAGGTCGCGGTCGCAGAAGCTGAACACGGTGTCCAGGTGCATGGCCGCGCGGGACTTCGGCAGGCCGGCGACGATGATTTCCTTGACCGCGCCCTTGGCGAACAGGTTCTGTGCCAGCTGGCCAATGGCCTGGCGCGAGGTGCGCTCGCCCATGCCGATGAGCACGATGCCCTTGCCGATCGGCATCACGTCACCGCCTTCGAGGGTGGCGTTGCCGTGTTCCTCGTCCGGGCTGCCGTACCAGATCTGGAACTCGGCGTCGGTGAATTCCTTGTGGAATTTGTAGATCGCGGTGGTCAGCAGGGTTTCCTGACGTCGCGCTGGCCAGTACATCGGGTTCAGCGTCACGCCACCGTAGATCCAGCAGGTGGTGTCGCGGGTGAACTGGGTGTTGGGCAGCGGTGGCAGGATGAAGCTGGAGTGGCCCAGGTAGTCGTTGTACATCTTGACCACGTCGGCGCCTTCGCTGGTCGGCAGGTCCTGGCCTGCGACGCCGCCGATCAGGAACTCGGCCAATTGGCGTGGCTCAAGGCCTTCGAGCCAGCTGCGTACTTCGTTGGTCAGGCCTACGCCGACGGTATCAGGCGTAATCTTGCGGTCGAGGATCCACTTCAGTGCCGCTTTGTCCTTCACGATATCGGTCAGCAAGTTGTGCATTTCCAGCACATCCACACCGCGCTCGCGCATCTTGGTGACGAAGTCGAAATGGTCACGCTTGGCCTGGTCGACCCAGATCACGTCATCGAACAGCAATTCATCACAGTTGCTCGGGGTCAGGCGCTTGTGCGCCAATCCCGGAGAGCAAACCATCACCTTGCGCAGCTTCCCTGCTTCGGAGTGGACACCGTACTTCTGTTTTTCAGTGGACATTGTTCATTCCTCCATTAGTGCGAATACGTGGGATCACAAAGTCAGGAAGCCGTCGTACAGACCATAGGCCGCCACCAGGGCGCCGATGACAACGGCTGCGAAGAGCAGTTTTTCCACGTTGGTGAAGATCGGTTGGCCAATTTCATGTTTGGCCTTGGCGAACAGGATCACGCCCGGGGCATACAGCAGGGCGGAGAGCAGCAGGTATTTCACGCCGCCGGCATACAGCAGCCAGATGGCGTAGATCAATGCGATGGCGCCGATGAGCAGGTCCTTGCTGCGCTCTTTCGCAGCTTGCTCATAGGTTTCGCCGCGCATGGCCAGCAGGAACGCATAGGCCGCCGACCACAGGTAAGGCACCAGGATCATCGAAGTGGCGAGGTAGATCAGCGACAGGTAGGTACTGCTGGAGAACAGGGTGATGACCAGGAAGATCTGCACCATGGCGTTGGTCAGCCACAGGGCGTTGGCCGGCACATGGTTGGCGTTTTCGCGGCGCAGGAACTCCGGCATGGTGTGGTCTTTGGCTGCGGCGAACATGATCTCGGCGCACAGCAGCACCCACGACAGCAGGGCTCCGAGCAGCGAGATGATCAGGCCCACGCTGATCAGCACCGCACCCCAGTGGCCGACCACGTGCTCAAGCACGGCAGCCATGGATGGGTTCTGCAGCTTGGCCAGCTCTGGCTGAGTCATCACGCCCAGCGACAGCACGTTGACCAGCACCAGGAACAGCAGCACGGTGATGAAGCCGATGACGGTGGCCTTACCCACGTCAGAGCGTTTTTCCGCCCGTGACGAGAAGATGCTCGCGCCTTCGATACCGATGAACACCCAGACGGTGACCAGCATCATGTTGCGAACCTGATTCATCACGCTGCCCAGCTCCGGTGTACCGGTGGCCCAGATGTCAGCAGTGAAGATGTCGAGCCTGAAGGCGAACAGGCAGATCAACGCGAACAGCACCAGCGGTACGATCTTGGCTACCGTGGTGACCAGGTTGATGAACGCTGCTTCCTTGATTCCGCGCAGCACCAGGAAGTGCACTGCCCAGAGCAGGACCGAGGCGCCGATGATGGCCGCCGGGGTATTGCCTTCGCCGAAGATCGGGAAGAAGTAGCCGAGGGTACTGAACAGCAACACGAAGTAGCCGACGTTGCCCAGCCAGGCACTGATCCAGTAGCCCCAGGCCGAGGAAAAGCCCATGTAGTCACCGAAACCGGCCTTGGCGTAGGCATACACCCCGCCGTCCAGGTCAGGCTTTCGGTTGGCCAGGGTCTGGAACACGAATGCCAGCATCAGCATGCCGACTGCCGTAATACCCCAACCTATCAGCACCGCGCCGACACCGGCGCTTGCTGCCATGTTTTGCGGAAGCGAGAAGATCCCGCCACCAATCATTGAACCGACGACAAGTGCAACTAGAGCGCCGAGTTTTAGTTTTCCGGACGAATCAGACATTTAACAACTCCTGCCAGGAGAAAGTTGACGACAGATTAGTTCCGACGCCGAGGCCATGACATGACCTAGATCAGTTCATGGTCGCGTGATGTAGGAAAATTCCTTCACGCAACTCCTGGAGAGTGCCGACAGCTCTGCTGCAGGCCTTATGCACCGGCACCTCCATGTCCTTCTAGAGCAAACGCTCTGTTGCGCCTGCGATGTCTGAAGCTAGCCGTTTTTGGGGCTTTCGCAAATTTTTGACAAGAATATTGAGTTTTATCAGTTTCTTTTCTAGTTGCTTCATAGCTGCTAATTTTCACAGGTAGGGTCGATAGATAAAGCAGTTATGAGCGCTTTGCCTTCATAATCAGCTTTTATATAAGCAAGCGTACTCATATGGCCCCCGAGGCTGTTTCAAACGTATGACAACACAGGAAAAAAGGAGCGCCATGAGCGAACCAGGACAAAAGCTGCGCCTTGGTGCATTGATCGCGCTGGTGGTCGGTTCGATGATCGGTGGCGGGATCTTCTCGCTGCCGCAGAACATGGCAGCACGCGCCGATGCCGGTGCCGTGCTGATAGGTTGGGGTATCACCGCGGTCGGCATGCTGGCGCTGGCCTTCGTGTTCCAGACCCTGGCCAACCGCAAACCTGAGCTGGACTCGGGGGTGTATGCCTACGCCAAGGCCGGTTTCGGTGACTACATGGGCTTTTCCTCGGCCTGGGGTTACTGGATCAGCGCCTGGCTGGGCAACGTCGGCTACTTCGTGCTGCTGTTCAGCACCTTGGGCTTCTACTTTCCGATTTTCGGTGAGGGCAACACACCGGTCGCCATCGGCTGCGCCTCGCTGTTGCTCTGGGCAGTGCATTTCCTGGTGCTCAGGGGCATCAAGGAAGCCGCGTTCATCAACCAGGTCACCACCGTGGCCAAGGTGGTGCCGCTGCTGATCTTCATCGTCATCGCTGCGTTTGCCTTCCGTGCCGACATCTTCACCCGCGATATCTGGGGGCTGAGCAACCCGCAGTTCGGCAATGTGCTGGATCAGGTGCGCAACATGATGCTGGTGACGGTGTTCGTGTTCATCGGTATCGAAGGCGCCAGTGTGTATTCCGGGCGGGCGCAGCGCCGCTCGGACGTGGGCAAGGCCACGGTGATCGGATTTGTTGGCGTGCTGGCGCTGCTGGTACTGGTCAACGTGCTGTCGCTGGGGGTAATGACCCAGCCGGAGCTGGCCGGGCTGCAGAACCCGTCACTGGCCACGGTGCTCGAGCACATCGTCGGCCCCTGGGGCGCCTTGCTGATCAGTATCGGCCTGGCCATTTCGCTGCTGGGCGCGCTGCTGTCGTGGGCGCTGCTGTGTGCCGAGATCCTGTTCGCCACGGCGCGGGACAAGACCATGCCGCGCTTCCTGGCCAAGGAAAACGCCAACCATGTGCCGGCCAACGCACTGTGGCTGACCAACTGCATGATCCAGGGCTTCCTGTTGATCACCCTGGTGTCGGCGGGCACCTACACCAGCCTGATCTACCTGGCGTCGTCGATGATCCTGGTGCCTTATCTGTGGTCGGCGGCCTATGCGGTGCTGCTGGCCGTGCGCGGTGAGAGCTACGCCGAGCAGCCGGCGCTACGGCGCAAGGACCTGCTCATCGGCGCCATCGCATTGATCTACGCCATCTGGCTGTTGTATGCCGGCGGCCTGAAGTACCTGCTGTTGTCAGCGTTGCTTTATGCACCGGGGGTGATCCTGTTCGCCCGGGCCAAGCGTGAACAGGGGCAGCCCCTGTTCACCACCTGGGAAAAGGTGATTTTCGCGGCGGTGCTGGCCGGTGCGGTGCTGGCGGCCTACTTGCTGTATTCAGGGCTGTTGAGCTTGTGACACGGCAGGGCATGGCCGTTCCGGGCGGGACCAGATCCACAGGTTGCCCAGGGTCATGCCGGCGATGGCCAGGAACACCGGCCAGTGATGTTCGAGGAACGTCAGCATCAAGCCTGCGCACAGCAGCATGCTGACGGTCGCGCTGACCTTGGCCCGGCGCTGGATCACCTTGCCGTTGCGCCAGTTATGGAGGATCGGCCCGAACAGCCGGTGATTCTCCAACCAGGCCGATAGCTTCGGCGAGCTGCGGGTCGCGGCCCAGGCGGCGAGCAGGATGAATTCGGTGGTCGGCAGGCCAGGGATGACAATCGCCACCAGGCCGATGCCCAGGCTCACGTAGGCCAGGATGCCGTACAGCAGGCGCGACAGTTTCGAGCGGGCAGGTCGGGTCATGGTCTCACTGCGTAGAACGGTCCGGCCACCGGAGGGGCGGCCGGGTGATGCGTGTCAGGCCAGCGCGGCGTCGGCGGCGTAGGCATGCTTGAGCAGTTCGGTGAAGCGCTCGAAGGCAGCGACTGCACCGCGTTCGGCAGCAGCGTCTTCTTCGGCCGACAGCGCCAGGCCATCGAGGATACGGGTGAACTGCTTCCAGCCTTCGGCGCGACCACCGGCCGGTTCGCCGAGGTGACGGGCACCGAAACTGTCCGACAACTCCAGCGCCACGGCACGCTTGATCAGAAACGCAGCGCCCAGTTTGGAGCCTTCGGAGACGAAGATCCAGCCCAATGCCTCACCCAGGCTCGGGTTCTGCAGGGCGCCGGTGACTGCTGCCGGGACTTCGGTGTCGAGGTCGGCGAGGTCCAGGCGGGCCTGCTCGGCGCGGCAGCGCTCGGCCAGGTCGGGGACGATGGCGATCAGCTGCGGGTCGGTGTA
>Ga0160438_1000331_pt1 | contig 14291 bp, 14 predicted proteins | sample HID1975K_E0MG_FD_108203 | JGI IMG/M metagenome (GOLD analysis project Ga0160438, IMG submission 108203) | Enriched soil microbial communities from UW Madison campus, WI, USA - HID1975K_E0 MG | ecosystem: Environmental > Terrestrial > Soil > Unclassified | place: USA: Madison, Wisconsin...
CGAAACGCATCACCGAGGCGCTGACCATTCCGGTTATCGGCATCGGTGCAGGCAACGTCACTGACGGGCAGATTCTGGTGATGCATGATGCATTTGGCATTACCGGCGGCCATATTCCAAAGTTTGCGAAGAACTTCCTCACCGGAACCGGTGATATGCGCGCTGCGGTGCGACAGTACATTTCCGAAGTTGAGTCCGGCACCTATCCAGGTGAAGAACACAGTTTCCACTGACAGGAGAAGGGTTGTGTTGATTATCGAAACCATACCGCTGTTACGTCAGCAAATTCGCCGCTGGCGCCAGGAAGGCAAACGCATCGCGCTGGTGCCGACGATGGGCAACCTGCATGACGGGCATATGAAGCTGGTCGATGATGCCAAAAGCCGTGCCGATGTGGTGGTCACCACTATTTTTGTTAATCCGATGCAGTTTGACCGTCCGGACGATTTAACCCGGTATCCGCGCACCTTGCAGGAAGATTGCGAAAAACTGAATCGTCGCAAAGTGGATTTGGTATTTGCACCTGCTCCTGCCGATATTTACCCGCAAGGCCTGGATTCTCAGACCTACGTCGAAGTGCCAGGCCTTTCGACAATGCTTGAAGGCGCAAGCCGCCCTGGGCATTTCCGTGGCGTTTCGACCATCGTCAGCAAGCTGTTTAATATGGTGCAGCCTGACATCGCTTGCTTCGGCGAAAAAGACTTCCAGCAAGTCGCCGTGATTCGCAAAATGGTGGCGGACATGGGCTACGACATTGAAATCATCGGCGTGCCAACGGTGCGTGCGAAAGATGGCCTAGCGCTGAGTTCACGCAATGGTTATCTGACCGCCGAGCAGCGCAAAATCGCGCCGGGTTTACATAAGGTGATGCAATCACTTGCCGATAAACTGCGTGCCGGTGAGCGTGATACCGAAGAGATGCTGGCGATCGCCGCAACCGAGCTTAACGAAAAAGGTTTCCGTTCTGACGACCTGCAAATTCGCGATGCCGATACCCTGCTGGAGCTGAATGTTGAGAGCAAACGCGCGGTTGTGCTTATGGCCGCGTGGCTGGGCCAGGCGCGTTTGATTGATAATATTCAGGTCGAGCTGGCGCAGTAGACAGCGTCATAAAATCGGGCAATACTGCCCGACTAAATTCCGGTGGCAAGCATTCTGGCTTGCTGCTTACGTAACTCTAGTGATGAAGGTTTAAGCTATGATACGCACCATGCTGCAAGGCAAACTTCACCGTGTCAAAGTGACGCAGGCGGATTTGCACTATGAAGGCTCCTGCGCCATCGATCAGGACTTCCTTGAGGCGGCAGGCATTCTGGAATATGAAGCCATTGATATTTATAACGTCACCAACGGTAAGCGTTTTTCAACTTACGCTATTGCTGGCGAACGTGGTTCTAAAATCATTTCGGTAAATGGCGCAGCGGCACATTGTGCCGATGTTGGTGACATTCTGATTATCGCGACTTACGTCACCATGCCGGATGAGCAAGCGCGTAGCTGGCAGCCAAAAGTGGCCTATTTCGATGGCGATAACGACATGAAACGCCTGGCGAAAGCCGTACCGGTTCAGGTGGCGTAATCGGCGTCAAAACGCCCTCATCCCGGCCTTCTCCCTCAAGGAGAGGGCCAGGTGAGGGCGTTACCTTTATTTCGTCTCGTTACTAATCAACCGCGACATCGTTTCCAGCGAATCAGTACGCAGAATATAAAGCCGTTTTAGCAAAAACGGATTATCTCCCGGTTTCACCTTCCCGCGCACCGTTGTCACCGCCATATGGAAACCCGCATCATTCGCGGCTTGTACCGCTTTATCGTTGTAGCCGCCAAACGGATACGACAGGTATAAAACATGCGGATTAAACTGGGCCAGCGCGCGTCTTGAATGCTCAAAATCGAGCAGAATATTGCGATAGGTTCGGCGTAGAAGTGTCGGCTGGCGGTTGGCGTCAACGCGATGCAAAAAATGCGTATGCGACTGGATATCAAACACATCCTGACTGGCCTGCAATTCCGAGAGGCTCATAAATTGCAGCGATTTTGGATTCCAGGGTTGCGGGTGCGCTTTTATGCGCGACGAGATAATAAAGGACGTCGCTTTAAAGCCGTACTCTTTAAGAATCGGGTAAGCGTAGCGATAAACCGATTTCAGGCCATCATCAAACGTAATCACCACCGCCCGCGCTGGCAGGTTCATACGGTTACGCACATAGCCTTCAAGCTGGTACATCGTGAGCGTGGTGTAACCCGTATCGCGCAGCCAGGTCATTTGGTTGCTGAATGCAACAACCGAGGTAGTGGTTGAGGTATGACGGAAGCGGGTGTTCTCTTCATCGCGCAAGATGTGGTGATAGGTCAGCACTGGAATGCCGTTATCGGGCTGCGCATCAAGGCTGCTGACATACCCAAGACGGTTGCCAATCCGGATTTGATACCAAGTCTGGTTCAACCTGTCTTTCAGTTTAGCAATAATCGGGTAACGCAAATTATCTGCCAGCGTGCCGAACGGTGCGCTGCCGTTGTCGGGCGCGTTGTATACGGTGACATCGCGGAAAGTGACCAGATTTTGATTACTGAGTGGCTTGTTCAAATCACCCAGTCGGTCTTCGACGCGCTGTTTACCCGTCACCGGTTCCAGATGGGTTTTATCAATAAAACCGGTACCAAAACCGAAACTAAACTCATAATAATCCGCGGCAATTGGCACGACGGCCAGTATCTGCCCTTCCTCAATTGTGCCAACAGAAATAACTTTGTCCCCAACCTGCGCCCAGATATCGGCGTCTTCGGTGGTCTGCATGTATTGCGCGGGGGTGTGATGGCTGCTGAGCAGGCTGGCATTCGCACTGCTGCCACAAATTAGCATCAACACGGAAAAAAGAAGGCGAGTTAGCATAACGAGTTTGATTGCACTGAGTGTTTCAATGGCGGAAAGAGTCGCCATTCTAACAAAAGCTCACTCAATACCAACCTCTCAAATCAATATTGGTGGAGTAGGACGAACGGGGGATTCTTTTGTTGTTGATGCCAAAGACTGGTGATATCACCGCCACCCTGCTCAACAATGCGGTCGCGAAATTGTTCGCTGGTTAGCGTTTCGCGCTGGGCGCGCATCGCAAATAACGTGGGAAGCGTGACGCCAGAAATCACCTCGCAATGAGAATGTTGGTGGCTCATCAGTGCCGCAGTACGGTATGGCGCCGCACCGGTTTTATCGGTCAGAAAAATAACGCCATCGCCAGAGTCGCAGTTATACAACGCATCGCACATCATTCGGCTCAGCATATTGGTGCTCAACCCTTTCCAGTAATTCACCGCGTAGCATTGCGACTGTGGGCCAAAACGTCGCTCGATCGCATCCAGCATATCCTGAGCGTAGTAGTCATGACCGGCAATAACCCAACCTAACATGGCGTTCTCCTTTTCGCAGAGCGCAAGTGTGCCAGAGCGAAAAGTAAGCTCCCTGATGCTAATCAAAACTGAGTAAGAAAATTCTTCGATAACCCCCCATTTCGGGGGGTATAGATGTTAGCTGCGCAGGCCGCGACCGCGTTGAATCAGATACCAGCACAGAATGTAGAAGGCCAGGATAAAGCCCACCAGCACCGCAACGGTAAACAACAGCGGCACGTCATTGATGCCGAGGAAACCATAACGGAAGCCGCTAATCATATACACCACCGGGTTAAGGTGAGACAGCGCTTTCCAGAAAGGTGGCAGCAATGAAAGAGAGTAGAACACGCCGCCTAAATAGGTCAGCGGAGTCAGCACGAAGGTGGGAATCAGGCTGATGTCGTCAAAGGTTTTGGCAAACACGGCGTTAAGCAAACCGGCCAGCGAGAACAAAATGGCGGTCAGTAACAGCGTCAACGCGACAAACAGCCACGAGTGAACCTGGAATGGCACGAAGAACAATGAAACTGCCGTCACCAGAATGCCGACACACAGACCACGCGCCACGCCACCGCCAACGTAGCCCGCGATGATAATATGCGTTGGAACCGGAGCCACCAGCAACTCTTCAATATTGCGCTGGAATTTGGCGCTAAAGAATGAAGAAGCCACGTTGGCATAAGAGTTGGTGATCACCGCCATCATGATCAGACCCGGCACGATAAATTGCATGTAGGTGAAACCATGCATGGAGCCGATCTGCGAGCCAATCAGATTACCAAAGATAATAAAATACAACGTCATGGTGATAACTGGCGGCACTAAAGTTTGAATCCAGATACGCGTAAAACGGTGAATTTCTTTGGTCCAGATACTTTTTAACGCGACCCAATAGAGATGCATCATGCCTTTCCTCCTTTCGGGCCGTTAACCAGCGTGACGAACAACTCTTCCAGACGGTTAGCTTTGTTACGCATACTTAACACCTGAACTCCTTGCGAGCTTAACTGGCTGAATACGCTATTAATCCCTTGCTCACGCAGCACTTCCACTTCAAGTGTTGAGGTGTCCACCAGGCGATACTGGTAGCCATCGAGTTTTGGCAACGGGCTTTTCGGCGCAAGATCGAGAATAAACGTTTCTGATTTCAGCTTTGAAAGTAATGACTTCATCGAGGTGTTTTCTACCAGCTCGCCGTTTTGAATAATACCGATATTGCGGCACAGCATTTCTGCTTCTTCAAGATAGTGAGTGGTCAGAATGATGGTGGTGCCTTTATCATTCAGATCCTTCAGGAAGCCCCACATCGAGCGGCGAAGTTCGATATCAACACCCGCAGTTGGCTCATCGAGGATCAGAAGTTTTGGCTCGTGCATTAAGGCACGGGCAATCATCAAACGGCGCTTCATGCCGCCGGATAACATACGCGCACGTTCGTTACGTTTTTCCCACAGATCGAGCTGTTTCAGGTACTTTTCGCTACGCGCGATGGCATCCGCACGTTCGACACCGTAATAACCCGCCTGATGCACCACAATTTGCTGCACGGTTTCAAACGGGTTGAAGTTAAATTCTTGTGGCACCAGTCCGAGCTGACGTTTAGCGTTAACCACGTCTTTTTCCAGGTCGTAACCAAACACACGAACCCGGCCAGAAGTTTTGTTAACCAGCGAACTGATGATACCGATGGTGGTGGATTTCCCTGCGCCATTGGGCCCCAGCAGCGCATAAAAATCACCTGCTTCAACACGAAGATCTATGCCACGCAGCGCCTGAACACCGCCGGGATAGGTTTTCGTTAACTGTTCCAGTTCTAATGCAATTGTCATGGATATACGGTTACCTTGTCCGGTACAAAAAAGTTAAGCTGTTTAAAAATTATTTCAGTTGCACTATCAGTTGCCCTATATTACCTCAACGCACTTCTTCCGTTACAGGTTGTTAACTTCCATGAAAGACATAGATACCCTCATCAGCAATAACCAGGTCTGGTCAAAACTGATGGAGGACGAAGACCCGGGCTTTTTCGAACGTTTGTCTCAAGCCCAAAAGCCTCGCTTCTTGTGGATTGGCTGTTCTGATAGTCGTGTACCCGCAGAGCGTCTGACCGGGCTTGAGCCTGGCGAGTTGTTTGTTCACCGTAATGTCGCAAACCTGGTTATTCATACGGACTTGAATTGCCTTTCCGTTGTGCAGTATGCGGTTGATGTTCTTGAAGTTGAACACATTATTATTTGCGGTCACTACGGATGTGGCGGTGTACAAGCGGCGGTTGAGAACCCGGACTTAGGGCTTATCAACAACTGGTTGCTGCACATTCGCGATATCTGGTTCAAGCATAGTTCGCTCCTGGGAGAACTCCCACCGGAGCAGCGTCTGGACACACTTTGCGAGTTGAACGTGATGGAGCAGGTTTATAACCTTGGCCATTCAACCATTATGCAGTCGGCGTGGAAACGCGGGCAAAAAGTGACAGTTCACGGTTGGGCTTACGGTATTCACGATGGTCGCCTGCGCGATTTAGAAGTCACCGCTACCAGCCGTGAATCGCTGGAGCAAGGTTACCGCAGCGGGATTTCAAACCTGCAAAACTCCCATATCAGCCATAAGAATAGAACACCTTCGCAGTAAGTCAGATAGCAAAAAGGGCCTTAATGGCCCTTTTTTAATGGATGCTATCGACTTATTCGTCCAGCAGAACCACTTTGCCGACGTACGGCAGATGGCGATAACGCTGAGCGTAATCAATACCATAACCCACTACGAACTCGTCAGGAATGGCGAAACCAACCCACTCCACGTTCACGTCTACTTCGCGGCGTTCCGGTTTATCCAGCAGCGTACAAATAGCCAGAGATTTTGGCTCACGCAGGCTCAGGATCTCACGCACTTTGCTCAAGGTATTACCGGAGTCGATAATATCTTCGACGATCAGCACATCTTTACCGCGAATATCCTCATCAAGGTCTTTCAGGATTTTCACATCACGGGTGGTAGACATGCCGCTGCCGTAACTCGATGCGGTCATAAAATCGACTTCGTGGGGCACTTGCACTTCACGGCACAAATCCGCCATGAACATAAATGAGCCACGCAGCAGGCCAACCAGCACCATATCACTACCGCTATCACGATAATGTTCAGTGATCTCACGACCCAGTTCAGCGATACGGGCTTTGATCTCCGCTTCGGGGATCATCACTTCAACAGTATGTTTCATAGTTATAACCATATGATTTAAAAATAAATCATTCGATGTCGGTCAAATATCAGCCAACACAAAATATTCAGGCCAGCAGTATAACAGCAAAACCCATTCCCGTGCCCAATTGGTAAAAAAGCCATTTATGTGATGAATATCACACTTGTTAATAACTATAATGAATTGCTATCAAACTTTTAAGAGCGTGATAATTGTGAAAACAAATAACAGTGGTTCGCGAGTCATCGCAACCTTAACAGTCCTGTTTGCGGTACTGAGCGGACTGTATTTATTAATTGGCGGGATATGGTTAGTGGCAATTGGTGGGTCCTGGTACTACCCAATTGCAGGCGCGGTGATGCTCATCACCGCATGGTTACTTTGGCAACGTAAAGCTCTGGCACTTTGGATTTATGCCGTATTACTGCTTTGCACCGTCGCGTGGTCTGTCTGGGAAGTCGGTTTCGATTTCTGGGCATTAACCCCGCGTTTAGACGTTCTGTTCTTCTTCGGCGTGTGGCTACTGCTGCCGTTTGTGTACCGTCAGCTGATTAAGCCATCAGCGGGTGCGGCTCCGGCATTGGGCGCGGTATTAGTCATCACCGTGATTGGGCTGGTCTGGGCGGTATTTAACGACCCGCAAGAGATCAACGGCACGCTCAGTGCTGATGCTCAAACGCCTCCGGCGGCGAGCGCCACCATTCCGGATGCCGACTGGCCTGCGTATGGTCGCAACCAGGAAGGCCAACGCTACTCCCCTTTAAAGCAGATCAACGATAAAAACGTCGGTGAGCTTAAAGAAGCGTGGACCTTCCAGACCGGTGATGTGAAGCGCCCTACCGATCCGGGTGAAATCACGAACGAAGTGACCCCGATTAAAATCCGCGACACGCTGTACCTGTGTACTGCGCACCAGCAATTATTTGCGCTGGATGCCGCCACCGGTAAGCAGAAGTGGAAGTTCGATCCGCGTCTGGATACCAACCCTTCGTTCCAGCACGTGACCTGCCGTGGCGTTTCTTATCACGAAGCGACAGCGGCTAACTCAAGCCCGGATTTGGTTTCAGACTGCCCACGTCGAATCATTCTTCCGGTGAATGATGGCCGCCTGTTTGCGATTAATGCCGATAACGGTCAGCTGTGCGAAAGCTTTGCTAACAAAGGCATTCTGAATCTGCAAACCAACATGCCGGTCACCACGCCGGGTATGTATGAGCCGACTTCACCGCCTATCATCACCGATAAAGTTATCGTGATTGCAGGTGCTGTGACGGATAACTACTCGACGCGCGAGCCGTCTGGTGTGATTCGTGGCTTTGATGTGAACAGCGGCAAGCTGCTGTGGGCATTCGACCCGGGTGCGAAAGACCCGAATACCGTTCCGGGCGATGAACACCACTTCACCATTAACTCGCCAAACTCCTGGGCACCTGCGGCCTACGACGCGAAGCTTGATTTGGTGTACCTGCCGATGGGTGTTACCACGCCAGATATCTGGGGCGGGAACCGCACACCGGAACAGGAGCGTTATGCCAGCAGCATTCTGGCGCTGAACGCCACCACCGGCAAACTGGCCTGGTCTTATCAAACAGTTCACCATGACTTGTGGGATATGGACATGCCGTCGCAGCCAACGCTTGCGGATATTACCGTTAAAGGCGAAACCGTTCCGGTTATCTACGCGCCTGCGAAAACCGGTAATATTTTTGTGCTCGACCGCCGTGATGGCAAACTGGTGGTTCCAGCTCCGGAAAAACCAGTGCCACAAGGTGCTGCAAAAGGCGATTACGTGACGCCAACTCAGCCGTTCTCGGATTTGAGTTTCCGTCCGAAGAAAGACCTGAGCGGTGCGGATATGTGGGGTGCCACGCTGTACGACCAGATGGTCTGCCGCATTATCTTCCACAAGCTGCGCTATGAAGGCATTTTCACACCACCGTCTGAGCAAGGCACACTTGTGTTCCCAGGTAACCTGGGGATGTTCGAATGGGGTGGGATTTCGGTTGACCCGAATCGTCAGGTTGCGATTGCCAACCCAATGGCGCTGCCGTTTGTTTCCAGGTTGATGCCTCGCGGCCCAGGCAACCCGATGGAGCCGCCGAAAGATGCCAAAGGTTCGGGAACTGACACGGGCATCCAGCCACAGTACGGCGTACCATATGGCGTGACGCTGAATCCGTTCCTCTCTCCGTTTGGTTTGCCGTGTAAGCAACCGGCATGGGGCTACATTTCTGCGGTAGATTTGAAAACCAACGAAGTGGTGTGGAAGAAACGTATCGGTACTGTTCGCGACAGCTCACCGCTCCCACTGCCGTTTAAAATGGGGATGCCGATGCTTGGCGGCCCAATTTCTACCGCCGGGAACGTGTTGTTTATTGGCGCAACCGCAGATAACTACCTGCGTGCGTACAATATGAGCAACGGTGACAAGCTGTGGGAAGCACGTCTGCCAGCTGGTGGACAGGCAACGCCGATGACTTATGAAGTGAATGGCAAACAGTACGTGGTCATTTCTGCGGGCGGCCATGGTTCGTTTGGAACGAAGATGGGCGATTACATCGTCGCTTACGCTTTGCCGGACGCGAAGTAATTTAGTGGGTTACGCCCTCATCCCGTCCTTCTCCCCCTGGAGAAGGAGAAACCAATTCCCTCTCCTGTGGGAGAGGGTTAGGGTGAGGGCGTAATCGCTACGCCACCGTAAACCCAAGCATCATGCCGGTATCTTCATGTTCCAGCAGATGGCAATGCGCCATATAGGCCTGCTCTTTCGCAGCCGCATGTTCAAAGCGCACTAACACTTCACTACGCCCGCCTTCCACACGAACCGTGTCTTTCCAGCCCTGACGGTGAGCCTCAACCGACTTACCATTTTCGCTCAGAATGCGGAACTGCGTGCCGTGAATATGGAACGGGTGCAGCATCATGTCGCCTTCACCGGAAATCGTCCATTTCTCGTACTTGCCTTTCTCGACCGCAAACGCAGGCGTGTTCATATCAAATGCTTTGCCGTTAATCTTATTGGCATTATGGAAGTCAAAGCCCTGCTGGCCGTGATTCATACCACCATGATTCATTTTGCCATGGTCCATCTTTCCGTGGTCCATATTGCCCATCATGCTGCCATGCCCTGCCATGTTCATGCCCGCCATCGCCTGCTGGCCATATTTGTCCATCAGCGCTTGCATCCCCATCATGTCCAGCATCGGGTCCATCATCAGCTGTAACCAACGCTCGGTAATACCATCCGTAGCAGGAATTGCGGGAACGTTAGCCAGCTTGTCAGGCATATCGCCGGATGCGGCAATAATCAGCGGTTGAATACGCACCACAGGCTGCGGTTTGTCGAACGGCGCAACCGTCATACCCATTTGTTTAACCGGGAGTGTGACGATATCGAACGCTTTGCCGTCGCGGGTATCGACCAGCACTTCGAAACGCTCGCCCATCAGCATTGGCAGTTCGGTCACTTTTACCGGCTCCGCCAGTAAGCCACCGTCGCTGCCAATCACATACAGTGGGCGATTGTCGCTGGCGGCAATATTCAGAGAACGGGCATTACAGCCATTGAGCAGACGTAAACGCAGCCAGCCGCGCGGGTTAGCATGTTGCGGATACACCGCGCCGTTGCACAACAACGTATCGCCAAACCAACCGACCGCCGCACTCATCACGTCCAGTTGGTAGTCAATTTGGCCGTCAGCCGCAAAACGTTTGTCCTGAATAATTAATGGCACATCATCAATGCCCCACTGTTTTGGCAAACGCAGCGCACGGCTTTCAGGATCGTCAATCAGTACCAGTCCCGCCAGCCCCATAGCCACCTGATGGCCGGTTTTGCCATGTTGATGCGGGTGGAACCAGCAAGTGGCGGCACGCTGCTGCGGGGTGAATTTCACGGTGCGTTTGCCACCAGCGGCGATCACGCCTTGTGGCCCACCATCGACATCACCAGGAACTTCCAATCCATGCCAGTGAACCGTAGTTTCTTCAGCAAGTTGGTTATTAATCTCGACCGTGACTTCTTCGCCCTGCGTCAGTTGCAAAGCCGGCCCAAGTAAATTGCCGTTATAGCCCCACGTGGTGGCCGTCTTGCCATTAAAAGTGCTTTTGCCCGCTTGCACGGCTAAACGGATGCTATTCTTTGCATCAGGGGCGAGAATTCCGGGGATCGGTAATGCGGGTCTGTCGGCAGCCAGTGCCGCTTTACTCCAGAGCGGCAGCGCGCTAAAAGCGCCAATAGCAGCAGAATATTTTAGAAAATCACGGCGTTGCATATTCAGTTCCTTTCATTAGCAGGCGTGATAGTGAGCATAAACTCTGCCCTTAGGGGAAGGTCAAGTTTTATACGGGTTGCAGGGCAGATAATAAATCTCGTCGCACCATATTTAACTGTGTTAACGTTTCGTATCTGATAAAAAGTGGTAGATGTGATGAAGATGGGAGTTAGGGCATTAATCCTGGGCTTGTTGATGGCTTTTTCCACCAGCAGTCAGGCACTTAGCGAGTCTGAAGCAGAAGATATGGCCGATCTTACTGCTGTGTTTGTGTTCCTGAAAAACGATTGTGGCTACCAAAATCTGCCGAACGGACAAATTCGTCGTGCACTGGTCTTTTTTGCCCAGCAAAACCAGTGGGATTTGAGCAATTACGACACCTTTAATATGAAGGCGCTCGGTGAAGATAGTTATCGTGACTTAAGTGGTATTGCCATCCCTACCGCGAACAAATGTAAATCCCTTGCCCGTGACTCGTTAAGTTTGCTCGCCTACGTGAAGTAACCCGTCTTTTTAAAACGCATCAGGAAATTATAGCCGCTCTAAAGCGGCTATTTTTGTCAATTCCGTACGTCGATATATAACAATTTCCTAAAAAACATGCAGCCAATTGCGTAAAAATAAAAAAGAGTTATCCTTGTTCTTGCAAGTAGTTAATTGAAGACAATTTTAATAAGAGTAATATTACAGAGTGCTTTTTAATTATTAATTAGGTGAAGACATTCCTAACCTACACCAGGCTATTTATTCATATAAAAAACCATGTCATTTAAACTCATCGCCAGAGTTTATTAACTGCTATGGGAATCTGCATAATTTTTATAATAATACCTAAGGATGGATAGACGTGACCATGACAATTAAAAACGCCATCAACGTTTTTTACCCGGCGATTGCAACTATGGTTCTCATGTTGGTCAGCGGTTGTAGTGCCTCGCCCTCACAGCAAGCAAAGCCCATTGCAAAAACACAAGCAATACAGACTATTCAGCCCGCGCCGAATATTGAAAGCATCACTCAGCCTACGGTGAAAACACCTCAACAAGAACAAATCACCTTTTGTCGCATGGCACTTGATTCATTACAGAAAGTGAATCCAAACCGTGCGCGTAAATTAAGTAATGACTTTAATTCCCTTGTAAGCGCCGCCTCACAATATAATGCAGTGCGCGGGCAAGTTGGTGATACCACACGCCAGGCCATTGACTCTATGTATCACTTTAAGAGTGTGAAATTGTGTGCCGATATTGATAAGGAATTAATGGACAGCTTAGTGCAACGCGGTGAGAGTGCTATCCGATGAAACGTCATTCTTTAATATTGCATGTACCGTTGGCAATTACTTTCCTGTACGGGTTAAGTCACCCCGCCAATGCGGAAGAAGATCCGTTAGCTGTTATTACGGCGAGTTCTAATTTCGATAATTCTGTCCCGGCCATTCTGAATTATGCTCAGCAAGAACAGGGCAAACCCTCTTCTGGATCTGTCCAGGTTGCTCCGAAAACCCAGAAACGGGTCCAGGCAAGCGATAAGAAAAGTTCGCTTGATACCAAATATTCCCAGCAACAAGGTTGGCTAACGCAAAAAGATGCCACCATTCGTCAACTTCAGATGCAACTTGCGGATAAAAATGCGCAAGAGGAAACGTTCTCACAAAAAGAAGAAGAGCTGACGACACAGATTAAAGCCTTACAAACGCAGCTTGGCGCCCAAAAGCTGCAAAATACTGAACTTGCAGATGTGCAGAAACAATCAGCATTACTCGAGGCGCAACTCAAAGAAAAAGGCACTCAGCTTGAAACCCTGACCCAAAAACTCAACGACAATCAGCAACAGCATTCAACGCAAGTTAGCACCCTGCAAGAGCAGTTGAATCAAGAAAGCCTGGCGGTGAAAGCGAAGGAAGCCGAACTGGCAAAAATCACCAGCGATTTTAGTCAGTTCAAAGATGAAGCCGCAAAAAAATCCGCCGTGGTGGATTTAAAGCTCGTGCCTCAACAACAGGCTTACTCTATTGGTGTCTCGCTTGGGAATGATGTTCTACAGGAGCTAAATACCCGTGAAGCACAGGGTGTGAAGGTTGATCGGGATGCCGCCCTGTTGGGTATAAGCGATGTGTTTAAAGGCACGCTGGCACTTGATGAAGGCACGCGGAATAAATCTCTCGCCGCGGCCTCTCAGGCTTTGTACGAAAACCTGTCTAAAGCAGAGAGCCAGTCGATTAAAGAAGGGAAACTGTACCAGCAGAAATTTGCTAAACAAAAAGGCGTTGAGTTCAAAGAAGGCGTCTACAGCAAGATTGATTACGCAGGCCAGGAAGCGATTGAACCAGAAGATACTGTGGTTATCGTAATGAAAGAGACCCTAACAGACGGTACGGTCATTACCGATATGGATGCGGCAGGCAAAGTCTGGTCACAGCCATTGAGCGCTTACCCGCCAATTTTTAGCGGCCCGCTTAAACGTCTGGGCAACCACGGTAGTATTACCGTTGTCGTCCCACCGGATCTTGCCTATGGCAGTAAAGGATTACCGCCGAAAATCCCACCGGGTGCCACCATGACTTACAGCATCCGGGTCGTTGATGTGATTAAAAAAACCAAGTAATACTGTTCAGCATTCAGGCCCGCAAGGGCCTGCTTTTTTATCGCTGGCTCAAAAACTCGCGATAGGCCACTATGACTTGCATAAAATCTTCAACGCCGCAGAAGGACAAGCTTTCTTCATCGTAGTAGTTCATCCCCTCTTCCATTTCATCACCTGAAATTTCCAGTTGATTGGCACGAATCATCACTTCTTCACCATCGAGCAACACGGTGTATTCATGCCCGACACGTTGCCACTGGCGTTCGCTACCTTTGACTGAATTTACCGCCTCTTCGACTTCGTCGAGCAGCCCGAGATTGTCTTTTACTTCTTCATTAAACCAATGGCCCACCACTTCGTGCCCCATCGACATACGCACTTTCACCAACCCGGTGACATCACGCAAAAATTCATATTCCATGGTGTTTTCCTCTACCTTGCCTGGGGAAATGCAGTCCCCCTTAGCGTATAGAGTAAGTATCGCAGCAAAGTCGGCGAAAAACAGCGTTCAGGTCCATGGGTGGCAAATAAAAAGGGAGGCCTAAGCCTCCCTTGTCGCAGATTGGGTAAATGTTATACCGCAGTCTGGAAAATCACGCCGTCTGCTTTCTCGGTGTACTGAGAAAGTTTGTCAAAGTTCAGGTAACGGTAAGTATCAACAGCCGTCTTATCAACCTGCGCCATAAAGGTCTGGTATTCGTCAGGCGTTGGCAGTTTGCCCAGCAGTGAAGCCACTGCGGCCAGCTCTGCGGATGCCAGGTAGACGTTAGCGCCAGTACCTAAACGGTTAGGGAAATTACGCGTAGACGTTGAAACCACGGTTGAACCATCTGCCACAC
>Ga0160438_1000333_pt1 | contig 14270 bp, 21 predicted proteins | sample HID1975K_E0MG_FD_108203 | JGI IMG/M metagenome (GOLD analysis project Ga0160438, IMG submission 108203) | Enriched soil microbial communities from UW Madison campus, WI, USA - HID1975K_E0 MG | ecosystem: Environmental > Terrestrial > Soil > Unclassified | place: USA: Madison, Wisconsin...
GATATGTAACGTGTAATGGGTATTTCCTTTGGTAAAATCTGACTCGCCAGTACCAATAATTAAGCCATCGACGCGCTTTGCCGTATTTTTTAACTTTTCCGTCCGGATAACTGACTGGATAAGACATGACAAACTTTGATCCAGTAACTTCTGAATGTTGAGCGCCGATTTACGTTCGCTGAGGCTGACATCAGCCAGCCGTTCAGGGTTTTTCTCTGCAAGATAAAGTACATCACTCATCCCTATTGCCCCGTCAGCAGATTAATTAGCACAACTGCTCCAGTACCAACTATCACCCCCACAACGGCAGTGACAAGCAGGGTGATACGTGACTTAGTACTTGTTCGCTGTTGCAAAATTTGTAGACGCGACTGGCTTTCATTTTGTTCCAGCAACTGACGTGCTTTATTCGCCTCTTCTTCCATTTTTAATCGTAAGGCACTTTCATTGGAAATGATTTGCTGCAAGCGGATGGCGGAAAAACTGATAGCACTAATTTTATCGACAACATCGCTGTAAACCCGCCCTAAATCATCGCGTAATTGCGTCAAATGCTCGCGCAGTTCTTGCTCGGCTTTTTGTAGATCGTTTTGATTATTTTGCAGCAATTGTCGGCGGGAGGTTTCATCAAACACTATCCGCAGAGATTCGATAATAGTACTTTTGCCCGCGTTGGTTTCGCCAAAAAAGGCGAGCGTAAATTTATCCCACTCGGCATGTTCCTGCAGATAGGCTAACTTCTGGTTGAAAGTATTCTGCAGAATCTGCAGTTGCGCCGTCATCGCATTAAGCTGCTTTTTAGCATCTTCGTTCTCGACGTGAAGTCCTGCAATATCAGCTAATGTTTGCTCAATGTTACGTCCTACGTCGGCATAAAGCCGGTTGAAGTCCTCAGAGGTATTCATTTTTAAATCTCATTAGTGTTCTGTGTTCGCCGGTTCGCTTAGCCACGTAGTCTCCCCGGCAGGCTTACGTAATGTTACTTAACTTGGAGGCAATCTTATCGTTGAAGCAAAAGTAAAACCATTTCGAGGGAAAGTGAATGTACTAGTACTCAGCACAAGTCAAAACGAATCTACAGTATCCTCCCGTAATCATCAGCTTACGGTGTTGATACTCTCATCCTACGGCAATTTTTTCTTTTTTTTCTACAGCCTAAATGATGGCGATTGTTGCTACGTTTGAACTTGCCGGTTAGGCAGGCCAGGCAATAATAATCATTAACACATTGTGTACTGTGCTATTCGACTTTACTGTCCTGAGGAGTGACATGTGGGACTAAATAATCGTTGAAGGCGTCTGGCAAGGTTTATTTCACTAGCATCTGGTTTCACGTAAGGGCAATGATACTGGTCATCCACGGGCAGACCATTTGCGATGTGCTCAAACCATGGGCATTCAGTGTCGTATCTCGGATAGTATTACAGTGCACTGTCGCAGAGATGGCAGGTATAGCTATCCGAGGGGATGTCTGCGGCGTTCTGATTCCGATCAGATGGCCTTTACCGGCGAGAGCGATAAAGGGGGTTGCAAACATGGCCATGTTCCTGCATTCAGGGGGATGCCCTCCCTTAAGGGGCGGTAACAGATGCGTTTACATTTAACATTGCGTTTCCAAAGAAGGTTTTAATGAGAAAGATTAATTCCTCGATTCGTTAATACGGTAATACAACCATTCTTCCAGATCGCTTTTTAACCAACGTGACGCTCTGCCCAGCTTAATTGGTTTAGGGAATAATCCATCCTGTATCAGCTTATAGAACCATTTATCGCTCAGGCCAGTAAGCTCAGTAATGAATTTCATATCAATGAATTGATCTTCAAGTAGTGCAGGTTTTGTATACATGATGATGTGTTCCGGCTAAGGATGAATAACCGAAGCTGTCAGTAGACTAATCATTACCGTCAGCTCCTCCACACCAATGGCTTCTGTTGTAAAAAAAGTTTGGACATTATCCAGGGGGGTAATTCCTCCTGGATAAAATTGCGCCTACGATTTTCTTGGGCGACCTAATCCACTTGGTAGTGGTACTTCACTACTGCCGAATATATTCATGCCATTCTTTTGTTCCTGCTTGGCTAGGTAGCTGATGATATATCTCAATCCATGGATATAATCGGTATCCCGATGGTTAATGACTTTGTTGATATCAGCTTTATAGTTCTCCTTGTATTCGCAGCGATGGTATTTACCTTCCCCATGAGTTATTTCTTTCCACAGAGCACCTATGCGTTCTGCTATCGGAAATGCTTTACGTATTTTTTGCCCGTCCAGATATATAATCGAATGAGAATGGAATCTACTGTCCTCACCATATTCAATTACCCAGAAAAAGCCAGCTATACCTGTTTCCTTTTCAACTTGTTCGAATAGCATCCGCAGGTCCTGCTGAAGGCAGTTGTAATCCTTATTGTAACGATCTGAGTTCTGATTGTACGAAAAGTCCAGTCGTATACCAATTACCTTTGAATAACGTTCAATAATATCATTCAGATGGCTATTGATCAGACTATGTAAAAACCAGTCCATTTTATATTTGGCAATGTATGGGTAGTTATCGTTCATGTTACTTCCTCTGAGGTTATGGTTCAAAGGAAGGGGGTGTGTTGTATTTTTTTTGTTAGCTGATCTGATGGTAAGGATCAGAAGGGATATTAATTAAACTAATTAACCTTAATTATGTTTTTTATTTTGTTTACTATTTTTCGTAGGCATATATCAGTGACAGAAAGTGGCCCCGGGAGGTTGGCATGTTTCAGTTGCCTGACTCAATGCATGGAGTAGATAGATAAAGATCCTACAGCCACACTCTGGCACGACTCCTGACTGGTATCCTGCAATACCATAGCGACCATATGTAAAAAGTTTTGTCTCCCTTGCGTCAAAGGCATTTACCCCTATGATTTCTGGGTTTCAGGTTCGTAGATGCCATTGTTTCGCGAAAAAAGAAAAGCATCAATTACTAAAATATTACTAATAAATCACTCAGGAATCACATATTTAAGATTGAATGATTTCATGATTTTATGTATTAATTACTTAAGTATCATGATTTTTAGCCTCCCTTGATTCGAGCTATGAGCATAAATGGTGATGTTTGGAGGGACGTTTATAGTTGATGTGTGTTTTAGCGAGGGCTTATATATGGGTGTGATTAAAAACTACAGACAGATAAGAGAGTATAAAAAATGCCTCGATCATATCGTTCATGTATGGAATGTGTCTGTTTCGGATAATGATATGAAACAACTGGTATCCAGGGGGGACTATCATAAATTGGTGAGAGCTTTAGTTAACACCCTTCCTGACAAAAAAAAGATAAAGGAAGCTGAAACTTTACTGGTTGCGGTGGTTAATAAAGAATTATTACCAGAAGAGCATTTTCAATGGTTACACGACAGCGATCGCATCGCGTGTTTTTCCTTGTATTACATCATGTTTCATCCAGCAAAAAACAAATCCAGTATAACAAGCAATGGATGCACTATTTCTGACTTTTCAAAAAAACCAGTCATGAAAAATGGCGATATAGATATAATCACGCGGGATGATTATGTGGATGCCATTATGCAATATGTTGACGCAATTAAATTACCCTTGATAGATAAAATAAAATACTTGTCAGAGATGCAGCAATATTGGAGAGAAGAGTACAACACCCACCCACAACCTTTTGACTGGCTAAATAAAAAAAGCGAAGAAGATATTCAGTGGGCATGGGATTACATGGTTAAAAATCTCGTTCACTTTCCACTGCGTCCAGTTAATAGCTACCAGCGCTGGCAATTTATAGAGGCAGCATTTTATACGTTACCAGAGCGAGATCTTACCGAATTAATTGCAATCGGAACCCGAAATAAAAAAAGAATGAGCAAGAAACATCAGCAGGAAAGTGATATTCATAATCAGAGCATTGTGGGCTTTAAGGTTGATGTCGAGGGCCTTGATTATAAATCAAAATTCCTTAAGGAAATGAGAAATGCCTGGGCGCAAAAAAACTGGCGCGAAAGAAACAGAACTGGTCAGAAAAAGGAAAAGGTTCCTAAATTGGATGGTGTAACATTAAAAAAGCTTAATCAAATACAGCAAGAGACAGGCGAAGGTATAAATGACATTATATCCAGATTAGTCGAGGAGGAGCTCTCCCATTATGAAAGAAAAAAATTGTGGTCACATTAGTCGAGGCTTTCAATCTTAAATAATCTCAGACATATATCATTTTCCTGAACACATCAGCATAACGGCGAATCCATCAAGGGTTCGCCGTTTTTGTTTTCTTTGTCTCAGGAGGTGTCATGAGAAATAAGGAAGGCCAGCAGTCCCTGCAGGACTCACTTACGGGTTTGCCGGAATGGGCCACAGAGCGGATCATACAGCAGATAAATATGATCACAAATTACGAACCAGCAATCGGCATTATGGGAAAAACCGGGGCGGGGAAATCGTCACTCTGTAATGCGTTGTTTGTCGGCGAAGTATCGCCGGTCAGCGATGTAGCAGCCTGCACCCGTGAACCATTGCGATTTCGCCTGCAGGTTGGCGAGCGCTATATGACACTGGTGGACCTGCCCGGTGTAGGCGAAAGTGGTGTACGTGATAACGAGTATATTGCGCTGTATCGAGACCAGCTTCCCCGGCTCGACCTGGTGCTGTGGCTGATTAAGGCCGATGACCGGGCACTGGTAACGGATGAGCATTTTTACCAGCAGGTCATTGGTGAAGCATACCGGCATAAGGTGCTGTTCGTCATCAGTCAGTCGGACAAGGCCGAGCCTGGCAGCGGTGGAGATAAATTGTCCACAGAGCAGAAACAAAATATCAGCCGTAAAATCTGCCTGCTGCACGAACTGTTCCAGCCCGTGCATCCGGTGTGCGCCATATCGGTCCGCCTGCAGTGGGGAGTACGGGTGATGGCAGAGCAGATGATTAAGTGCCTGCCACGCGAGGCCAGCAGTCCGGTAGCAGTGCATCTGCAGCGCCCCTTTCGCACAACGGTAGTGCAGGATCAGGCCCGGAACGATTTTGGTGAAACCGTAGGTACAGTGCTTGATTCAGTCAGTGCCTTTCCCCTGATACCCGCCCCGGTGCGTGCCATCATTCAGGCCGTACGCACCACGGTGGTGTCCGTGGCCCGCGCCGTCTGGGATTTCTTCTTCTGAGTATTTAACACTTTCCTGTAATCCCCCGGGCCCTGTCGCTTATGCGACGGGTTTTCCTGTATCTATTTTTCCAGTAATGAGGAGTTTAGCTATGACCCGTCTGGCTTCGCGCTTTGGCGCAGCAAACCTTATCCGTCGTGACCGTCCGTTAACCCGTGAAGAGTTATTTCGGGTGGTGCCCAGCGTATTCAGCGAGGACAAACACGAATCCCGCAGTGAGCGATACACGTACATACCGACAATCTCCCTTCTCGATAGCCTGCAGCGGGAAGGCTTTCAGCCGTTCTTTGCCTGCCAGACCCGGGTGCGTGACCCCGGCCGTCGGGAGCATACAAAGCATATGCTTCGCCTGCGTCGGGAAGGACAGATTACCGGTAAGCAGGTGCCGGAAATTATCCTGCTCAACTCTCACGATGGCACCAGTTCGTATCAGATGCTGCCGGGGTTATTCCGTGCCGTGTGTCAGAACGGCCTCGTCTGCGGCGAGTCATTTGGTGAGGTGCGGGTACCACATAAAGGCGATGTGGTGAGTCAGGTGATTGAAGGGGCATATGAGGTGCTGGGGATTTTTGACTGGATGGAAGAAAAGCGGGATGCCATGCAGTCTCTGCTGTTGCCGCCTCCCGCGCAGCAGGCACTGGCAAAAGCCGCGCTCACGTACCGCTTTGGTGAGGACCACCAGCCCGTGACCGAATCGCAGATACTCTCCCCACGCCGCTGGCAGGATGAGAGTAACGACCTGTGGACCACCTATCAGCGCGTGCAGGAAAACCTGATTAAGGGCGGGCTCAGTGGACGTAATGCGAAAGGCGGGCGGACGCATACCCGTGCGGTGCGCGGCATTGACGGCGATGTGAAGCTCAATCGTGCGCTGTGGGTGATGGCAGAGGCCATGCTCAGCGGCTTTCAGCCTGCGTGAGGTCACATTTTTCACCCCTTCTGGTTACGGAGATGTTAACAAATGACACGACCTGTCATTTTCCGGGGCGCGGACTGCCAGTTTACTGAGCACAAATCTTCGCAGACCTTATTAACCCGGGATTTCCTGCTGACTGGAGGATACCTGCTGCCCGGACATACCCTGTCAGACCCCTCCTTTAGAATCGCTCTTCTTTCAGACAGTTAATCACAATGGAGACACCGTCATGCCATCGACAGTACGTCGCCATGACCGGCTGGCTGTCAGGTTGTCGCTGATAATCAGCCGTCTGATCGCGGGGGAAACGCTGGATATGCGCAGGCTCTCTGTTGAGTTTGGCGTGTCGGTCCGCACCCTGTACAGGGATTTTCGCGAGCGGCTGATATACCTCGATCTGGACTGCCATAACGGCTGCTATCGCCTGCGGACCGGGGGTGGCCCACAGGCCGAGCTGGACGTGCTGACCTTTGTCCACCGTACCGGGGTTGCAGGCCTCTTCCCGGGGCTTGACCGCCGTCTGGTGAGCACCCTGCTGATGTGCGATGAATCCCCCTGCGTGATAGCTCCGGCCGGGCCGGTTACATCGCCCTCCACCGGGCTGTCCTTCTGGCGGCTGGTGCAGGCCATCACGCGGCGCAGGCGGGTGATGCTGATTGCGGATGGACAGCGCTGTGAGCGACTGGCTCCCTGTCGGTTACTCATCCACCAGCAGACCTGGTACCTGGTGGCTGAACACAATGGGCATATTGCCGTATTCACCCTGGATGAAATCCATCTGGTTCAGCCCCTGCAGGAGACGTTCCGCCGTAATGACAGTCTGTGCCGTCTGGCCGAAGACCCGGTGTTCATTCAGGCCTTACCCAATTTTCGTTTTATCCAGCAGTCACTGCTTGCGTTTGTTCCGGCTGACAACCCATCGGAATAGTGCAGGCTTTGTTATCAACCCGGCAACAGGGAGGAGCCCTATGCCCGTTATTGCCATTATCGCCATTGTTGTCATCGTCATCATTCTGAACAAAACCGGGGTGTCCGACAGCCTCACGGCCCTGACACTTGGCACCGTTGCTGCACTGCTGACGGGCGGTGGCGCAGCCGGTGCCGCCAGTGTTGCGCTGACGCCGTTCATCGGTGTTCCGGTAGGTATTTTCGTGGGGATTTATGTCTTTGCCAAAGTCGTTCGTCTGATTTCCGGAAAAAAATAATGAAACGTAAAACACTCCCTCTGCTGGCACTGGTTGCCACCACCCTGTTGCTGAGCGCCTGCGATGACAGGAATGATGACCTGAAAGCTATCAGCAAATTCAAGGACCTCACACCTCCGCGCTTCAGTGACGTAGTCAGCCGCCAGGATGATGTCAGTGAGGAATGGACACAGATTGGCTTCTCCACCGGTCTCACCCTGCAAGTCTTACGTACCCGCCAGTCGCCGGAAGGTTGCGAGGGTGGCAGTTACTACTATCTGGTGGATATGGAGGAAAAAACCGTGCAGCCGCTAATGAATGCGTTGTGTATTGCCGACAACATCAAACTGGAATACCACGAGGTCACGGACCCGTATACGAAGGAAAAATACTTCGAATACTCCCATGACGGCAAACTGATGGGGCGGCTGCTGATACCGTCAAATCCTGATAATCAGGAATAAAAACAAAGATAAAGGAGACAGGAATGAAAACACATTCACTCAGCCGGTTTGCGCTGGCAGGCGTACTGCTCGCGAGCTTTAATGCTTCTGCGGTTCCCGGACTCTGGCAGCAGGGTTACGGCCAGGGCAATGCGGAATACAGCGTGACGGACGCCAGTGGGAAGATGTTTACCATCAACTGTACGGAAAATCCGGACCAGAACGGTATCTACCAGCACTCAGTTTTTCTTACCCTCGCGGGAGACAAAACGGTCAGTTCGCATGATGACGGTACCGACATTACGGTGGTGATGAACCATCAGCAATACGCCATTCCGTCCAGCCTGGGCTGGCGTAACGGGGATAACGCCTGGTACAGCTTTATCATGGATATTCGCAAGGCCTCGCAGTTCGAGGTCTACATCAATGACAGGAAAGTTGGAACGTTTAAATCTGATGTGCAGAATGCACAAAAGGTCCTGCCAACGTTAGCGAACTGCACTAACGACTGATACATTCATTTTCGACATGCAATCCAACCCCGACGGTCACCAGGCTGCCGGGGTTTTCTTTTATCAGGAGCCTGAAATGTTCCAGTCAGTGTTACTGCCACCGGGTCCTTTCACCCGGGCACAGGCGGAAGCTGTCACGGCAACGTACCGCAATATCACCATTGAAGATGACCAGCACAGCCATTTTCGCCTGGTCGTTCGTGACCGCGAAGGCCGGATGGCCTGGCGAGTATGGAACTTTGAACCGGATGCCGGGGCCGGGCTTAACCCGTATATCCGACAGTACGGCCTTCTGAAGGAGTCATCAGCACATTAATTTCTCACGCAAAACCCGTGAGCACGCAGCACGCACATTAATTATTTCCCATCACGCCAGCCAGACACGCTGGCGTTTTTATTCCCGGAGAACACTATGAATATGCACACCTTTACCCCAGCTAACGAGCCACAGCTAATTCTCACTGCCACGCCGGTACCCGATGAGCAGCGCATCGGTTTCTGGCCACAACACTTTGGCACGATCCCACAGTGGATAACCTTAGAGCCTCGTATCTTCGCCTGGATGGAACGTTTCTGCGAAGACTACAGCGGCGGCATCTGGCATTTCCACACACTCAGCAACGGTGGTGCCTTTATGGCACCCGAAACTGAGAATGATGAGAAATGGACATTGTCCAACAACATGAACGGCAATGGCGCAGAAATGAGTGCAGAAGCCGCTGGCATTGCCGTGTGTCTGATTGAGTACAGCCATCACGCCTGTCGTACTGAGTGCGATGCCATGACAGAGCATTATTACCGACTGCGAGATTACGCTCTGCAGCACCTTGAATCCCATGCCATTCTTGCCATCATTGATTAAGGAGTTTTGTCATGGAGAAACAACTGACTCTCTTTACACCGGAACTGCCATTGACCTCACTGCGCACCATCAAACGAGCCCTGAGTCTGCTTGACCAGCACCTGCGCGAACCGGGTGTAGCGTTTACTTCCACGCAGGCTGCTCGCGACTGGCTCAGGCTGAAGATGGGAACCCTTGAGCGCGAGGAGTTTATCGTGCTGTATCTCAATAACCAGAACCAGCTGCTTGCCCACGAAACGCTCTTTACCGGCACCCTCAGTCACACTGAAGTTCATCCCCGCGAGGTGGTAAAACGCGCCCTGTACTTTAATGCGGCGGCAGTGATATTTGCCCATAACCACCCGTCCGGGGAGGTGAATCCAAGTCAGGCAGACAAGGCCATTACCCAACGGTTGGTACAGGCGCTGATGCTGGTGGAGATCCGGGTGCCTGACCACCTGATTGTCGGCGGTAGGCAAATATTCTCATTCGCCGAACATGGTCTTCTTTAAGAGGAATAAAATGATGAATAAAGACGCAACCCAATCTTGGGGGCTTAGACGAGATATCACACCGTGTTTTGGAGCACGGCTGGTGCAGGAAGGTCATCGTCTGCATTTTCTGGCTGACCGGGCAGGATTCAACGGTTCGTTCAGCGAGATGCAGGCTCGAGATCTGGATGAAGCTTTTCCGCATTTTGTCGCACATATGGAATTGATGCTGCTCTCCGATGAGCTGAATCCCCGGTGTGCGCACTGCGTCACGCTGTACCGTAACGGGCTGACCTGTGAAGCCGATACGCTGGGCAGTTATGGGTATGTATATATCGCAATTTATCCCTCAAATCTGGTTAAAGTCTGATTTTTAACGTCATCCCTGCATTGTAATCCTTCAAACATTTTCTTCCTTTATAAAGAGACTCAACACATGCAAATCTCAACTGTACCGGCCACGGTGCCGGTTTCGTCACGCCAGTCGCCCGTGCAAATCTGGCAGCAATTGTTAACGTATCTGCTGGAGTACCATTACGGCCTGACGCTCAACGACACACCATTCCATGATGATGCGGCCATCGAGGAACATATCGAGGCTGGTATCACGCTTTCTGATGCGGTGAATTTCCTGGTGGAACGCTATGAGCTGGTGCGTACGGACCGCAAAGGGTTTACATGGCAGGAGCAGACGCCATTCCTGACCGCTACCGATATTCTCAGAGCAAGGCGAGCTACCGGATTATTGAATACTTAAATTCTTCGAGCCTCATTCCTGATTTTTACCTCTGCACTTTCCTCTCTTTTTATTCATCGCATAATGCGCCTGCCACTTCTGGCAGGCGTGTTTGCTTTTATGGACGATTAACGATGCAAACAGAACCCGACGTGTTAACAGATCACAACGAACTTATCCTTTCGACCAATATCGAACGTGTGGTCACTGGCCGCGATGCCGCACTGAAACAAATAAAACAACTCATTCAGCAGCTTGATGCCATTTCACGTTTAACCTCAGAAATTGGCGGTGGTACAGCGCAAGATTGGGCGATGAAAGCGGGGCACCGTTACGATAGCTGGATGACCGAAAAGGTAGATAAAGCGCTGCCTGCCATCACCCGCAATATTGACCGTAGTATCTGGCGAGACTTGATGTTGAAGTCTGGCATGATGGCCTTGATGGATGCTCAGGCCCGTGACCAGTGGCATAAGAACCTGGAGGAGGGGGATCTGCCTGCCATCAGCGAGGCGAATATCCTCAGTACTTTTGAGCAGCTACATTGGAACAAAATGGATGTATTTGAGCGTGGCATTATCAATGTCTTTAAAGGGCTGTCGTGGGATTACAAAACCAATAGTCCCTGCAGCTTTGGTAAAAAGATCATCGTCAACAATCTGGTGACGCATAGCCACTGGGGCTTTAGCTTAAACTGGGGCTGGCGGCGGGATCAATTAGCGGACTTGGAACGAATGTTATTTCTGCTGAATGGTAAACCGATACCCGACAACCGTGGTGATGTTACTACTCGATTGATGGAGCATATTCGGGACAACCCTTCGAAGGATGTTTACGAAGATGATTTCTTCAGTATCCGTTACTTCAAGAAGGGAACAGCGCACATCACTTTTAAGCGGTGCGATCTGACAGAAAAGATGAATGATATCGTGGCGAAGCACTATCCGGGGATGCTGGCCGAAAAGCTGTGACGGCCGTTATCAATAATCTAATATTTAAAAAGCTCATACTTGAGATAGAATCACTCCCTATGCGTGTGGTGGTAGTGCCTAAGTTTTGTACGCATTTGTGTTTGTGGGTACAAGTGAGGGTACAAGTGTTTTTCTCATAAAATAAATTGCATTTATATCAGATGATTAGTTGTAATTTGCGAGTCCGGCCTTCGCACCATATGAATGTTCGGGAACGTTTGTAACATTCAGTAAATTACTAAAAATAAAGCGGAAAGGATTTTTTGGTCCCAGTTCGTCCGAACAGATCCATTGCAATCCGGACATTGGTGGGGACGTAATTGGGAGCATCTTCATTTCGATTGAAAATAAGCCCCCAAAATGAAGCTCAACGCCCGCCAAGTCGAAACAGACAAACCAAAAGAGAAAACCTACAAAATGGCCGAAGGTGGTGATGTAGTGGAATACTAAATCTGGCCACCTGAATAGAGGTGATATCATCGCCTCATAGTCAAAACAGGTGACATTATGACCGGACGTAACAGACGTAATTTTAGCCCCGAGTTTCGCCTCGAAGCTGCCCAGCTTGTACTCGATCAGCACTACACCGTTGCCGCCGCTGCAACGGCAATGAATGTCGGTAAATCCACGATGGATAAATGGGTTCGCCAGCTTAAAGAAGAACGCGCAGGGAAATCCCCAAAGGCCTCTCCGATGACGCCTGAGCAACTTCGCATTCGTGAATTAGAAAAACGACTGCAACGTGTTGAAATGGAAAACGATATATTAAAAAAGGCTACCGCGATCTTGATGTCAGACTCCCTGAACAATTCTCGTTAGTTGAGAAACTCAGGACGCGGTTTCCTGTTGCCTTTATTTGCAATGTGTTCGGGATCCATCGCAGTAGCTATCGGTACTGGCTAAGCCGACCGCAGAAACCTGATGCAAAACACATCATTATACTAAGCCTGGTTCGTGAAGTTTATCATGCCAGTAATGGCTCTGCGGGGGCCCGGAGCATTGCCGATATGGTCAGCGCAAAAGGTGTTCCGTTGAGTCGCTGGCGGGCCAGTAAGATAATGAAAGAGCTGAATATTGTTAGTTGCCAGCAACCGGATCATCGCTACAAAAAAGCCACAAAAGAGCATGTGGATATCCCTAATCATCTGGATCGCCAGTTTGCAGTAACGGAACCTAATCAGACCTGGTGCGGCGACGTGACCTACATCTGGACGGGCAAACGCTGGGCTTATCTGGCGGTTGTTCTGGATTTATTTTCCCGCAAGCCAATAGGCTGGGCGATGTCGTTTTCTCCGGACTCAGGTCTGACAGGAAAAGCATTAACGATGGCCTGGGAAGCCAGGGGGAAACCGGCTGACGTTATGTATCATTCTGACCAGGGAAGTCACTATACCAGCAGGGAATTCAGACGGTTACTGTGGCGTTATCGTATAAAGCAAAGCATGAGTCGCCGTGGAAACTGCTGGGACAACAGCCCAATGGAACGATTTTTCGCAGCCTGAAATCAGAATGGGTACCGAACTGTGGATACGCTAATTTTAGCGAAGCAAATAGATCAATAACAAATTACATCATTGGTTATTACAGCCAGCTCAGACCCCACCAATATAACGGTGGCTTAACACCCAATGAGTCAGAGCGATTGTTCTGGAAAAACTCTAAAACTGTGGCCAGTTTTTGTTGACCACTTCATGATTTGTATCTTGAGGTGACGAGTATAGGATCTAAATCCTGGCGCATGAAGTACCTGTGGCCAGTGGATAAGAAAGAAGACATATTAGCTTTGGGTGTATGGCCGGCTGATCTTGTCCAACATTCATGGACACGTTGCTAAGTGAGTTTCACCCCTTCAGCTATGATTTCGCCTTTCTAATTAAACTCGCTCGATCAAACGGTTTCCCATCCTCCCCAAAATACCTTTCCGGCCAAATCTCTGACGGATGCATCCCAAGTACCTTAGCAATCAAGAATTCCCCTTTTGGCCAAGGTCGCGTTAAAGCTTTGGCCAGCGTAGATGAACTCAAACCAGCCGCTCGTGAAAGTGCTGCCAGCGATGTACCTTTCTTACGTAAACCCGCGATGATATCTGCCTGATACCAACCGTTTGTCATGATTCCCTCCATTTATGCCTGTAACGGTTTCTATTAGAGCGAGGGTCAATTTAGTAGGAGCGAAAAGGTCTGGATACTACGAAGATCTTAGCCGCTCAAAGATGGAGTAAAAGAATTATGAAAAGCTAAATCACACGCAACAACCGAGCCGGGTTCCTCGCGTAAATCCCCGGCTTAACGATTTCCCTCTTTATTACGCTCCCGGCACCAATCACTGCGCCCCTACAGATTAGCGTACTCCGCAGCCCATAATCAGGTGGTGCCAATAATGCAGAGTCTTTGAATCTTCACGAACGGGCCGACAAAGACATCATCGTGCAGCGTACATTTATATAGGTAAACCGGTTCGCATACGTTTTACAGGTTTGCTGTGTTTAAGCTGATAACACAACAGTTAATCGACACAGGACGAAAGCAGGTAGTACCGAAATCCCGAAGTGTGCTTATAAAGGAACGATGCGTGTGGGGTTCATCGTGGCTCGGCAGTAACAACAGTTCACTTGAGAAAGACCGGATACATCCACGCACGATGCTGCCGCCATCAAAAGCCTTGCTCTCCATGTCGCCAACTTCTTACGCCTTCTATATATAGAAGGAAGAACAGGAGATGGCATGTTTAAGGCAGATCTCGCGGTTAAGAACGCCAACCTCGGCTTCGCGGAAGGTATAAATGAGCGGTGAGCCAGAAAAATGTGTCTTCCTTGGGCATTTATGGTGTTGCTGATATCGTTATAACTGACTTTGAGCTGAGTTTATCAAGGGGCGTTGGTTAGTTTTGTGGGTAACTTTGTGCACAACTGCGTATAAGGCGGGGTTTTGCTGTGGAATGCAGCAGTCAGTCAAATTACTGCATATTTAGGGTTGCAGCCTCAGAAGAACTCCCTATAATGCGCCTCCATCGACAC
>Ga0160438_1000336_pt1 | contig 14165 bp, 10 predicted proteins | sample HID1975K_E0MG_FD_108203 | JGI IMG/M metagenome (GOLD analysis project Ga0160438, IMG submission 108203) | Enriched soil microbial communities from UW Madison campus, WI, USA - HID1975K_E0 MG | ecosystem: Environmental > Terrestrial > Soil > Unclassified | place: USA: Madison, Wisconsin...
CTGCCCGCGGCGTGCGTCTGGCGGCAACCATCAATCACTACGGTGACGTTGCTGTCTTCGGTCTGTTCAAACTGATCGGCATTCCACAATTCGACAATCAGATTGCCGCCGCCGCGATTGATAATGTCCTCGCGTTTGCGCCAGTGAAAATGCATCGGCGTGATTTGCCCGTCACGAACATGCATGATTTTTTCGGCATAACATTTGGCATACGGTGCGCCATCGGGTGAACCATTACGCAGCGTGAAAAGCGTCAGACCCTGAGTGAGAAAATCATTGCCACCGAATGCAGTAACATCCCACCCGAGTTTTAAATCAATCACTTCCTGCCAGATTTGTTTATCAACCTGCTGCCATTTCGCCAGGTCGAATGAGGCAAAAGGAGGCAAATGGACATCGTGCTGCATAAAGAAATGGCGCGTTTGCGCGAGGATCTGGTTTATTTCGGAGCGTTTCATTTTGTCTCCTTTCAACAACCCTCACCCTGGCCCTCTCCCTGAGGGAGAGGGAACAGGTCGGTCTTCCCCCTCTCCTTTGGGAGAGGGTTGGGGTGAGGGGAAAAACTATTTCACCGTCCAGCCCTTATACGTGCCGATATTGTTTTTATCGATCATCGTCACCGGGATCAGCACAGGCTCTTTAGGCGCTGGTTTGCCTTGCAGAATGTCGTAACCAATCTCCACCGCTTTCGCCGCCATCACTTGCGGATCTTGCGCAGGCGTTGCGACAAACAGCGTATTTCCACCGCGTTTCAGCGCTTCTTCCGCATCCGGGCTTCCATCCACGCCGACGATAAAGAATTCGTTACGTTGAGCTTGTTTCGCCGCCAGATCGGCACCGATCGCGGTTGGATCGTTGATGGCAAACACGCCGTCGATCTTCGGATTAGCCGCCAGTAATGAGGTCATCACTTCAAGTCCTCCTTCACGACTGCCTTTGGCGTTCTGGTTAGAAGAAAGGATCTTAATGCCAGGGTGTTTTTTAAATTCGGTTTCACAACCTTCAACACGGTTTTGCACCGCAGAAACCGGCGGCCCGTTGATGATCACCACGTTGCCTTTTTCTTTCAGGCGATCCGCAATGTATTTACAGGCCATCTCGCCCGCCTGGGTGTTGTTCGAGGTGATCGTTGCATCGGCACCTTCCGCCGCCACGTCCACCGCCACTACCACGATCCCGGCGTCTTTAGCGCGTTTTACCGCCGGGCCGATCCCTTTAGAATCCGCGGCATTCAGGATGATCATGTCCACTTTCGCGGCAATAAAGTTATCAATTTGTGATACCTGCTGGCCGAGATCGTAGCCGCTGGAAACCAGCGTCACTTTCACGTTGTCGCCCGCCAGTTTTCGGGCTTCAAGCTCCGCACCTTTGGTTATCTGTACGAAGAACGGGTTGGCGAGGTCGCCCACCGTCACCCCGATGGATTTCAATTCTTTTGCCTGAACAAAAGGCACAGCGGCAATCATGAGTGCAGCAGCGAGTAGCTTTAAACGCATGGTGAATCTCCTGTCTGGTTTTGTCGGATGACGCTCACGCTTATCCGACCTACGACTATTGTTGTGTTGTGTTTTGTTATGCACTTTGATGGTGACGGGTACGGTATTTATCGATCAGCACCGCAATGATGATCACCGCACCCTTGATCACCAGTTGCCAGAAATACGAGACGCCCATCAGCGTCATGCCATTGTTGAGCGTGGCGATAATCAGCGCGCCGACCAGCGTGCCGGTAATCGTGCCGATACCGCCGACGAAACTGGTGCCGCCAAGAATCACCGCAGCGATGGCGTCCAGCTCATAACCCATCCCAAGATTGCCATTGGCGCTGTAGAGTCGCGAAGCACTCATCACGCCGCCTAGCCCGGAAAGCAAACCGCTCATGCCGTACACGAACAGCAAAACCAGCCAGACTTTGATGCCTGTCAGGCGTGCGGCCTGCATATTGCCGCCGACCGCGTAGATATGAACGCCAAGCGTGGTGCGGCGCAGAATGAACCAGCAGACCACAATTACCGCCAGGGCAATAACAACCAGCCACGGAATCGGCCCCAGATACGAGTTGCCTATCCATTCAAAATTGATATTGGAGTTAATCACCGTGGTGCCGTCGGCCAGCAAATAGGCCGCTCCGCGCAGCGCGGTATAAGTGCCGAGCGTGACGATAAACGGCGGTAGTCCGGCCCAGGCGACCAACATGCCGTTAAACAGCCCCAGCCCGGTGCCCATCATCAGCGCGGCAGGAATCGACAGCGATTCCCAACCCGGCATCAGCGAAACCACCATTGCGGTCACAGCCGTGGTGCCCAGAATGGAGCCAACGGAAAGATCTATCCCGCCAGTCAAAATAATGAAGGTCATCCCGGCGGCGAGCACGATGTTGATCGACGACTGACGGGCGATATTCAACAAATTAGATTCGGTAAAAAAGTTTGGCGTGATAAAACCGAAAACGGCGACGATCAGGATCAAAATCGGCAAAATCCCGACGGTTTGCATCAAATCGCCAAACAGCGCTTTTTTTAGCGAGGCAGATTTGGCGACTTGTTGTGGCGTGGTTGGGCTAGCCATGGTGAACCCCTTTTTTATGGGCATCTTCAACGCCGGTTGCCAGCGTCATAATCTTCTCTTGCGTGATATCAGCGGCGTGCAACTCCCCGGCGATACTGCCTTCACGCATCACATACACCCGGTCGCTCATGCCGACCACTTCAGGCAATTCACTGGAGATCATCAAGATCGCCACGCCCTGTTTTGCCATCTGACTCATGATCCGGTAGATCTCACTTTTCGCACCGACATCTACCCCGCGCGTTGGCTCATCAAGGATCAAAATGCGCGGGCCGATCGCCACCCAGCGTGAAATCAAAAGTTTTTGCTGATTGCCGCCAGACAGCCCGCCAGCCCGTACTTGCGCGTGTGGCACGCGAATATTCAGCAAACTGATGGCATCGTCAGAAATGGTCTGGGCTTTTTTGCGATCCAGCCAGCCGTAGTGCGCGTCACGCTCAAGGGTCGCCATGGTGATGTTGTCTTGCGCGGCGAGTTCGAGGAACAAACCCTGCTCTTTGCGGTTCTCGGTCAGGAAACCGATCCCGTGGCTAATCGCTTCGCGTGGTGAATGGATTTTGACGGGCTTGCCGTCGATTTCTATCGTGCCGCCGGTGGATTTGCGCACACCAAAAATCAGCTGTGCGAGTTCAGAACGCCCGGCACCGACTAGCCCCGCAAGGCCGACTATCTCGCCGGATTTCACTTGTAGACTGACCGGCTGGACTTTTACGCCGTCCGTCAGGTGGTGAACGTTCAGACGCACACTGCCGAGCGGAATATCGCGCTCTTTATTAAACAAATCGCTTAGTGGGCGGCCCACCATCATGCGCACCAGTTCGTTGGCATTGAGGTGTTCGCGCGTCAGGCTGCCGACGTATTGCCCGTCGCGCAGCACGCTCACGCGGTCAGAAAGCTCGTACACTTCCGCCATGCGGTGGCTGATATAGATAATCGCCATCCCTTCATCGCGCAGCCGCATAATCAGCTCGAACAGGCGGTGCGTTTCACGCGAGGAAAGGGCGGCGGTGGGTTCGTCCATCACTAAAATGCGGCTGTTGCGGTGCAGCGCGCGGGCGATCTCCACCTGCTGCTGTTCGGCAATCGTCAGGCGCGAAACCAAATCGCTGGCCTTAAACTGCGCGCCGAGGCGGCCGATAACCGTCTGGGCCTGCATCACCATCTCTTTGCGTTTGACTAAACCACCGCGTGACAGCTCGCTGCCGAGGAAGATGTTCTCAGCGACCGTAAGATTCGGCGCAAGCTGCATCTCCTGGTAAATCAGCGTGATGCCTGCGTTGAGTGCGTCTTTCGGCCCTTTGATGCTGTAGGGTTCGCCGTTAATTAAAATCTCGCCGCTGGTGGCGGTATAGGCTCCGGCGAGAATCTTCATCAGGGTACTTTTCCCGGCACCGTTTTCCCCCATCAGCGCGTGAATTTCGCCGGGGAACACCGTTAAGTCGACACCTTTCAACGCATAGAACTTGCCAAATGATTTGGCAATATTGCGCATCTCCAGAATGGGAACGCTACTCATGGTGCGACTCCTGCGGGGTGAAGGTTCGATTGCTGCCAGTTGAACACGTCAAAGTAAATGCAGAATGTCAGAGGCTGTTCACATTTGTCATATACCCATCATTCTTCAAATACCGGTACGTTGATTGCGCCTCGGAGAATGTTGGAAATATGAGTGAAGAACTTTTAGATGGAAGGTTATTTTTCTATATGCTTCGCTATTTTCCAGACCGCGACGATGACAATAAAAATTGAAAGCAACGTTAACTTCCCCCAATGCTCAGGAAAATATCTGTAAAAAGTGCAGGACAAAATAATAATAATGGCCAACGGTAAATATGAATACAATGTTTCGGTTTTTATCCAGTCAAAAAAGAACTGTTTCATGAATCGTTTCATTTTACTCTCATCATATAGATACACATCAGCTGCTTAAGGTATTCTTAATCATTGGTTTAATCCTGTGACACTCCCGTTATTATCGATAAAAAAATCATAGTGATAATTAATACCATTCAAGTTATAACTTGATGAATACTGGTAGCCCATATTCAGGTCTACATTTATACAGGTATCAGGATAGGAGAGTTTAACTCTATCATTAACGACGAGTCTTTTTTCCCCACCTTGATTAGAATACAAAGTATAGCGACTTAGCACATCATTTTTATTCACACTGAAACATATATTTCCTCGTGTTACGTAGAATGGTTTATAATCTCCGATTTCTTTCCCTTCTCTATTTCCACCAGGGCAACCTGTTAATAATGTACATAAAAAAATTAAAAAAAATAAGTTTTTCATTTAGGAAAGATCCCTAATACCTTTTCGTATATAGCCAACAGATCTATTTCTGGTGCATCAGCATTATAATCTCTGTAAGCATAAAGATTACTGTTCCCAAAGAATCCATAATTTTTTAACAACCAGTAATCACTCACAATACTTGCTTGTTGTTCTAACCCATAATCAAGCAATCTAGCCTTGTCTAAACTATAGGTGTAATCAGCAACCCAAGAGAAAGCTCCTCTGGTTCTTACCCACATTCCTCGTTGATGTTGCCAGACATGCATCATTTCATGAAGAAAAAGATGCTTAAAACTTGGCCCATGAGAAAGAGAGAAGTCATCCCGATATTTTTCCTGCCTAAACCACATTTCACCGTTAGGACTCATAGCTTGTCCTGGGTTCTGCAGATTAAAAGGTAGGTAACTTTCTAAGTGAATCCATACTTGATTGTAGTGAATACTGAAACCATAAAGTGTAGAGGCTAATTTAATCTCACCTAATGTTAATCGCCTCAGCCCTCCTTCCGATATAGCATTATATTTTGTTTGCCCTTGATACATATCTTGAATCCTACTTAGCTAATGAGTTGTCTTAGCGTCATTTAATATTTTACAAGTTAGTCATTACTTCGCATGCTGTTAGAGGACACGATCCATCCACAAACTATAAGAACTTGTTCCTGCGGTGCAATGTTCCCAACTAATTGCTTCATAAACAAATGAAACTGTCTCTTCCGCAAACCCTTTGCTGTCGTCAACTACATGGGGGACGTGGAGCTGTAAGTCACAAATACGCGCGTCGGTCAATTTTATAATGTAATACAGCTCATTTATACCAAAGCGATTGGTCCTATACACAGGAAATTCACAAGTTAATATCTCATTGTCATTAATTGCTTTACTCAATAATGGTGAGGATTTATCAATAGGTTTTCTGATGGTTAGGCAGTGATGATTGACGTTATCAATGCGTGTTAGTCGGTGGTTTAACTCATATACCATAATTTGATCAAGATGTGAGATCTGCGCTTTATTTCCAATTGAATCAAGGGACATACATCCTACAGATATTAACCCCTAATTTTTTCCATTAAGTGTCAGATAAATTGAATTTGCCATGTTGCACCTTACTTTAGTGTAAATAATTAGTAATTTAATGGCTGCTTATTTATTGGATATTGAATTTTGAATTTCGAATAAATAATTCTACCGACTTGTCGAGGGAGCTATTAAGGTTTCCATGCTTTATTGCAGTGATTGCCTTTGAGTGGAGAATACTAGACACCAGTTGGAGAATATGGCAATTCTGTTTTCATACATTCGGCTACAACCCGGAGCCAAACCATGCCAACACCCCGCACACCCTTTCTCACCAGCGCCCGTGGACGTTTGCTGTCCTTTAACCTGCTGGTAGTAGCGGTGACTTTGCTGGTGTGCGGCGTGGCGATTTTAGGTTTTGATCACGCCAGCCGCTTGCAGGAGCAAGTTCAGGGGCAAACGCTGAGTGATATGTCCGGCAGCATGGAGCTGGCGCGGGATACCGCCAATGTGGCGACGGCGGCGGTGCGTCTCACGCAAGTGGTGGGTGCGCTGGAATATCAAAGTGAAGCGCAGCGTTTGCAGCAAACGCAGCAGGCGCTACAAAACTCGCTTAATCATCTGGCGAATGCCCCGCTGGCTAGCCACGAGCCAGAGTTGGTTACACGCATCACGGAGCGCAGCAACGAGCTGGAAAGCAGCGTCACGCGGATGCTGGAGCTCGGTCATCGTCGCCATCTGGAGCGCAATGCGCTGCTCAGTGCGCTGTATCAAAACCAAAGTTACTTGCATCATATTCAGGATATCAATGCCCGTGACGGGTTAGCGCTGCCGGAGGCGCGGCTGCTAACGGAAATGGACCGCTTGATTCTGATTGCCATTCAAACGCCATCGCCAAAAGCGACCGTAGTGCAGCTTAGGGACGTGATGGCGCAACTCCCGAAGCACGCCGATTCACCGCTGGTTGATGGGATATTGCAGGAGTTAACCGCTCATTTGCAGCAATTGCTGCCACTTGCGGATCAGCTTGAAAACAGCGATCTCGGGATTTCCTGGTACATGTACCACATTAAAGCGCTGGTCGCGTTTTTGAATCAGGACATCAACCTGTACGTGCAAAAAGTGGCGCAGGAGTCGCTCAACCGTACCGAGCAGAGCCACAAAGAGCTGCAATCAATGATTGCGTTTATCGGGCTATTTGCCCTGCTGGCACTGGTGATTACGGGTTTTGCCGGGTGGTATATTTACCGCAACCTCGGCTCGAACCTGACGGCGATTTCCCATGCGATGACGCGGCTGGCGCGGGGCGAGCGCGATGTAAGCGTGCCTGCGTTGCAGCGGCGTGATGAACTGGGCGAGCTGGCGCGGGCATTTAACGTTTTTGCGAGAAACACCGCATCGCTGGAACACACCTCGAAACTGCTGAAAGAAAAAAGCACGCAACTGGAAACCACCTTCCACGCCATGCGCGACGGTTTTGCGCTGTTTGATAACGATGGATTCCTGGTGGTGTGGAACCCGCAGTATCCGCTGCTGCTGGGGCTTTCGCCGGAGCATCTCCAGCGTGGGCAACATTATATGAACCTGCTAAAACAGGTGACGCCGCTCCAGGAACATATCGTTGAGAACCTTTCGCGCCCGCTTCCTAAACCGCAGGAGCTAAGGCTTGCGGACAATCGCACTATCGATCTGCGTTTTAGCCCGGTGCCGGGCCGCGGCATGGTCAACGTGGTGCTGGATCGCAGCGAGCGTAAAGCGCTGGAGGAGGCGCTGGTTCACAGCCAGAAGATGAAAGCGGTGGGGCAGTTAACGGGCGGCCTGGCGCATGATTTCAACAACTTGTTGGCGGTGATTATCGGCAGTCTGGAACTGACCTCTGTGGATTCGCCTGATGCCATACGCATTCAGCGCGCCTTAAAAGCCGCCGAACGTGGCGCACAACTGACCCAGCGCTTACTGGCGTTTTCCCGCAAACAGTCACTGCACCCGCACGCAGTGTCGATGAAACATCTGCTGGAAAACCTCGACCCGCTGATCCGCCATTCGCTGCCTGCCGCTCTGACGCTTGAAATTGAAGCCCAGCATCCGGCTTGGCCCGCCTGGATTGACGTCAATCAACTTGAGAATGCGATTATCAATCTGGTGATGAACGCACGTGACGCGATGGATGGGCAAAGCGGCAGCATAAAAATTCGTACCTGGAATCAGCGTGTGGTGCGTTCGGGCGGTGGAAAGCAGGATATGGTGGCGCTGGAAGTGATCGACAGCGGGCAGGGGATGTCTGCGGAGATAAAAGCCCATGTCTTCGAGCCGTTTTTCACCACCAAACAGACGGGTAGCGGCAGCGGTTTGGGGTTGTCGATGGTGTATGGATTTGTGCGCCAGTCCGGTGGACGAGTGGAAATTGAAAGTGCGCCAGGGCAGGGAACGTTGGTACGTTTACAATTGCCGCGCGCGCCCGCGCAGGCGGTCAGCGAAGTATTACCGGAACCAGCAGGAGCTAATGCTGAAGAGAACCCGTTAGTGTTGGTGCTGGAAGATGAACACGATGTGCGCCAGACGCTCTGCGAGCAATTGCATCAGCTTGGCTATCTGACGCTGGAAACCAGCGACAGCCAGCAGGCCATGCAATTGCTGAAAGATGTGCCGGATATTCAAATTGTTATCAGCGATTTAATGCTTCCTGGGCCGATGAGCGGGGCAGAGGTGATCCAGCACGCTCGCGAGCATTATCCGCATCTGATTTGCTTGTTAATCAGCGGCCAGGATCTGCGCCGCAGCGGGCAGCAACTGCCGCCGGTCGAGCTTTTGCGTAAGCCTTTCAACCAGCAAAAACTGGCGCAGGCTTTGCGCCTTGCACGGAATCCATAACATTTTGTGTCAGGTTTGCAAATCAATGAAAAGGTCATCGTCAAACAATTGACTAAAAGTCTGGAAACGGACATTAATAGAACGACCCCTTCCAGTATCGCAGGAGGAAGTGGGTGGGTCCAGGACACAACTTAGCCGCCACATGTATTGATATGCACCTCACTGATCATCCTGTAGCAAGGACTTAGCCCCTCTGCAAAGAGGGGCTGACTTTACCCGTCTTTCCCCATACCCGTCTGCTGAATTAACATCAATGACACGCTATTAAACCAGCGATGCGCAAGACTCTGGCGTTGGCTCTCAACCGAAATTTCGGCGAGATTTTCCCGGTTAAGCTGCGCGGTTTTCCCGTCACCTTCAATCGACACGCGATACCACACGCCTTGCGGGCGCAGATCTTTTGCCTGAGCCGTCGGGTTAAGCTGCACCGGCCCGCCATGATCTTTAGCCAGCAGCAGCGAGGGCAGGCGCGTCACTACGTTATGATCGATAGAAACCACACGCCCGATAAGCGGAAGCCATTCACCGTTCTGATAAATTTTGGCGGGTGAACCCACACGTAATCGCGCCAGATCTTCCTCGCCCACCAGCGCTTTCACTCGCCAACGGTCGGCATTCACCAGGGTCGCGATGTGCGACGTTGGCGAAACCCAGCTTCCAGGCTGCAACGACAAATCACGGTCTTCAATCCTTCCCGCAGACGCCGCCACCAGCCGCAGACGCAGCAATTCGCTGTTGCCCGCACTTTGCTGAAGCGAATACTGGCGTGCCATTTGGTCTGCCAGCACCTGTTTTGCCGGGCCGTCTTTATCCAGACCCAACGCACCCCGCGCGCTGAATTCCCAGGCTCGGCGCATCTCTTCGGCCTTGCGCTGCGACGTTTCCGGCAGCGGGGCGATCAACTCAAACAGCGGTTGCCCGGCTTTCACTTCTTGCCCGTCGGTGACAAAAACCTTCTCAAGTTTTGCGCTGTAAGGCGTATAAATCGGCTGCACAAAACCGGCTTCTATCACGCCCGGCAGGCTCACTTTATTCGACCACGGCACAAAAATGGCCAGCAACACGATGGCGGTAATCAACAGTAATCTGCGGCGATAAAACGGCTGGCTTTCCTGCCGACGCGCCCAAATAGTTTTGATTTCTCTGATCATCGGCTGCACCACAAAAGTCACAATCTCTATTAAAAACAGCACCACGCCCAGCGCCTTAAAGAACGCGTGATAGACCAAAACCGCGATGCCGATAAACAGTAGCAGGCGGTAAATCCAGGTCGCGAAAGCAAATACCGTCAAGAAGCGGGCGAAGGCCGGAGTGACGTTATCGGGCTTTGGGTCGTTGATGCCAAACAAATGCCAGCGCATCGCCCGCTTCGCCCAGTTTCCGGCGCGTTCGTGAAGGCCTGGAAAGTCGAGAATATCGCTCAGAATGTAGTAGCCATCGAAGCGCATAAACGGGCTGGCGTTGACTACCACCGTCATAATCCAGGCGGTGGTGGCGAGGAAAAACAGTGCGTTCTTTACGCTGCCTTCGGGGGCGAATGACCACAGCAACGTCGCCCACGCCGCCAGCACCAGCTCAGAAACAATCCCGGCGGCGGCGATTTTTAGCCGGTCACGCGAACGAATCAGTTTCCAGCTTTCGCCGGTGTCGGTGTAGGCCATCGGCAACATCACCAACAGCGCGACGCCCATATGCCCGACCCGCACGCCATGCTTTGTAGCGGTCAGCGCGTGGCCCATTTCGTGCCAGCATTTAGAAAATACCAGCGCAATGGCAAACGCTACGGCACCGTGCCAGTTCACCGAATTATGCAGCGTGGCGACGACGGTATCCCACTGGCGAGCCGCCAGCACAATACCGGTGATTGCCACAAACAGCGTCAGCCAAAGAAAGGTTTTGCTGAACAGCGGTTGCACCCACGGCAGCGCTTTGCGCAGGGCTTTTTCCGGGTGAACCAGCGGAATGCGGATAAACAAATAGCTGTGCAGCAGCCATTTCCACGCCGACGATGCCGGGCGAAAACGGGCGGTGCGCAGCAGTTGCTGTTGCTGCAAAAACAGCACAAAGGCTTTGATATCTTCTTCTTCGACATTCAGCGTGGTTTGCTGATTAATTGCCTGCGCGATCTTCCCGGCATCGGCTAATTGCCAGCGCTTGAGGATTTCAATTTCCAGCCAGCCGAGACGGAAAAACAGGTTTCGCACCGGGTCTGATAAATGCCACGCCGGGGAGCCGTCGCGGTTGCTGCCCGCGCTGTTGAGGCGCAGTTCATCGCGCAGCGCGGGCCACGGTGGAGCGGTGGCAGCGGCGTTGATCACCAGCCGCTCCCCGCACGCAATGTGGCGATGGGGCGGCGCAGCAGCAAGTAACCGAGCAGCGCCCAGTCACCTGTCACGCGAGCCGTACCCTGCAAGCCGATACGCGCCACCGCCGGTTTGCCATCAAGCGTGCCGCGCAGCAGATAACTGGCGATGCCGTTCGGCGCTTCGACGGTTTGATAGCCCGCGTAATCCAGTTTCGCGGTAAACGAGTCCAGCGGCGCGACTTTCAAAAACACTTTCATTGGCGCTCCGTGATCAAGGTTGGTGGACTCGCTCACGGGTGCCCAGGTGCGAACGCCTAAATTGTTCGGATCGGCGAGTAAACCAATGCGCTCGCCGGTCTGTACCGGGCGGCCAGCCCAGTCATCCGGGTCGGAATAGACAAACACGCCGTTGCCGGGGGCGCGAATCGTCAGTTTTGCCAGATCGCGTTTTATCGACTCGACTTCGACTTTTTTCTCGCGATATTTGCCTTCTGCCATCGCCAGCTCTGATTTCGCCTGCTGATCTTCAATGGCTTGTTGCGAAGCCTGATGCAGCGTGGTTTCTGCGGTTTCCAGTTCCGCCTGCGCCACGGCGAGACGGTTGTGTAGCGTGGTGTCGTCAAGCGTCGCCAGCACCTGGCCTTTCTTCACATCACTATTAGGCAAAACCACCATGCGTTGAATCACGCCGGAATCCGGGGCGGCAATCACTTCACTTTGTAGCGAGATAATTTCAGCGGGAACCAGCGTGTATTCCCGCACCGGAATACACATCACCAGCACAATCGCCAGCAGGATATAAGCCAGACGCCGCCCGGTATTACGCTGCCAGAATTGCCGGAAGCGCGAGGGCTTTGCGGTCAATGCCCACCAGGCGTAACCGTATAAACCGCTCAGTTGCAGCAGCGCAAATTCCGGTGAATCCGGGGCAAGCGAGGTCGGCCAGGCGTCATCGCGCCCTAAAAACCACAGCGCGTGAATTTCGCCGTCGGCACCGGTTAACGGCAGCACCCAAACGTGCGGCGGCAGCCATTCGCTCCACTGGCGGGCGAGCGGTTCACTGAGTTGTGCAGGAGCCAGCGCCAGCACGCGGGCTTCGGGCGGCAGCGCCCGGCAATGGGGGGCGATTTCTTTGGCCACATCCGCCAGCCACAAGGCGTACGGTGTGTTGTTGTCGGTATCACTTAACCCGGAATGGGCGACCAGTTTTGCGCGGTTTGATGCACTGAGGGACAGCAGCGCCGCCTGGCGATATTCCACCAGTTGGCGTGTTTCATTACATATCGCGAAGCCTAACTCTGCGCAGTGGCTTATCGCTTCTACCCTTGCTGCAAGCTGGTAGAAGGCTGTTGGGGAAGTCACGAATTTGCAGCTCCGCTTTTCAGGCAACGGTTTTCTTCCGGCGGGCAAATCGCCACGGCTTGCCCACTCATTCCTGGCAGCACGTCATCCGTTTTTTCCGGGAAGCGGGTTTCGATTTCGATGGTCTGGCTGACGGCGTCCACTTTGCCGCTGATATTGGTCACGGTGAGCGGATATTGTTTGCCGGTTTCACCGACCGAGGCATTCAGCTGCGAGCCAATTTTCAGCCACGCCACCCAATTTGACGGCACGTTTAAACGCGCGCGCAATGTGCCGCTGCCGACGAGATCAATCACCGGCGCTCCCGCACCAATGCCCTGGCCTTCTTTGACGTAGATTTTCGCCACCCGTCCGTTAAACGGCGCGATGAATTTGCACTGCGCCAGTTGGGCGTCAAAAATCCCCATCTGGCCTTTGGTACGGTTCACTTCGGAGGCGGCTAAACCCACTTCCAGTGCGGCGGCAGACTGCAAACCTTGTAGTTTTGCTTTGGCTTCGTAACGCAATTGCGCGGCGTGGTATTCCGCTTCGGCGGCATTTTTACGCGCCACCAAATCGCTACAGTCCATGGTCGCCAGCACTTTGTTTTGCGTGACGGAATCGCCGAGCTGCACGTTGATTTTCGCCATGCGTCCGGGAACCACGCTGGAAAGCGGGCTTTCGCGGTTTGCGAGCACCAGGAAACGCACCTGGGTGTTGCCGTCCTGGGCAAACGCAGGAACAGCCAGGCAGGAAAGGGCGCAGATTAACCCGGCGATAAATTTTTGTCGGATGGTGCTGCGCTTATCCGACCTACGAAGACCATTCAAGGATGCATTCACCGGACGAAAATGATTCGCATGTTTTGTAGGGTGGATAAGCGTAGCGTCATCCACCATTGTTTTTGTATTCATAAAAGCCTCATGGCGTCGCGGTCAGAACAGGGGGCGCTCCTGCGAGCCTCTGCAAATCACTGGTAATGGATAACGTCGCGGCTTCTGCCAGGGCGGTAATGGAACGCGTACTGGTTTCGTTTGGCAGATAGCTGGTGTACTGGCGCGTCAGCACTTCGGCTCCGGTCGCATCCTTCACGCGCATCGTCCACACGCCTTTACGCGTGCCGCTGCTGGCTCCGGTGCTAAAGCTCATTTGCAGATTTAGGCTATTTGGCGACGGTTCCAGCGACAGGTGATTGGCTTCAATCACACGGCCAACCGACTGTTCGACAGCACCACGCGACACGCCGGACGGCACGCGCGTAATCTGAATCGCAATCGGGTGTTTTTCCACACGGATGCCCGCGGTACGAGCAAATACGCTGCTTTCTTGCTGACGCAAACTGGTGGCGATTTGTCGCGATAAGCTGGCAACGTCGGTTTTTGTGACCTGATCAGGCAGCAAATCAATCCCCACGGAGTTCAGCACGCGCCCGTAAGCGGCCTGGGCTTCGGCATACGATGAGGCTTCCTGGAAGCGCGACACAATCGAACGCGCCTGAGTACGCAATGTTTCGAGGTCACTGGTCAGCGAGTTGTCCGATCCGGCGCGGGAAATACTCGCCAGGCGTTGATCGACCTGTGCGGATTGCTCGGCAATCTGGAAGTCATACGAGGCAAGTTTGTAGCGCTCGGTGGCTACCCGCACCTGGGTCAGAACCGCCATACTCAGCGCCATACGGCGAGCGTCGTCGGTTTGTGCGCGGGCATCGCTGGCGTTACTGATGGCCGGAATACTCAGCAGTTTAAACAGGTTCATCGAGA
>Ga0160438_1000337_pt1 | contig 14161 bp, 12 predicted proteins | sample HID1975K_E0MG_FD_108203 | JGI IMG/M metagenome (GOLD analysis project Ga0160438, IMG submission 108203) | Enriched soil microbial communities from UW Madison campus, WI, USA - HID1975K_E0 MG | ecosystem: Environmental > Terrestrial > Soil > Unclassified | place: USA: Madison, Wisconsin...
CAGCCGCGCCGCCGCTACAGCTTTAAGCTGTTGTGGCTGGATAAACAGCGCTGGTTTACGCCGCAAGGTTTGAGTTCTATTCCTCCAGCGCGCCTCGAGCAATTTGCGGTCGATATTCCGGATGATGGCCCGCAATGGGTGCAGGATCAGGTTTTCTATCAGATTTTCCCCGATCGTTTCGCCCGCTGCGAGCAACGCACGCCGGAGCAGGATCAGGTTTATTATCACCACGCCGCCAAACGCGACATTATCTTGCGTGACTGGGATGAACCGTTGATCGCGGACGCGGGTGGATCAACGTTCTATGGCGGCGATCTGGACGGTATCAGCGAAAACCTGCCGTATCTCAAGATGCTGGGCATCACCGCGCTGTATCTCAATCCGATCTTTACCGCGCCGAGCGTCCATAAATACGATACGCAGGATTACCGCCACGTTGATGTCCAGTTTGGTGGCGATCACGCGTACCTGCGGCTACGGAAAAATACGCAGCGTTACGGTATGCGTCTGATGCTCGACGGTGTATTCAACCATAGCGGCGACACTCATCAATGGTTTGATCGCCAGCAAACGCATAGCACTGGGGCCAGCCACAATCCACAATCACCCTGGCGGGATTTTTACAGTTATAACCAGGATGGGCGCGCGCTCGACTGGCTCGGCTATTCCAGTTTGCCCAAGCTCGATTACCAGTCAGCTTCGCTGGTTGACGAGATTTACCAGGGCGAAGACAGTATCGTGCGCCACTGGTTGCGGGAACCATGGGGCATCGACGGTTGGCGGCTTGATGTGGTGCACATGCTCGGCGAAGCGGGTGGCGCGAAGAATAATCTGCTGCATGTCAGCGGTATCACCAAAGCGGCAAAAGAAACCCAACCAGAAGCGTATATTTTGGGCGAGCATTTTGGCGATGCGCGTCAGTGGTTGCAGACCGATGCCGAAGATGCGGCGATGAACTATCGTGGTTTTACTTTCCCTATCTGGGGATTCCTTGCGAACACGGATATTTCCTACGATCCGCAACATATCGACGCCGAAACCTGCATGACGTGGATGGATGAGTATCGCGCCGGGCTTTCTCATCAGCAGCAACTGCGGATGTTTAACCAGCTCGATAGCCATGATACGGCGCGCTTCAAATCGATCCTTGGCAAAGATGCTGCGCGCTTGCCGTTGGCCGTGGTGTGGCTGTATTGCTGGCCTGGTGTTCCTTGCGTTTACTACGGCGATGAAGTGGGCCTGGATGGCAACAACGATCCCTTCTGCCGTAAGCCTTTCCCGTGGAACCCGGATCATCAGGATCTGGATTTGCTCGCACTTTACCAACGTCTTGGAAAGCTACGCCACAAAAGTCGCGCTTTGCGCCACGGTGGTTGCCAGGTCATTTATGCTCAGGGTGATGTGGTGGTATTTGTTCGTGTCTATCAGGGCGAGCGGATACTGGTGGCAATCAACCGGGGTGAAGAAACGGCGGTTAACTTGCCGTGGGAGCCATTGTTAAACAACAAAGCCTGGACTCAGCTTGAAGGTGAAGCGAGTTTTGAAAATCATCAACTTTCGTTGCCTGAAGTTTCTGTTTCGGTGTGGCGTTGCCAGTGATTCTGTAACCGGTTTCCCTTTTGCCATGCGCAGGGGGAAACCGGTGCTATTCTTATTCTTCGTCCCTCTGCTTAAGACCCGATTAAGTTAGACATTTCCAGATCTCATGCCAATTGGGAGGCAGCACTGCGTGCTTTCTCCTTAATTATTCTGATGAAATTTAAGGAAACCTGATGTCTATACGTGAACTTCTCGACCCAACTAACTCCACACTGATCTTTATCGATCACCAACCGCAAATGTCGTTTGGTGTTGCTAATATCGATCGCCAGACCTTGAAAAACAACACGGTAGCGCTCGCCAAAGCCGGCAAGATTTTCAATGTTCCCACTATTTTTACCTCAGTTGAAACCAAAAGCTTTAGCGGCTACATCTGGCCTGAACTGCTGGCGGTACATCCTGAAATTACGCCTATCGAACGTACTTCCATGAACTCATGGGAGGACGCCGCTTTTGTCGCGGCGGTGAAAGCGACCGGGCGCAAAAAACTGGTGATTTCTGCCCTATGGACAGAAGTGTGCCTCACTTTCCCGGCATTAATGGCGCTGGAGGAAGGATTTGAGGTTTACGTCGTTACGGATACTTCGGGCGGGACTTCTGTGGACGCGCACGAGCGCTCGATTGACCGTATGGTGCAGGCCGGCGCTGTGCCCGTCACCTGGCAGCAAGTGTTGCTCGAATATCAACGTGATTGGGCACGCCGCGATACCTACGATGCGGTGATGGACCTGGTGCGCGAGCACAGCGGCGCATATGGCATGGGGGTCGATTACGCCTACACCATGGTTCATGGCGCACCGGAACGGAAAGCCTGACAGATGGCTGACAACAACACGGTCACGCTGGTAATTACTCACGCCCTGATACCGGGGCAGTCTACGCGTTACGAAGAGTGGCTCGCGAAAATCATGCCTGCGGCAGCGCGCTATCCTGGGCATCTTGGCGTACATGTTATTCGCCCAACCACAGGAAATGATATTTACAACATCGTTATCCGCTTCGACACCCTGGAAAATCTCACCGCCTGGACGAAATCGGCGGAGCGGGAAGCGCTCGTCGATGAGATCAAACCGATCCTGAGCCAGGACGATCATCTGGAAGTACGCACCGAAAACGTTTTTTGGTTTACCCCGGAAACGCCGACCGTAAAACGTCCGGCAAAGTGGAAGCAATTCCTGATAACGCTGGCGGTGATCTTCCCCAGCACCAATGTTGTCCCGCGAATCACCGCTGTGATTTTTCCGTCCTGGCATGGCTCGCTTTTGTTGCACCTCATTAACGATGCGCTGGTTGTCGCGCTGGTGGTCTGGCTTTGGATGCCAGGTATGACGCGGCTGTTTGCGGGCTGGTTGAAAAAATAACGTTTCACTGCGGAGAACAGGTTATGTCGCAATCTGCTTCATTAATTCTCACGAACGGACAATTTCACACGCTTGATAGCGAAGCGCCGTTGGCGCAAGCGGTGGCGATAAAAGACGGCAAAATTATCGCTGTGGGTAACGAATCATGGGTAATGAGTTTTGCTGACGAGCAAACGCAACGGGTCGATCTCAAAGGTCATACCGTCATTCCCGGTCTCAATGATTCGCATCTGCATCTGATTCGCGGTGGGTTGAACTACAACCTCGAATTACGTTGGGAAGGCGTGCCTTCCCTTGCTGATGCACTGCGTATGTTGAAAGAGCAGGCGTTACGCACGCCATTTCCGCAATGGGTGCGCGTGGTCGGCGGCTGGACGGAATTTCAGTTTGCCGAGCGCCGTATGCCAACGCTTGAAGAACTCAATGAGGCTGCACCGGATACGCCCGTTTTTGTGTTGCATCTCTACGACCGCGCACTGTTAAACCAGGCCGCGTTAAAAGCAGTGGGATACACCAAAGAGACGCCAAATCCACCGGGTGGCGAAATCATGCGCGACCGCAATGGCAATCCAACCGGAATGTTGATAGCCAAACCGAATGCGATGATTCTGTACTCAACGCTGGCAAAAGGGCCGAAATTACCGCTGGAGATGCAGGTAAATTCGACGCGCCAGTTTATGCGCGAACTCAACCGGTTGGGCATCACCAGCGCGATTGATGCCGGGGGCGGGTTCCAGAATTACCCGGAGGATTACCAGATAATCGACCAGCTTCATGCGCAAAAACAGATGACGGTGCGTATCGCCTATAACCTTTTTACTCAGCGTCCGCAGCATGAGCTGGAGGATTTTGAAAAATGGACTGATATGCTCAAACCGGGGCAGGGGACGGATTTCTATCGCGCCAATGGCGCCGGAGAAATGCTGGTCTTTTCCGCCGCCGACTTTGAGGATTTCTTGCAACCGCGCCCGGATTTGCCCGACGGGATGGAACAAGAGCTGGAACGTGTGGTGCGCCATCTGGTTGAGCATCGCTGGCCGTTCCGTCTACATGCGACTTATAACGAGTCCATCAGCCGCATGTTGGATGTGTTTGAGAGGGTGAATCGCGATATTCCGTTTGACGGTTTGCACTGGCTTTTTGACCACGCAGAAACCATCACTGAAAAGAATATCGAGCGTGTTAAGGCGTTAGGCGGCGGGATTGCCGTTCAGCATCGCATGGCGTTTCAGGGGGAATATTACGCCGCACGGTACGGAGCAGAAGCGGTTAAACAGACACCGCCGATAGCCAAAATGCTGGCTGCGGAATTACCCGTCGGCCTTGGCACTGATGCCACGCGTGTGGCGAGCTATAACCCATGGACGGCGCTGTACTGGCTGGTTTCCGGGCGTACCGTGGGGGGAATGCAAATGTATGACGACAATAACCGTCTGTCGCGTGATGTGGCGCTTGAATTATGGACGGCGGGCAGTGCGTGGTTTTCCAGCGAACAAGGCAAAAAAGGGCGTATTAAAGCCGGGCAACTGGCCGATTTAGTCGTCCTTTCAAAAGATTATTTCAAAGTGACGGAAGAGGAAATTAAAGGCATCGAATCGGTGTTGACGCTGGTGGATGGCAAAGTGGTTTATGCCGCAGGCACGTTTACGCCGCTGGCTCCTCCTCCGATTCCCGTGTTACCCGAATGGTCGCCCGTCGTAAATGTGCCTGGGCACTATCGAGCCGAACCGCCCGCAGCGGCAAAAGTGGGCATGAACGCGCAAGTTCATCAATGTTGTGGGAGCTGTAATGTGCATGGTCATCAACATGATGCAGCACGAAAATCGGCGATACCGGTTTCTGACGAAGGGGCATTCTGGGGCGTGATGGGCTGTTCTTGTTTTGCGTTTTGAGCAGAAAAAACCATTAAAAAAGGCCGCTTGCGCGGCCTTTTTGGCAAAAACGTTTAGCGATTACAGGCTAGAAACGTTTTCGCTCAGGTATTTAGCAACGCCGTCTGGAGACGCGTTCATGCCTTCTTTACCTTTTTCCCACTGAGCTGGGCACACTTCGCCGTGCTCTTCGTGGAATTGCAGCGCGTCAACCATACGCAGCATTTCATCAACATTACGGCCCAGCGGCAGGTCGTTAACAACCTGGTGACGCACGATACCGTTTGTGTCGATCAGGAAAGAACCACGCAGCGCAACGCCTGCGTCTGGATGTTCGATGCCATAAGCTTTCTGAATTTCACGCTTAATGTCAGCAACCATCGCATATTTCACTTCACCGATACCGCCGTTTTCAACAGGGGTTTTACGCCATGCGTTGTGAACGAATTCGGAGTCAAAAGATACACCAACGACTTCTACGCCACGTTTCTGGAATTCTTCGTAACGCTTGTCGAACGCAATCAGTTCAGACGGGCACACGAAAGTGAAGTCCATTGGCCAGAAGAACACAACGGTGGTTTTACCATTGGTGTGTGCTTTGAAGTTGAAGTTTTCAACGATTTCGCCACTGCCGAGAACGGCTGCAGCGGTAAAGTCAGGGGCTGGACGAGTAACCAGGACCATATGTACTCCTGTTAATTTTGTTAAAGTGAGTGTTAACGCAACGGGGGGAGTATAGGGGTGGCAATCCCTCTAACTCAAGCATACTGCGCCAATTAATCAGATAGGATTTACCTATCAAAAAATGAATATTCACATAGCGGCGATCCAAAATAGCCCTTTTTAGTAAAAGGGCAAGTATTTAATCGTGGTGCTGCGACAGGCTACAAATTCTTTCGTTCGGCCAGTTCCATCATGCGTGGGTAAAACTGCCAGAACAGCTCCTCAAGTTCGTTATAATGGGTATCGAGATCCTGCCAGGAGGCTCGCAAAGCATCGAGTTTTGGTCTACGCGACGCCATCCCATTGAGAACATTCGCAATAAACGCCATGTCGCTGTAACGCTCGAGCCAGCGCTCGTCCCACAAGTACTGATTAAGATTGATAAAGCGGGGTGGGGTATCTGACAGGAAGGGTTCGATCCTGGCGCGTGCATAAGCGACAAATTCCGGCAGAGGGAGCGCTGGGTTCAGGGTTTGCCAGTGGCGTGACACAAAATGATCCCACATCACATCAAGCGTTATTGGTGCGACGCGTCGGGTTTCCGGGCGGAACCATTGCCGCGCAATCGCCACTTCCGGTAAACCATCAGTCAGAACATCCACACGGCGGTGCATTCGGATGCCAGCCACTACATCGCCTGGGAAACTTTCATCCGGGTTTCCACGCACAAAATCAGCCAGCAGATTTCCGAGAAGGGAACTGTCAGCAAGACTTGCGAGATGTAAATGGGCGAGAAAATTCATAGTAACCTTATTCGTAAATGGCCTAAGGGGAGGCTTATTCCTTGCAGGGAAAGCCCCCTGGCACTAGACTGTAGCGCCACTTTTTAAGTCTTGAGTTCTAAACCATGCGTGTTGCCGATTTTTCCTTTGAATTACCTGAATCCTTGATTGCCCATTATCCACAAGCACAGCGTAGTGGGTGTCGTTTGCTGTCGCTGGAAGGGCCGACGGGTAATTTAACGCATGGCACTTTCACCGATCTGCTCGACAAGCTCAACCCTGGAGATTTGCTGGTCTTTAACAATACCCGCGTCATCCCGGCACGCCTTTTTGGTCGTAAAGCGAGCGGCGGTAAGATTGAGGTGCTGGTCGAGCGTATGCTGGATGACAAACGCATTCTCGCGCATATCCGCGCTTCTAAGGCACCGAAACCAGGCGCTGAGTTGCTGCTGGGCGATGATGAAAGCGTACACGCCACTATGGTTGCGCGCCACGATGCGCTGTTTGAAGTGCAGTTTGAAGATGAGCGTAGCGTGCTTGATATCTTAAATAGCATCGGCCATATGCCGCTGCCGCCGTATATTGACCGCCCGGATGAAGAGTCTGACCGCGAACTCTATCAAACCGTTTACAGTCAGAAACCGGGGGCTGTTGCCGCACCGACCGCTGGCCTGCATTTTGATGAACCGCTTCTGGAAGCGCTGCGCAGCAAGGGGATTGAGCAGGCGTTTGTCACGCTGCACGTAGGAGCCGGGACATTCCAGCCAGTGCGCGTTGATAGCATCGAAGACCACATCATGCATTCCGAATATGCGGAAGTGCCGCAGGACGTTGTGGACGCTGTTTTAGCTTGTAAGGCACGTGGAAATCGTGTCATCGCAGTGGGCACCACATCCGTTCGTTCGTTAGAAAGCGCGGCTCAGGCAGCAAAAAATGACCTGATCGAACCTTTCTTTGGCGATACTCAAATCTTCATTTACCCAGGTTATCAATACAAAGTGATTGATGCGCTGGTGACCAATTTCCACCTGCCGGAATCGACGCTAATCATGCTTGTTTCCGCGTTTGCTGGTTATAAAAACACCATGAACGCCTATAAAGAAGCCGTAAGTTCCGAATATCGCTTTTTTAGTTACGGGGATGCCATGTTCATCACGTACAATCCGCAGGCGATTGATGAGCGCCCTGGCGCTTAATCATTGAATTTTGCGCCGCTGGCTAACGCCAACGGCGTTTTGGCTTAATCATCAGACTGTTTATCTGATGCAGGAGAAAATGTGAAATTTGAATTAGATATCACCGATGGACGCGCCCGCCGTGGCCGCCTGGTGTTTGACCGTGGCGTAGTAGAAACGCCAGCTTTTATGCCCGTTGGCACTTACGGCACCGTAAAAGGGATGACGCCGGAAGAAGTTGAAGCCACTGGTGCGCAGATTATTCTGGGCAACACTTTCCATCTGTGGCTGCGTCCTGGCCAGGAAATCATGAAGTTGCACGGTGACTTACATGATTTCATGCAGTGGAAAGGCCCAATCCTGACTGACTCTGGCGGTTTCCAGGTGTTCAGCCTGGGCGATATCCGTAAGATTACCGAAGCTGGTGTGCACTTCCGCAACCCAATCAACGGCGATGCGATTTTCCTCGATCCTGAAAAATCTATGGAAATTCAATACGATCTCGGTTCTGACATCGTCATGATCTTTGATGAATGTACGCCGTACCCGGCTGACTGGGATTACGCTAAGCGTTCAATGGAGATGTCGCTGCGTTGGGCACAGCGTAGTCGCGATCGCTTTGATTCTCTTGAGAATAAAAATGCGTTGTTTGGCATTATTCAGGGCAGCGTTTACGAAGATTTACGAGATATCTCGGTAAAAGGTCTGGTAGAGATTGGCTTTGATGGCTACGCTGTCGGCGGCCTTGCAGTAGGTGAGCCGAAGGAAGACATGCACCGTATTCTGGAGCATGTTTGCCCACAAATCCCTGCGGACAAGCCTCGTTACCTTATGGGCGTAGGTAAACCGGAAGATTTGGTTGAAGGTGTTCGTCGCGGTATTGATATGTTCGACTGCGTGATGCCAACCCGTAATGCACGTAATGGCCATCTATTCGTCACCGACGGCGTGGTGAAAATCCGTAATGCGAAGCATAAAGATGACACTTCGACGCTGGATTCTGAGTGTGATTGCTATACGTGTCGCAATTATTCACGTGCCTACTTGTATCATCTTGACCGTTGTAACGAAATACTCGGCGCGCGGCTCAACACGATTCATAACTTGCGCTACTACCAGCGTTTAATGGCTGGTTTACGCAAGGCCATTGAAGAGGGTAAATTAGAGCACTTCGTGAGTGATTTTTACGAGCGAATCGGTAAACCAGTTCCACCTTTGAATGTTGATTAATTTAATAATGAGGGATTTTTAATGAGCTTTTTTATTTCTGATGCGGTAGCCGCAGGTGCTTCACCTGCGCAAGGTAGCCCGTACTCTTTGATTCTTATGCTGGTGGTATTTGGTCTGATCTTCTATTTCATGATCCTGCGCCCACAGCAAAAACGTACTAAAGAGCATAAAAAGCTGATGGACTCCATCTCTAAAGGGGATGAAGTGCTGACTACCGGTGGTCTGGTCGGTCGCGTAGTGAAAGTAGCTGAAACTGGCTATATCTCTATCGCGCTGAACGACACTACTGAAGTCGTTATCAAGCGTGATTTCGTAGCTGCCGTTCTGCCGAAAGGCACTATGAAGGCGCTGTAATATTCGTTTTTCCCTAAGGGAACTACCGTGCTAAACCGCTATCCTTTGTGGAAGTACATCATGCTGATCGTCGTCTTTGCCGTCGGTCTGCTATACGCACTTCCCAACCTATATGGTGAGGATCCGGCAGTTCAGATCACTGGCGCGCGCGGCGTCGCCGCCAGTGAGCAAACGCTGATCCAGGTCCAGAACACCTTAAACGCAGAAAAAATAACCGCTAAGTCTGTGGCGCTGGAAGAAGGTGCGATCCTTGCACGCTTTGATACCACTGACACGCAACTGCGTGCTCGTGAAGCGCTGATGGGCGTCCTTGGCGATAAATACGTTGTCGCTCTTAACCTTGCTCCAGCTACTCCTCGCTGGTTATCTGCCATTTCCGCAGAACCGATGAAACTCGGTCTTGATCTGCGTGGTGGCGTGCACTTCCTGATGGAAGTTGATATGGATACCGCCCTGAGTAAACTCCAGGAGCAGACCATTGATAACTTGCGCACCGATTTGCGCGACAAGAGCATCGCTTACACCAACGTGCGTAAAGCCGATAACTATGGTGTTAATGTTGTCTTCCGTGACAGTAAAACGCGCGATGACGCTATCTCTTATTTAACTCCACGCCATCGTGATCTGGTGATTTCTGCTCAGGGCAGCAACGCAATGCGTGCTGTAATGACAGATGCTCGCCTGAGCGAAGCGCGTGAATATGCCGTTCAGCAGAACATTAATATTCTGCGTAACCGTGTAAACCAACTGGGTGTGGCTGAACCTCTGGTACAACGTCAGGGTGCGGACCGCATCGTCGTTGAACTGCCAGGTATTCAGGATACAGCACGTGCGAAAGAGATTCTGGGCGCGACTGCAACGCTTGAATTCCGTCTGGTTAACACTAACGTAGATGCTTCCGCTGCGGCTTCTGGCCGTGTGCCGGGCGATTCCGAAGTGAAAGATACCCGTGAAGGTCAGCCGGTTGTCCTGTACAAGCGTGTGATTCTGACCGGTGACCACATCACTGACTCGACTTCCAGCACCGATGAATACAACCAGGCTCAGGTGAATATTTCACTCGATAGTGCTGGCGGTAACATCATGTCTAACTTCACCAAAGACAACATCGGCAAACCGATGGCGACTCTGTTTGTGGAGTACAAAGACAGCGGAAAGAAAGATGCAACCGGTCGTGCGATTCTGGCGAAACAAGAAGAAGTTATTAACGTGGCAAACATTCAGTCACGTCTGGGTAACAGCTTCCGTATCACCGGCATCAGCAACCCGAACGAAGCGCGTCAGCTTTCTCTGCTGCTGCGTGCTGGTGCGTTGATTGCGCCTATTCAGATTGTTGAAGAGCGTACCATCGGCCCAACTTTGGGTATGGAAAACATCAAGCAAGGTCTGGAAGCATGTCTGGCAGGTCTGGCCGTTTCAATCATCTTTATGCTGTTCTTCTATAAGAAGTTTGGCCTGATTGCGACCTCAGCGCTGTTGGTTAACCTGGTGATGATTGTTGGGATTATGTCCCTGTTACCAGGGGCGACGCTCACTATGCCAGGTATTGCGGGTATCGTGTTAACCCTTGCGGTGGCGGTGGATGCCAACGTACTGATAAACGAACGTATTAAGGAAGAACTTAGTAACGGACGCTCGGTACAACAGGCTATCCACGAAGGCTACCAGGGCGCGTTCAGCTCTATCTTCGATGCCAACATTACGACGCTTATCAAGGTCATCATCCTGTATGCCGTAGGCACCGGGGCAATTAAAGGCTTTGCAATCACAACCGGTATTGGTGTGGCGACGTCCATGTTTACCGCCATCGTCGGTACCCGTGCCATCGTAAACCTGTTGTACGGCGGCAAACGCATCAACAAGCTGTCTATCTGAGGAGTGCGTTGTGGCACAGGAATATACTGTTGAACAATTAAACTACGGCCGTAGAGTCCATGACTTTATGCGCTGGGATTTCTGGGCTTTCGGTATCTCCGGGTTCCTGTTAATCCTTTCTATCGCCATTATCGGTGTGAAAGGTTTTAACTGGGGTCTGGATTTCACTGGCGGTACGGTTATCGAAATCTCGCTGGAAAAACCAGCAGATTTAGACCAGATGCGCGAAGCACTGCAAAAAGCGGGCTTTGCGGAGCCGCTGGTTCAGAACTTCGGTAGCAGCCGTGACATCATGGTACGCATGCCACCTGCCCAAGGGGAAACCGGTGGGCAAGTGCTGGGCAGCAAGGTTGTTCAGGTTATTAACGAAGCGACTAACCAGAATGCTGGCGTAAAACGTATCGAATTTGTCGGCCCAAGTGTGGGTGCGGATCTGGCTCAGAATGGTGCACTGGCGTTGTTAGCCGCGCTTATCTCAATTCTGGTTTATGTCGGCTTCCGCTTTGAATGGCGTCTGGCTGCGGGTGTGGTAATTGCGTTGATGCACGACGTGGTGATTACTCTGGGCGTGCTGTCGCTATTCCACATTGAGATTGACCTGACAATCGTTGCATCGTTGATGTCGGTTATCGGTTACTCACTGAACGACAGTATCGTAGTATCGGACCGTATTCGTGAGAACTTCCGTAAGATTCGTCGCGGTACACCGTATGAAATCTTCAACGTTTCTTTGACGCAAACGCTGCATCGTACGTTGATTACTTCTGGTACTACCTTAGTCGTGATTCTGATGCTGTATCTCTTCGGTGGAGCAATGCTGAAAGGCTTCTCACTGACGATGCTCATCGGTGTTTCTATCGGTACGGTTTCTTCTATCTACGTCGCGTCTGCACTGGCGTTGAAACTGGGCATGAAGCGTGAGCACATGCTACAGCAGAAAGTAGAGAAAGAAGGCGCGGATCAGCCGTCGATTCTGCCTTAATCATCAGGTCGTTCACTGATAGTAAAACCGCAGCCCTGGTGCTGCGGTTTTTTTTCGCCTGAGCAAAAGTCTCCTGACAGTAGGCTGTCAGGAGGGGCTGGGTAGACTCAATGTTGAACATCACCATTGAGGAGTTAAAAATGAACACTACCATCAATTGGTTTGAAATCCCTGTGCAGGATCTTGAACGGGCTACAGCATTTTATGAGGCTGTTTTTACAGCTAAATTTCATCGCGAATCGATGCCTGGAATGGAAATGGCCATATTCCCACACGATAAACCCAATCCTGGCGGTGCATTACTGAAGGCGGATGCGTTTAAACCTTCCGCGCAAGGGTCTGTGGTTTACCTGCATGCGTCTGATTTAACGGCCATGCTTGAACGAGTCGCAAAAGCTGGCGGGGAATGTGTTTTTGGTCCGCAAGTTTTGCCTGATGATATTGGTACTTTTGCGCTGATTTTAGATAGTGAAGGGAATCGAGTTGGGTTACATCAACCCGCGTAAGGACAGATATACTCAACGAGCAATGCCTGCTGATTAATCGGCAGGCATAACCATCACCAGGGAGGCCTATGAGCCGAAGAGCTGACCGCCTTTTTCAGATAGTCCAGATCCTGCGCGGGCGGCGTTTGTCTACGGCAGCCATGCTTGCGGAGCGGCTCGAAGTTTCTGAGCGCACCATTTATCGTGATATTCGCGATCTTTCCCTGTCAGGCGTTCCTGTTGAAGGGGAGGCGGGTTGCGGCTACCGGTTATTGCCCGGTTACGATTTACCACCGCTGATGTTTACTCCCAGCGAAGTGGAAGCCTTAGTGGCGGCTATTCGTTTAGTTCAAACGTGGAGCGGTGAAACTCTGGCGCAAAATGCCGGAACAGCGGAAGAAAAGCTGTTGGGGATACTGACGCCACAACGACGCGCAGTGGCGGAGCGGTGCCGGATTATCTCGCCGGATTTTAATAAGTATCCGCAGGTAAAAATTTGGTTTGACATTTTTCATGCCGCTATCGGCAAACTGCAGGTGGTGAATCTGAGCTACCGGGATGAAAAGGGAAATGCGTCGAGCAGAAAAGTACATCCGCTCGGACTGACCTTCTGGGGCGAAGTTTGGTTGCTGGTGGCCTGGTGTGAAACGCGTGAAGATTACCGCAGTTTCCGGTTGGACAGGTGCCTTTCGGTAACGCTCACTGGTGAGTACTTTGCTGAGCGGCCCGATCGTTCTCTGGCTGACTTCATTAATTTGCAGCATAGCGAAGGCTTTTTACCAGACACAAAAAAGCCGATCGGCAAATAGCGGATCGGCTTTTCGATGATTCAGACGGTTATCAGAAGTTGTAACCTACAACCAGGTAACCACCCCAACCGGTAGAACGCACATTGAAATCACCATCACCGAAGTTCAGGCTGGCGTTATCTGCCCACTGACCACCGTTGTGCCAGTAACGAGCAACCACAGAGTAATGCCAGTGATCGTAGTTCAGCGCAAGGATATGGCTGGAAGCGATGGAGTTGCTGGTACGGGCGTGTTTGCCCTTATTGTCGATGAAGTTGTCATCGCCCAGATCTGAACCCCAGTCGAAGTTGGTGAAGCCGATGTAGCTCAGGTTACCGCCCCAAAGGGAAGTAATCGGCACAAAGTATTTCACTTTGAAGCGGTAGCCATCCCACTCGTTTTCGTTGGACGCGCCATAGTTCTGCCACTGGTATTTTGCATACACGTTCAGAGACAGGCTCATCGGCAGACCGGTGTCGATGTCGGTACCCAGACCCATATACCAGGTGTTTTGTTTGCTGGCATCGTCGCCGTGAGCACCCATATCGTAGATATAGTTGTTGGCGATGTACCATTCTTTAAATGGACCAAATGCCAGGCTAGTGCCGGTCAGCTTGTCGATAGAGAAGCGGGGTTCAATCTCCATAAACATACGAGAACCGTCATCCCAGATGCCCTTATCGTTGCCGTTGCCCCACTCGAAGGTTTTTGGAATATCGATGTAGCCATAAAAATCTAACCAATCTTTTTTGGCAAACGCTTCATATTCCAGGTAGACGTCGTTAGTGATTTTTGGTCCGAAACGCGTGTGGTAGCTGCCTACCACGTTGACACTTTGGTGCCACCAGTCGGAAACGTACTCAGAGTTTTTAGTATCGTCGGCGTGCGCCGTGAAAGAGCTTGAAAGCGCCAGGGCGGTGCTAGCCGCCAAAATAATTTTTTTCATAATTTTATATGCCACTGTTTTTTCATGATTCCCGTGAGGGCAGGAGGCGA
>Ga0160438_1000338_pt1 | contig 14069 bp, 8 predicted proteins | sample HID1975K_E0MG_FD_108203 | JGI IMG/M metagenome (GOLD analysis project Ga0160438, IMG submission 108203) | Enriched soil microbial communities from UW Madison campus, WI, USA - HID1975K_E0 MG | ecosystem: Environmental > Terrestrial > Soil > Unclassified | place: USA: Madison, Wisconsin...
TAGTTCGTCAACCGCTGGAATTGGTTGATATGGTTGAGAAATTCGATCTGTACATCACTGTTAAAGGTGGTGGTACTTCTGGTCAGGCTGGTGCGATCCGTCACGGTATCACCCGCGCTCTGATGGAGTACGACGAGTCCCTGCGTGGCGAACTGCGTAAAGCTGGTTTCGTTACTCGTGATGCTCGTGAAGTTGAACGTAAGAAAGTCGGTCTGCGTAAAGCACGTCGTCGTCCTCAGTTCTCCAAACGTTAATTGTCCTCTGCTTTTGCAGAATACAATTCGCGAAAAGCCCGGTCTTGTACCGGGTTTTTTTATGCCTGAAAATTATATTTAGCGTTGCTAACTATTTGATGTTAAATGTGTTTCAGACGAATTCCAGATCCATTCCCCACAAAACCCGTAAAATCTGGTAAACTATCAACCAATTTTCTGCCCAAAGGTCGGCATCCGGTTGTTTTCGCCTTGTTTTCTGGCGACTGGTGGTTTTCCGGCGTATCTGGGTATCAAACGGTCAGGTTAGTTGCCGCTTACTGCGGCTATTAGCAGTAATTTTCTGAATAAACTTGGAGGTTTTCATGGCTGTCGCTGCCAACAAACGTTCGGTGATGACGCTGTTTTCCGGTCCTACTGACATCTATAGCCACCAGGTACGTATCGTCCTGGCTGAAAAAGGTGTTAGCGTTGAAATTGAGCATGTGGAAACGGATAACCTGCCTCAGGATCTGATTGACCTCAACCCAAATCACAGCGTACCGACCCTGGTTGACCGCGAACTTACTCTGTGGGAATCCCGCATCATCATGGAATATCTTGATGAGCGTTTCCCGCACCCACCATTAATGCCGGTTTACCCGGTTGCACGTGGTGAAAGTCGCCTGTACATGCATCGTATCCAGAAAGACTGGTATTCCCTGATGCACATCGTGATGAACGGTTCTGCTCAAGAAGCTGATGCTGCACGCAAGCAATTACGTGAAGAATTGCTGGCAATCGCACCTGTATTTACTCAGAAACCTTTCTTCCTGAGTGATGAGTTCAGTCTGGTAGATTGCTACCTGGCACCACTGCTGTGGCGTTTGCCGCAGATGGGTATTGAGCTGACAGGCGCAGGTTCTAAAGAGATGAAAGGTTATATGACTCGCGTATTTGAGCGTGATTCATTCCTCGCTTCTCTGACCGAGCCTGAGCGCGAAATGCGTCTGCAAACCCGGGGCTAATTGATGGATATGTCACAATTGTCACCACGTCGTCCGTATCTACTTCGTGCTTTTTACGAGTGGCTGCTGGATAACCAGCTCACACCGCATCTGGTGGTGGATGTGACATTGCCTGGCGTACATGTTCCTATGGAATATGCTCGCGACGGGCAAATTGTCCTGAATATTGCACCACGTGCAGTAGGAAACCTGGAATTGGCCAACGGTGATGTGCGTTTTAACGCGCGCTTCGGTGGTGTGCCACGCCAGGTATTTGTTCCTATGGCCGCGGTTCTGGCTATTTATGCTCGTGAAAACGGCGCTGGCACAATGTTCGAACCAGAAGCCTGTTATGACGAAGATGTTGAAAGTCATAATGATAACGAGCAGTTGTCGTCTGATTCAGAAATGGTCATGCAAGTGATTGATGGCTCACGCCCCGATCACGATGAAGATGACAACGACCCGGATAACGAGCCACCTCCGCGTGGTGGTCGTCCGGCGTTGCGCGTAGTGAAGTAATTCAAAGATATTATCCGCGTAGCTTGCCAGTAAAAATGCAAATCGAAGCCAGTCTCAGGACTGGCTTTTTATTGCCTTAAATAAACCTGGCAACTGCATCTTTACGTAAGCCAAGATTTGCTGTGTTATGATTCGACAATACTATTTGCCATGCTTCTTCCCTAAAACGGCCAAATCCCGACGCTATGAGCACATTTGACGAGCAACCATCTGAGATGACAGAAACCATCGGGCATACGATGCGCCGTCGTCCTCTTGCGCGTAAAAAACTCTCGGAAATGGTGGAAGAAGAACTTGAGCAGATGATTCGCAGACGTGAGTTTGCAGAGGGTGAGCAATTACCGTCTGAACGTGAGCTGATGGCATTTTTTAATGTTGGACGTCCTTCAGTGCGTGAAGCCCTGGCAGCACTAAAACGAAAAGGTTTGGTGCAAATCAGTAATGGCGAACGCGCTCGCGTATCTCGTCCTTCGGCAGATACCATTATTGGTGAGTTATCTGGCGTGGCAAAAGATTTCCTTTCGCGACCAGGTGGCATTGCTCATTTCGAACAGCTACGTATGTTCTTTGAATCCAGCCTGGTCCGCTATGCCGCTGAATTCGCGACAGATGAACAAATAGCCCGCCTTGCAAAAGCGCTTGAGCTGAATAATCAGGCTCTGGATGATAACGAACTCGTTATTCGAGCCGACATCGAATTCCACCGTGAACTGGCAGAGATCCCTGATAATCCGATCTTCATGGCCGTGCACGTTGCCTTGCTCGACTGGTTGATTGCCGCGCGGCCAACGGTTGCTCAGGATATTTTGCATGCCCACAATAATGTGAGTTATCAGCAGCATATTGAAATTTATAATGCGATCCTTGCACGCGATCCCGATGCTGCTGACAGCGCATTAAAGGCTCATCTGAAAAGCGTTTTCGCCTCCTATTACCCCACGCCCCGTAAACGCACCGCAAAAAAATAGCTGCGCTAATTTGAGATCCTCCCCACTTCTACGTAAGTAATTTCTGATCACCCATCATTATTTCATATGAGCCAGATCTCATCCTGACCTCTTCGATATGTGGTGTTTACTTTTTGATCTGGTATAACAGGTATAAAGGTATCCCTTATCATTTGAATATCAGACAACAAAGAGGCGTTTATGGCACAGAATCTTCGCGGTGTGATGCCCGCATTGCTTACTCCGTTTAACCCGCAACAACAGATCGACACCGACAGTTTGCGCCGTCTGGTTCGTTTCAATATTGAGCAGGGCATTGATGGCCTTTATGTCGGTGGTTCCACTGGCGAAGCATTTTTGCAGACCACGCAAGAACGTGAGCAAGTGCTGGAAATTGTCGCCGAAGAAGCGAAAGGCAAGGTGACATTAATTGCACATGTGGGTGGTATCAGCACCCATGAGAGTCAGACTCTGGCGAGTGCAGCACACCGTTATGGATTCGATGCCGTTTCAGCGGTCACGCCGTTTTACTATCCGTTCAGCTTCAACGAACACTGTGACCACTATCGCGCAGTTATTGATTCGTCTGGTGGGTTGCCGATGGTGGTTTACAACATTCCGGCTCTTAGCGGTGTGAAGCTCTCGCTTGAACAGATTGATACCTTAATCAGCTTGCCGGGCGTCGGGGCGTTAAAGCAAACCTCGGGTGATCTCTATCAGATGGAGCAGATCCGTCGTGCTCATCCGGATCTTGTGCTCTATAACGGTTATGACGAGATCTTCGCTTCTGGTCTGTTGGCAGGGGCTGACGGCGGTATTGGCAGCACTTACAACGTAATGGGCTGGCGATATATGGCAATTAAAAATGCCGTACAGGAAGGAGATGTTCAACGAGCCAGACAGCTTCAAAGTGAATGCAACAAGCTCATTGATTTGCTGATTAAAGTCGGTGTTTTCCGCGGGCTGAAAACAATTCTGCATTATATGGATGTGCTGGCAGTGCCGCTTTGTCGCAAACCTTTTGCACCGGTTGAGGAGCAATATCTGCCTGAACTTAAAGCACTCGCGGCGCAGCTTCAGAAAGAACGCGCCGCGCTCTGAATGGCATATGCAAACCGTGGTGCCGTAGACCATACCTAATCAGACCTAACCAGAGGGCGGGTTTTTGCGAACTCGCACCGGGAGTGCTTTATGAATAACACTGCCCAACAGATCCCGTGGTACCGCCATTTAACTAAGCCGCAATGGAAAGCATTTTCAGCAGCATGGATTGGCTACTTATTGGATGGTTTTGATTTTGTCTTGATAGCGTTAGTACTGACTGAAATTCAAAGTGAATTTGGCCTGACGACTGTTCAGGCGGCGAGTCTTATCTCAGCGGCGTTTATTTCGCGCTGGTTTGGTGGGCTGATATTAGGCGCGATGGGCGATCGTTATGGCCGCAAACTCGCCATGATAACCAGTATCGTGTTGTTTTCTTTCGGAACGTTAGCGTGTGGTTTTGCACCTGGTTTTACCACTATGTTCCTGGCCCGGCTACTGATTGGCATGGGGATGGCGGGTGAATACGGTTCCAGCGCGACCTATGTGATTGAAAGCTGGCCGAAACATCTGCGTAATAAAGCGAGTGGCTTTTTGATATCTGGCTTTTCTGTCGGCGCAGTGATTGCCGCTCAGGTCTATAGCGTTGTGGTTCCAGCATGGGGTTGGCGCGCGCTGTTTTTCATCGGTATTTTGCCCATTATTTTCGCGTTGTGGCTACGTAAAAACATCCCTGAGGCTGAAGACTGGAAAGAGAAGTTTGCTGATACAAAACCGACCAAAACCATGGTGGACATTCTGTACCGTGGCGAGCATCGGTTTATTAACATTGGCCTGACGATTGTCGTCGCAACAGCGCTGTATTTCTGCTTTGCCGGTAATCTGGGCAATGCGGTGCTTGTCGCAGTATTGGGTTTAATCTGCGCCGCCATATTCATTAGCTTCATGGTACAAAGCAGCGGCAAACGCTGGCCGACCGGTGTGACCTTAATGGTCGTCGTATTCTTTGCCTTCCTCTACTCCTGGCCGATTCAGGCGTTGCTGCCAACCTATCTGAAAACGGAACTGGCCTACAACCCAACAACCGTGGCGCATGTTCTGTTCTTTAGCGGATTTGGTGCCGCTGTCGGCTGTTGCGTGGGAGGATTCCTGGGGGATTGGTTAGGCACACGTAAAGCCTATGTCTGTAGCCTGCTGGTGTCTCAACTACTGATCATTCCTGTTTTCGCCATCGGCGGCGGAAATATCTGGGTTCTGGGTTTACTGCTGTTCTTCCAACAGATGTTAGGCCAGGGAATTTCAGGGATTTTGCCTAAGTTGATTGGCGGTTACTTTGATACTGAACAGCGTGCTGCGGGACTTGGTTTTACCTATAACGTTGGTGCATTAGGCGGGGCACTCGCTCCGATTATTGGGGCCACTATTGCGCAACGTCTTGATTTAGGGACTGCACTGGCATCGCTTTCGTTTAGCCTGACATTCGTGGTTATTTTGTTGATTGGTCTGGATATGCCATCGCGAGTTCAGCGCTGGATCCATCCGCAGGCGGTGCGAACGCACGATGCCATTGATGGTAAACCATTTAGTGGGGCCGTAAAGATGGGCGCGGCTAAAAGTCGGGTCATGCAAAAAGCGGTCAAATAACAGAGCATAAAAAAGCCCGGTGACTTTACTATCGCCGGGCTTTTTTGCATTTCACTTCGTTAGACTTCGAGGAAGTTCAGGATCCCATCAGCGGCTTTACGGCCTTCGGCGATAGCTGTAACCACCAGGTCAGAACCACGAACGGCGTCACCACCGGCAAAGATTTTCGGGTTGCTGGTCTGGAATGGATTATCGCTGCCTTCCGGTGCCAGAATACGTCCCTGGCTATCCAACTCAACGCTATGTTTTTCTAACCACTGCATGGCGTGAGGACGGAAACCAAACGCCATAATGACGGCATCGGCAGGGACAACATGCTCAGAACCGGCAACGATCTCTGGACGGCGGCGGCCATTGGCATCCGGCGCGCCCAGCTCAGTACGCGCAACTTTCACGCCTGATACGCGCCCATTGGCATTCACTTCCACACCAAGCGGCTGCACGTTGAACTGGAACTCAACACCCTCTTCACGCGCATTTTTCACTTCGCGTTTAGAACCTGGCATGTTCTCTTCATCACGACGATAAGCACAGATAACGTGCGTTGCGCCCTGGCGAACCGAACTACGCACGCAGTCCATCGCGGTATCACCACCGCCAAGTACCACAACACGTTTGCCTGACATATCCACATATGGCTCTTCTGGTGAATCACCGAAGCCCATAATTTTCTTGGTGTTAGCGATGAGGAACGGCAGGGCATCAAATACGCCTGTCGCATCTTCATTTTCTAAACCACCACGCATGGACTGGTAAGTCCCCACGCCCAGGAATACTGAATCAAACTCTTTCAGCAGGTCGTCAATGTGAACATCGCGGCCAACTTCAGTATTCAGTTTGAATTCGATACCCATGCCGCTGAAGATCTCACGGCGTTTAGTCATCACTTCTTTTTCCAGTTTGAATGCTGGAATACCGAAGGTCAGCAGGCCACCAATTTCTGGATGGCGGTCATAAACTACCGCTTTCACACCATTACGCGCTAACACGTCGGCACATGCCAGGCCAGCAGGACCAGCACCGATGATAGCGACGCGTTTACCGGTTTGTTTCACGCCGGTCAGATCTGGTTTCCAGCCCATCTCAATCGCTTTATCGTTGATATAGCGCTCGATGTTACCGATGGTCACGGCTCCAAACTCATCATTGAGCGTACAAGAACCTTCGCACAGACGGTCTTGCGGGCAAACGCGACCACATACTTCCGGCAGGCTGTTTGTCTGGTGAGACAGTTCAGCCGCTTCGATAATGCGCCCTTCATTGGCCAGTTTCAGCCAGTTGGGAATGTAGTTATGTACCGGGCATTTCCATTCACAGTACGGGTTGCCGCAGGACAGACAGCGATCTGCCTGCGCTTTAGCCTGGCCTTCTGAGAACGGCTCGTAAATTTCTACAAATTCAATTTTACGGATCTTAAGCGGCTTCTTTGGCGGATCAACTCGCTGTAAGTCGATAAATTGATAAACGTTTTGACTCATCTTATCCCCTTACTGCGCCTGCACCCGCAGCTCAGCTGCGGAACGACTACGGTGACCCAACAATGCTTTGACATCACTGGACTTCGGTTTAACCAACGTGAATTTAGAGGCAAATGCCGGCCAGTTTGCCAGAATTTCTTCACCGCGCTGGGAACCCGTCAGTTGCACATGCTCGGTAATCATACCGCGCAGATGTTCTTCGTGGATGGCCAGTTCTTCAACATTGATAAGCTCAACCAGCTCAGGGTTAACACGCTTACGGAAATCGCCGTCCTCATCGAGCACATAAGCGAAACCACCGGTCATACCTGCACCGAAGTTCACGCCTGTTTTGCCGATGATGCAGACAATACCGCCAGTCATGTATTCACAACCGTTATCGCCAATGCCTTCAACCACGGTAATGGCTCCGGAGTTACGCACGGCGAAACGCTCACCCGCGCGGCCAGCAGCATAAAGTTTGCCGCCGGTTGCACCGTACAAACAGGTGTTACCGATGATGGTCGCTTCATGGCTACGGAAGGCCGAGCCAACCGGAGGACGCAAGGAAATCAGACCGCCTGCCATACCTTTGCCAACATAGTCGTTAGCATCGCCAGTCAGATGCAATTCAACACCACCTGCGTTCCACACACCGAAGCTTTGCCCGGCGGTGCCGCTGAAATGCGCTTTAATCGGATCGGCTGCCAGACCCTGATCGCCATTATGCGTCGCGATATAACCTGACAGCGTGGCACCCACTGAACGGTCAGTGTTGCGGATATCAAACCAGAACGTTTTGCTCTGCTTGTCGTCGACATACTGTTTCGCTTGAGCGAGCAGTTGCGCGTTCAGGTCGCCTTTATCAAATGGCGGGTTATTTTCGGTGCAGAACACCGCTTTGCCCGGCATTGGTTCGGCTGTTTTTAACAGGTTCGACAGATCAAGGTTTTGCTGTTTCGCAGTGAAACCATCCAACTCTTTGAGAAGGTCGGTACGGCCAATCAGGTCGACCAGGCGCTTCACGCCTAACTGCGCCATCAACTCACGGGTTTCACGAGCAATGAATTCAAAGTAGTTAGTCACTTTGAACGGCAGGCCGTGATAGTGGTTTTTACGCAGTTTTTCGTCCTGAGTTGCAACACCGGTTGCGCAGTTGTTCAGGTGGCAAATACGCAGATATTTACAACCCAACGCGACCATTGGTCCGGTACCAAAACCGAAGCTTTCTGCACCAAGAATCGCGGCTTTGATGATGTCTAAGCCCGTTTTCAGACCGCCATCAACTTGCAGACGAATCTTGTGACGCAGGCCATTCGCCACCAGTGCCTGCTGTGTTTCCACCAGACCCAGTTCCCACGGGCAGCCGGCATATTTCACGGATGACAGCGGGCTTGCACCTGTACCACCGTCGTACCCGGCGATAGTAATCAGGTCGGCATAAGCTTTAGCCACGCCGGTCGCGATGGTGCCAACGCCTGGTTCGGAAACCAGTTTGACGGAAATCATCGCTTTCGGGTTGACCTGCTTAAGGTCGAAAATCAGCTGCGCCAAATCCTCGATAGAGTAAATATCGTGATGCGGCGGTGGTGAAATCAGCGTAACGCCAGGCACGGAATAACGCAGTTTCGCGATATACGGCGTGACTTTATCACCCGGTAGCTGGCCGCCTTCGCCTGGTTTTGCACCTTGCGCGACTTTAATCTGGATGACATCAGCATTCACCAGGTAAGCCGGGGTGACGCCGAAACGACCAGACGCGACCTGTTTGATACGGGACACTTTATTGGTGCCGTAACGCGCAGGATCTTCACCGCCTTCGCCGGAGTTAGAATTCCCGCCGATGCTGTTCATTGCTTCTGCCAGGGATTCGTGTGCTTCCGGGCTTAATGCGCCGATAGACATCGCCGCAGTGTCAAAGCGCTTGTACAGCTCAGTGGCTGGCTCCACGTCTTCGATTCTGACTGTTTCACCTTGCGGATCGAGTGCGAGCATATCGCGCAGTGTTGCCACCGGGCGCTCGTTCACCAGCTTCGCGTACTCCTGATAATCTTTGTACTCGCCGCTGTTCACTGCTTTTTGCAGCGTCTGAACCACGTCAGGGTTGTAAGCGTGATATTCGCCACCGTGAACGTATTTCAGCTGACCACCCTGATCCAACGGCTTGCGTGCGAGCCATGCGCGTTTAGACAGGTTCAGCAAATCTTGTTGGAAGTCGTTGAAGCCTGCACCACCAATACGGCTAACAACGCCCTGGAAGCACAGCTCAGAAACTTCTTTATGCAGGCCAACCGCTTCAAACAGCTTCGAGCAACGATAAGAGGCGATAGTCGAGATGCCCATTTTGGACATGATCTTGTACAGCCCTTTGTTGATGCCGTTGCGGTAGTTCTGCATCACTGCGCGATAAGATTTTTCAATCGCGCCGTTATCAACCAGTTTCGCCAGCGTTTCGTAGGCGAGGTACGGGTAGATTGCCGTCGCGCCAAAGCCAAGCAGAACAGCGAAGTGGTGCGGGTCACGTGCACTTGCGGTTTCAACGATGATGTTGGCATCGCAACGCAGATTCTTCTCGACCAGGCGAGTCTGAATCGCACCTACCGCCATTGGCGCTGGAACCGGCAGGCGATCTTTCGCGATATTACGGTCAGACAGCACCAACAGAACCGTGCCGTTGCGTACCATACGCTCAGCTTCATCGCACAGTGCGGAAACTGTTTCGTGCAGTGATTGAGCAGAAGCATCGTAAGTGATGTCCAGCGTGTCTGCGCGATAGTGCTGTTCTTCAAGCGAGGTCAGCTGTTGGAAATCAGACCACAGCAGAATTGGCGATTTGAAGCTCAGGCGGTGGGCCTGGCCTTCTGCTTCACAGAAGACGTTCATTTCACGGCCAATGCTGGTCGCCAGAGACATCACGTGTGCTTCACGCAGCGGATCGATTGGCGGGTTTGTCACCTGCGCAAACTGCTGGCGGAAGTAGTCGTAAATAATACGTGGCTGGCTGGAGAGCACGGCAAATGGGGTATCGTCACCCATTGAACCGACCGCTTCCTGGCCATTTTCACCCAACACGCGAATGACAGAATCCAGCTCTTCGCTGCTGTAGTTAAACTGTTTTTGGTAGCTTGCGAGCGTATCGTCATCCATTTCGCGCGAGCCAACTTCTTCGTCTGGCAAATCTTCAAACGGCACCAGGCGGCGAACGTTGTTCTCCATCCACTCTTTATACGGGTGGCGGCTTTTTAAATCGGCATCAGTTTCAGCGGAATGCAGGATGCGACCAATACGCGTGTCGATAACCATCAACTCGCCAGGGCCGACGCGGCCTTTTTCCACCACTTCATCAGGCTGGTAATCCCAGATCCCAACTTCAGAAGCACAAGTAATCAGCTTGTCTTTAGTGATGACGTAGCGCGCCGGACGCAGGCCGTTACGGTCCAGGTTACAGGCGGCGTAGCGCCCATCGGACATAACGATACCGGCCGGACCATCCCATGGCTCCATGTGCATGGAGTTAAAGTCAAAGAACGCACGCAGCTCTGGGTCCATGTTCGGGTTGTTCTGCCAGGCTGGTGGCACCAGCAAACGCATCGCACGAACGATATCCATACCGCCTGCCAGCAGCAGTTCCAGCATGTTATCCATTGAGCTTGAGTCGGAACCCGTTTCGTTAACGAATGGCGCGGCATCATGCAAATCCGGGATCAGTGGAGTCTGGAATTTATAGGTACGCGCACGCGCCCACTGGCGGTTACCGGTGATGGTGTTAATTTCACCGTTGTGTGCCAGATAGCGGAACGGTTGAGCCAGCGGCCAGCGTGGCACTGTGTTGGTGGAGAAACGCTGGTGGAACAGGCAAATTGCTGATTCCAGACGTAAGTCCGCCAGGTCCAGGTAAAAGCGCGGCAAATCTGCCGGCATACACAGACCTTTATAGATATTGACCAGGTTTGAAAGACTACATACGTAGAAGTCTTTGTCCTGAATACGTTTCTCAATGCGACGGCGCGCAATGAACAGGCGACGTTCCATATCACGTGGACGCCAGCCAGCCGGGGCATTAACAAAAATTTGTTCGATGCGAGGCTTTGAGGAGAGGGCGATTTCACCGAGTACGTCTTCATTGGTTGGCACTTCGCGCCAGCCAACAATCGACAGGGTTTCGTTTTGCAACTCTTCTTCAACGATGCGGCGGCTTGCGCTCGCCAGAGCGTCGTCTTTATTTAAGAAAATCATGCCGACGGCATAATTTTTTGCCAAACGCCAGCCACGCTCTTCCGCAACGATTCGGAAGAAACGGTCAGGCTTTTGCAACAGCAGGCCACAACCATCACCGGTTTTACCATCGGCGAGGATTGCTCCACGGTGTTGCATTCGGGCCAGTGCGTGAATAGCAGTACGCACTACCTTGTGGCTAGGTTCGCCTTCTATGTGGGCGATCAGGCCGAAACCACAGTTATCCTTCTCAAGGGATTTATCGTACAACATATCAGTGAACCTCCCCAGGCTCTACGTGATTCCCGATACCGATTGCGTCCAGACGCAGCAAGGGCATGGCGACGGGGTTTGCGCATCTACGCTTACCTCGCGTGTCGCCCTCTTTAATGTCTAACGCATCCGGTTGCACAAGTATTGAGGACTTGCTTTAGAGGGAATCTTAATTACTGCATAAATATGATGGGCACAGAACCCATCCAGAAAGCTTCCAGCGGATTTCCAAGTTATCGGGAAAGCGCACACAGGTCAAATGGCATTCTTATTTATACAAATATGTGCTAAATGACATTTAAAGTTATGAAATTAAACATTTTATTATCATTTTTATCGTATTTAAACGGCAGGGGAATCGCTTGGGTTATGTGATCTCTCTCACTGTATGAGAGGCTGCAAAATTCCAGACCATGCTGGCAATGATGTTATTGGCAGGATCTTATGCTAACAACGCGGTTTCGCGTGTTGTATGACACTGTTTTTCACAAGGGCACATATTCTTTAAAAATAGCGGGTCAACATAAGGAAAAGTAATCATCTTTTAGATGCGTAAAATTGCACTAATTGTGAATTTATATTCAATGGATAAAGCTGCGCCAGAGCGATTGATCCAGGTCATCGCTAAATTGGGCAGATAATGGCAGGCTACGTCCCTTTTACAGGGCGGCCCATCAGATTATGCAGTTACAAAAATTAGTCAATATGTTTGGTGGCGATCTTCAGCGTCGGTATGGTCATAAAGTCCATAAACTCACGCTGCACGGCGGTTTTAGCTGCCCAAATCGTGATGGCACAATTGGTCGTGGCGGTTGTACGTTCTGCAATGTTGCGTCATTTGCCGATGAAGCCCAACAAAACCACTCTATCGCCGACCAACTCGAGCGCCAGTCGCAACTCGTCAATCGCGCTCAACACTACCTTGCCTATTTCCAGGCATACACCAGCACATGGGCCGAAGTGCAGGTGCTGCGCTCGATGTATCAACAGGCTGTCAGCCAGGCGAGCATTGTGGGGTTATGCGTCGGGACGCGCCCGGATTGCGTACCGGATAGCGTGCTGGATTTGCTCAGTGAATATCATGAAAAAGGCTATGAGGTTTGGTTAGAACTGGGACTGCAAACGGCACATGATAAAACGCTGCATCGTATCAATCGCGGGCATGATTTTGCCTGTTACCAGGAAACCACTCGCCGCGCTCGCGCACGTGGCCTGAAAGTCTGTAGCCATCTGATTGTCGGCCTGCCGGATGAAGGGCAGGAGCACTGCATGGAAACGCTGGAGAAAGTGGTCGAAACCGGCGTTGATGGCATCAAGCTCCACCCTCTGCACATAGTGAGTGGCAGCACGATGGCTAAAAGCTGGCAGGTAGGGCGCTTACAGGCGATTGAATTAGAAGAGTATGCGACAACTGCCGGTGAGATGATTCGCCATACTCCGCTTGATGTCGTCTTCCATCGTATTTCGGCGAATGCCCGCCGACCCACGTTGCTGGCACCGCTGTGGTGCGAGAACCGCTGGAGCGGAATGGGGGCGATTGACAGCTATCTGAATGAGCACGGTACGCAAGGCTCGGCACTCGGTACCCCGTGGAACCCGACAATTCTGTTGTAAATCCTGAGCGTGAGATCTTTTTGCGGTATATTTAGCAGATTGAAGGCGAGGGAAACGTTCCATGAAGCAAATCCGGTTACTGGCACAATATTACGTTGATTTGATGGTGAAGCTCGGATTAGTGCGCTTCTCTTTGTTGCTGGCCTCCGCCCTGGTGGTGCTGGCTATCGTGGTGCAAATGGCCGTGACGATGCTGTTGCGCGGCCAGGTTGAAAGCATTGATGTTGTGCGCTCCATCTTTTTTGGCCTGTTAATTACGCCATGGGCCGTCTATTTCCTTTCTGTGGTCGTTGAACAACTTGAAGAGTCGAGGCAGCGGCTGTCAAAACTGGTGCAAAAACTCGAAGAGATGCGCGAGCGAGATCTGAAACTCAATGTGCAGCTCAAAGACAATATCGCGCAATTGAACCAGGAAATTGCTGACCGTGTGAAAGCGGAAGACGAACGTCAGACGATGCTTGAGCAGCTCAAAGTTGAGATGCAGGAACGCGAAGAGACGCAAATCCAGCTTGAGCAACAATCTTCATTTTTACGTTCATTCCTCGATGCCTCTCCAGATTTGGTTTTCTATCGTAACGAAGACAAAGAGTTCTCAGGCTGTAACCGTGCGATGGAACTGTTGACCGGTAAGAGTGAGAAGCAGCTGATAAGCCTGAAACCGGAAGATGTCTATTCGCCAGAAGCGGCGCAGAAGGTTATCGAAACCGACGAGAAAGTGTTCCGTCATAATGTGTCGCTGACTTACGAACAATGGCTGGATTACCCGGATGGCCGTAAGGCGTGTTTTGAAATCCGTAAAGTTCCCTACTACGACCGGGTCGGCAAACGCCATGGTTTAATGGGCTTTGGCCGCGACATTACCGAGCGTAAGCGTTACCAGGATGCGCTTGAACGCGCCAGCCGTGATAAAACCACATTCATTTCGACGATCAGCCATGAACTGCGTACGCCGCTAAACGGTATCGTCGGCTTAAGCCGCATACTGCTTGATACTGAGCTTAACCCGGAACAGACCAATTACCTCAAAACGATTCATGTTTCAGCGATAACTCTGGGTAATATTTTCAACGATATCATTGATATGGATAAGCTTGAGCGCCGCAAGGTTCAGCTTGATAACCAACCAATCGATTTCACCAGTTTCCTTGCTGACCTGGA
>Ga0160438_1000339_pt1 | contig 14061 bp, 13 predicted proteins | sample HID1975K_E0MG_FD_108203 | JGI IMG/M metagenome (GOLD analysis project Ga0160438, IMG submission 108203) | Enriched soil microbial communities from UW Madison campus, WI, USA - HID1975K_E0 MG | ecosystem: Environmental > Terrestrial > Soil > Unclassified | place: USA: Madison, Wisconsin...
CCGTCAACGGCGATTACGTCGGGCTGAATGGCACGTTGAAAATTGCCGCACAGCAACACAGCCCTGGCGTTGCCGACCATCTGGTGATCAACGGCGGTACGGCTACAGGCAGCACGCTGCTGGATATTGACGTCAGTCAGCTCGGCGAACCGACCACGGGCGACGGTATCCTGGTGGTCGAAGCGGTGAATGGTGCGACGACGACGGCGCAAACCACCAAAGATGCCTTTAATATCGGCGGCGATGTGCTCACCGCCGGAGCCTGGGAATACCAGCTGTTTGCCGGAAACCAACAGGGCGCAGGTGAAGACTGGTTCTTACGCGCCGGTTATCGCCCGGATGTTCCTGGCTTCGACACGCTCGGGGCGATTATCCGCCAGGCCGATTTGGCCGTGCTTGGCACACTCCACCAGCGTGTTGGCGACGAGCAACCGTGGCAGGCAGGAGTCCCTGAAGATCAGGACGGCCGATTCTGGGCGCGTTACATCGTGAAATCGGTCGATCAGAAACATGACGATCCGACCCAATCCCAGAGCAGCACTAACTATAACGGTATGCAAATGGGGCTGGATCTCTATCAGGACGATAAATGGCGTGCCGGTTTGTACACCACCTTTATGGATATCGACAGCTCCATCAATGGCATTACCGGGATGAGCGGCGGTGCGGCGTACAACTCGACCTTCTCGTCTTATTTGGGTGGTTACGGTACCTGGACGGACACCAACGGTTTCTATGTCGATAACGTCTTGCAGTATGGTTATCACTCTGTTGACCTGAAAAATATGAACGACCGGGAGACTTACAACCCTGACGGCAACTCGTTTGTGGCGTCGGTCGAGGTCGGCAAACCGTGGCAGCTTTGGAACAGTAACTGGCTGATTGAACCGCAGGCGCAGCTCATCTATCAATACAGCGATTTTGATGACGTGACGCTGAAAGACCCGGCAAGAACCAAAGTGTCGGTTGAGGCTGACGGTGCGGTGATCGGTCGTCTCGGCGTGCGTCTGGCGGCGGATTACGACACCGATTACGGCAAAGTGAAACCGTATATTCGCGTCAACTACTGGCAGGAATTGTCGGACGGACAAGATACCGTGACGTATCGCAATACGGCAAACAGCGCCGGGGCCACGAAAATTGATGCCAATCAGCGCTTCCAGACCACCGAAGCCGCAGTGGGAGCGACCTGGGCCGTGACTGCGGAAGTGCAGACTTATACTGAAGTGGGTAAAACCTGGGATAACGGCGGCGATACTCAAGTGGACTCTGATATTTCCGCATCGGTCGGTATAAAAATTCGCTTCTGATAAAACCCCCTGCGCCCAACCGGGGGCAGGGGTTATACTTCTGTCGACGGGAATTCAGGTGTCGATGGAAATTCGGGAGGAAACATGAACATCAGTGATGTTGCGAAAAAAACCGGCTTAACCAGCAAAGCGATTCGTTTTTACGAAGAGAAAGGTCTGGTTACAGCGCCGCTGCGTTCTGACAACGGCTACCGGAGCTATACGCAAAAGCATCTGGATGAGCTGACGTTACTGCGCCAGGCCCGCCAGGTGGGCTTTAATCTTGAAGAATGCCGCGAGCTGGTGAATTTGTTCAACGATCCGGCGCGTCATAGTGCCGACGTAAAAGCGCGTACTTTGCAGAAAGTCGCGGACATCGAAAAGGTGATTTCTGAGCTACAGGGAATGCGCCAACAGTTGATGGCGCTGGCGGATTCATGCCCTGGAGACGACAGCGCGGATTGCCCGATTATTAATAATCTTGCGGGCTGCTGCCATAAACAATAGATGGTTGTAGGCGGTGTAGCAGTTGTAGGTCGGATAAGCGTAGCGTCATCCGACAAAGCCCGACCTAAAGCGCCTGTATTTTCAACGTAATACCTTCAACTGCGGTCACAATCACTTCTGTGCCTGCCGTTAAATCGCTGTCTGCCATGACTGGCCATGAGCTATCTGCAACGCGGATATGGCCGCGGCCATTCACCAGCGTAGTTTCCAGCCGCAAACGGCGGCCAACCAACTGATGGCCGCGCTGATTGAGCACTTCGCCGGGTTCTTGCTGTTTACGCGTCGAGAGCCAGCGCCACCACAGAAAGGCCGCAACCAGTGTGAGAATCGCAAAGCACACGCCTTGCCATTCCCAACCGAGCGGCACAATCCACACCAGTAAACCGGTGAGTACCGCCGCCACTCCGCTCCACAGCAAATAACCGCTGGCGCCGAGCATTTCAGCCGCCAGCAGCAAACCGCCCAGCGTGAGCCAGAAGATATGCGCGTGGGTAAACAGCAGGGCTATCATTTTTTACGCTCGGTACCGCTTTGTGCGATAAGTTCGCTGATACCGGCAATTGAGCCCATCAGGCTGGTGGCGTCGAGCGGCATCAACACCACTTTGCTGTTATTGGCCGAACCAATCTGTTGCAGCGCGTCGGTATATTTCTGGGCGACGAAGTAGTTAATCGCCTGAATATCACCCGCAGCAATAGCTTCAGAAACCATTTTCGTCGCCGCTGCTTCTGCTTCAGCACTACGCTCACGGGCTTCCGCCTGCAAGAACGCGGACTGGCGTTCACCTTCAGCTTTCAGGATCTTCGACTGCTTATCACCTTCGGCCTTCACGATTTCAGCCTGACGGATCCCTTCGGCTTCCAGAATATAAGCACGCTTGGTTCGTTCGGCTTTCATCTGCGCATTCATCGCATCAATCAATTCAGCCGGTGGGCGAACATCGCGAATCTCGATACGGGTGATTTTGATGCCCCATGGATTGGTCGCTTCATCCACGATATGCAGCAGACGGGTGTTGATGTTGTCGCGCTGCGACAGCATTTCGTCCAGTTCCATAGAACCAAGCACGGTACGAATGTTGGTCATGGTGAGGTTCATGATTGCCAGCTCAAGATTACTGACTTCATACGCCGCGCGCGGGGCATCGACAACCTGAATAAAGCACACCGCGTCAATGGCGACGTTGGCGTTATCTTTGGAAATGATTTCCTGGGAAGGGATATCCAGCACTTGCTCCATCATATTGATTTTGCGGCCAATGCGGTCCATAAACGGCACCACAAGGCTTAAGCCTGGCATCAGAGTTTTGGTATAACGGCCAAAGCGTTCTACGGTCCATTGGTAGCCCTGCGGCACGATTTTTACCCCGGCGCCGACGATAATCAGCGCGACGAGGATCAGTACGGGAATGACGATTAACATCAAAAAAACCTCCATTGTTTATTTGATGTAAGTCTAACCCCTAACGCAGAAACATTCAGCGACTTCCTGGTCTGAATTAACCCAACGGTTTTTTCAGCGTCTTCCGACTAATTAATACAGCAGCGAATACATCTGGCGGCGATATTTTGATGCCAGCGCATCACCGGTGCCTAATGCCGCCAGAATCTCCATCAGCATTTTGCGTACTTGCCCATCGGCCGCACCTAAATCTTTCTTCAGATGGGTATACAACAATTCCAGCGCTTCTTCGTTACGCCCAACCTGATGCAGTTGCAACGCCAGTTGGCTGGCAAGATGTGCGTTTTCAGGATCTTGATCCACTTGCTGCTGCAACAACTGAATTTCCGGCGTGTCAGCCGCTTGTTTCATCAAATCAATCTGCGCGACCAGGCCCTGATAACGCGTGTCTTGATCCTGCAACGGAATAGTTTTCAGCACCGCTTCTGCGTCTTCGCTACGGTTCAGCGCAATCTGCACTTCCGCCAGCATCAGGCCAATTTCGCTGTTCTGATTTGAGAGCTGCCACGCATCTTTCAGCAGCGGCAGCGCTTCGGCGTGTTTGCCTTCTTGCATCAACAACATCGCTTCTTGCGCTTTCAGCTCTTCTTCACGCGGCAGAACCTTTTCCAGCAACGCACGAATCGCTTCTTCTGGCTGTGGCCCCTGGAAACCGTCTACCGGCTGGCCATTCTGGAACAGATAAACGGTTGGAATGCTGCGCAAACCAAACTGTGAAGCGACCATTTGCTCGGCATCGCAGTCCACTTTGGCAAGAATAAACTGGCCCTGATACTGCGCGGCAAGTTTATCCAGAACCGGCGTGAGCTGTTCACAATGCTGACTACGAGCAGACCAGAAATAGAAAAGAACAGGCGTAGTAACAGACTGTTCCAGCACCTGGTGCATGTTCGCTTCGGTAATGTCGATGTTGTAAGACATAAATCAATTCCTTATAAAGATTTGCTTTTACATGGGGGTTGGCGGCAAACGCTTCAACTAACCACGTAAAATTTTATCTAACATGCGGGCCGGCAACAGGCGGCGCAACCACGTTAAAGCGTGGGCGACCAGCGTCACCGGATAGCGCAATTTCGGCTTCGGGTTTTCAAAAGCATGGCGCACTTTTTCCACTACCGCTTCCGGGCCGAGTGTAAAGCGTGCGGCAATCCCAGGGTTTTCTACCGGGTGGTCAGATTGCGTTTGATTCACATTTTGCGTGAACTGAGTGCGGATAGGGCCAGGTTCAATCAAACTGACTTTAATGCCGCTGTGATGCAGTTCCATTCGCAGCGCGTCAGACCAGGCTTCCAGCGCGTATTTGCTGGCGGCGTAGGCACCACGCCCAGGCGTTGCAACCAGCCCCATCACCGAACTGGTCATCACAATGCGCCCTTCACGGTGCGGCAACATCGCCGGAAGCAGCAGCATGGTGAGCTGATGGGTGCCAAAAAAGTTGGTCGAAAACTGTTGTTCAAGCTGTTCGCGGGAAAGGGTTTGTAGCGGGCCGTAAACGCCGTAACCGCCATTATTAAACAGCCCGTACAGACGATTCCCGGTGAGTTCAATAACCTTAGCCGCCGCTGCTTGCACACTTTCAGGCGAGTCGAGATCGAGCTGCACGCCGGTAAACCCGGCCTGATTCATGCGCTCAACATCTTCGGGTTTTCGGCAGGCGGCCAGAATGCGAAACCCCTGCTTGTGCAATTCATGGGCGCAAGCGAGGCCAATTCCGCTGGAACAACCTGTAATTAAAACTGATTTTTGCATAACTTTACCCGATGAACGTCCCGATTGTTTATGAGTCGTGGTTAACTAAAGGTGCCAGACGAGAAGACATCCAGTCGGCGATAAACGGCTGCGCATCGCTATTCGGGTGAATACCGTCATCCTGCATCCATTGCGGTTTCAGATAGACCTCCTCCATAAAAAATGGCAGCAGAGGAATCGAAAACTCTTTGGCAAGTTGCGGATAAATAGCGCTAAACGACTCATTATAACGACGACCGTAGTTTGCCGGCAGACGTATTTGCATCAGCAATGGTTGAGCGTTCGCCGCTTTTACATCGTTGATAATCTGGCGCAGACTTTTTTCGATGGCTTGCGGTTGAAAACCGCGCAAACCATCGTTGCCGCCCAGTTCGATTAATACCCAGCGAGGCTGATGTTGCTTCAGCAATGCCGGTAATCGTGCCAACCCTTGCGGCGCGGTGTCGCCACTGATACTGGCATTCACGACTTTAGTATTTTGCTGGTTCCATTTCTTATCCAGCAAGGCAGGCCAGGCCGCCGTCGCCGACATCCGGTAACCCGCGCTCAGGCTATCACCTAATATCAACAACGTGTCCGCATGCGCGGCGCGAAAGGCCATCAAAGCCAGAAACAGGAAGGGCAAATGCCAGCGGAAAACATTGTTGAAGTTCATCATCTTAGTAAGTCCGTAGGTCTGGGGGAGCATCAGCTTTCCATCCTTACCGGAGTTGAGCTGGTTGTCAAACCGGCGCAGACCATTGCCTTAATTGGTGAGTCAGGTTCCGGGAAGTCTACACTACTGGCGATTCTCGCCGGGCTTGATGATGGCAGCGAAGGGGAAGTTCACCTGTGTGGCCAGCCGTTACACAGCATGGATGAAGAAGCACGCGCGGCGCTGCGGGCGAAAAACGTCGGCTTTGTCTTCCAGTCATTCATGTTAGTGCCGACCCTCAACGCGCTGGAAAACGTCGAACTCCCGGGGCTGCTACGCGGTGAAAAAGATTCTTCCAGCCGCGCGCAGGCGAAAGCATTGCTCGAACAACTTGGTCTTGGCAAACGTCTTGATCACCTTCCGGCACAGCTTTCCGGTGGCGAGCAACAGCGCGTGGCTTTGGCTCGCGCCTTTAACGGGCGGCCTGCGGTGTTGTTTGCCGATGAACCGACCGGCAACCTCGACCGCCAGACCGGCGACAGAATTGCTGATCTCCTCTTTTCACTGAATCGAGATTTCGCCACCACGCTGATTCTGGTCACCCACGATGAACAACTTGCAGCCCGTTGCGACCGCCGTTTGCGCCTGCGCGAAGGTAAATTGTTGGAGGAGGCATGATTGCCCGTTGGTTCTGGCGTGAATGGCGTTCGCCATCACTACTGATTGTCTGGCTGGCTTTAAGCCTCGCGGTGGCGTGTGTGCTGGCGCTGGGCAATATCAGCGACCGCATGGAGCAAGGGCTAAACCAGCAAAGCCGTGACTTTATGGCGGGCGACCGCGCATTGCGTAGCGCACGTGAAGTGCCGCAAGAATGGCTGGAAAGGGCGCAAAAAGAGGGGCTGAAAGTTGGCAAGCAGCTGACTTTTGCGACCATGACGTTTGCCAAAGACACACCGCAACTGGCATCTGTTAAAGCCGTCGATGATGTTTATCCGATGTATGGCGAGCTGGATACCAATCCGCCTGGGCTGAAACCCGAACCGGGAAGCGTACTGCTGGCGCCGCGTCTGATGGCATTGCTCAATCTCAAAGTTGGGGATTCACTGGAGGTCGGCGACACCACTTTGCGCATAGCGGGCGAAGTGATTCAGGAGCCGGACTCGGGCTTTAACCCGTTCCAGATGGCACCGCGTTTAATGATGAACCTCGCGGATGTGGAAAAAACCGGCGCGGTTCAGCCGGGAAGCCGCATCACCTGGCGCTATAAATTTGGTGGCACGCCGCAGCAACTCGATAAGTTTGAAAAGTTTGTTGTGCCGCTCCTGAAACCGGAACAGCGTTGGTACGGCATGGAGCAAGATGACGGAGCGCTGGGCAAATCCCTTGAGCGCTCACAACAATTCTTGCTGCTTTCCGCACTCCTGACGCTGCTGCTGGCGGTGGCTGCTGTCGCTGTGGCGATGAACCATTACTGCCGCAGCCGTTACGATTTAGTCGCGATCCTGAAAACGCTTGGGGCAGGGCGTGCGGCACTGCGCAAATTGATTATCGGCCAGTGGTTAATGGTTCTGGCGTTGGCGGCGATTGCCGGAGGCGCGGCTGGATTAGTGTTTGAAGCGGTGCTGATGCGCCTGCTCAAGCCGGTTTTACCGGCGGCATTACCGCCAGCGAGCCTCTGGCCGTGGGTGTGGGCAATCGGTTCGATGGTGGTCATTTCGTTGCTCGTAGGTTTGCGTCCTTATCGCCTGTTGCTGGCAACACAGCCGCTGCGGGTTTTGCGCCGGGATGCCGTGGCAAATGTCTGGCCGCTGAAAATCTACCTGCCGATTATCACTATCGTGGTGGTGGCGTTACTGGCATTGCTGATGGGCGGCAGCACGCTTTTGTGGGCGGTGCTGGCGGGTACGGTCGTTCTGGCGGCGCTATGCGGTATTGTCGGTTGGGGCGTGCTGCGCCTGCTCAAAAAGCTGACGCTAAAAAATCTCGCGCTGCGCCTGGCTGTGAACCGATTGCTGCGCCAGCCGTGGGCGACACTCAGCCAACTGGCGGCGTTCTCACTGTCGTTTATGTTGCTGGCGTTACTGTTGGTGCTACGAGGCGATCTGCTCGATCGCTGGCAGCAACAACTGCCGCCGGAAAGCCCGAACTATTTCCTGCTCAACATCGCCACCGAGCAGGTGCAGCCGGTGAAAGAATTTTTGGCTGAACACCAGATTATCCCTGAGTCGTTCTACCCGATTGTGCGCGTGCGTATGACGGCGATTAACGGTAAATCCACCGAAGGCAACCCTGACGAAGCGCTTAACCGCGAGCTAAACCTGACGTGGCAAAGCCAGAAGCCGACGCATAACCCAATTCTTGCGGGGAGTTGGCCGCCAAAAGCGGGCGAAGTTTCCATGGATGAAGGCGTGGCTAAACGCCTGAAGATCAAACTTGGCGATACCGTCACCTTTATGGGCGATACCCAGGACTTCTCCGCCAAAGTTTCCAGTCTGCGTAAAGTTGACTGGGAAAGCCTGCGGCCTAACTTCTACTTTATCTTCCCGCCGGGTGCGTTAGATAACCAGCCGCAAAGCTGGCTGACCAGCTTCCGTCTGGAGGGTAAAAATGGCGTGCTAACCCAGCTCAACCGTGAGTTCCCGACACTCAGTTTGTTGGATATCGGGGCGATTCTGCGCCAGGTTGGGCAAGTGCTGGAACAGGTGAGTCGGGCGCTGGAAGTGATGGTGGTGCTGGTGACGGCTTGTGGCGTGCTGCTGTTGCTCGCACAAGTGCAGGTGGGCATGCGCCAGCGGCATCAGGAACTGGTGGTTTATCGCACGTTAGGGGCCGGGAAACGCCTGCTGCGCACCACGTTATGGTGTGAATTTGCGGTATTAGGACTGGTTTCCGGGCTGGTGGCCGCCATTGGCGCTGAAACCGCGCTCGGCCTGCTGCAAACCCGCGTGTTTGATTTCCCATGGGAACCGGACTGGCGGTTGTGGGTCATTCTGCCTCTGACCGGTGCGCTGTTACTTTCGGTGTGTGGCGGCTGGCTGGGCGTGCGATTGCTAAAAGGCAAAGCGTTATTCCGCCAGTTTGTTGCCTGAGTTTAATGGCGTTAAAAAGCCCTGAATGGTGCTGGCGTTTTCCTCAAACAAACGGACAATTTCCAGCGCCGCTTTCCCGGCCAGCGCATGATGCCAGGCCAGGCCGAGCGGGGAAGGCGGGCGCATCGCCGGAATGGTGCGCGTCACCAGTTCGCCGCTATCCAGATAGCGCTGGCATAATTTTCTGGGCAAAAATCCAATTCCCACACCCGCCACGTGCGCGGCAATTTTAGTGCTCAAATCTGAAACCTGAATCTCTTTTTGCCCGGTCAGTCGCCATGCCACGCGTTTGGTGATGTGACGGGCACTGTCTTCAATATTAATCGCCGGATACTGGCGCAGTTTAGCCTCGTTTAACGGCCCTGTTTCGTGAGCTAACGGATGGTGTGCCGCCAGCACAAACACCCAGTCGATCTCCCCAAGCGGCAGCAGGCTGATGGTTTCGGACAGCGTTTCAGTTCCCGACACGCCGATCGCCAGCGAAAAATCTCCATGCAATAACGCATCCCAGACACCCATATAAATCTGGCGTGAAAGGGTGAATTGCGTCAGCGGAAAACGCGCTACTAGATGTGCAAGCAGAGTAGCAATCGCCGCAGGTTCATACAGTAAGTTATTGATAACAATATTGACCTGACGTTCTACGCCATCATTGATTTGCTTAAGCTCACCGGGCATGGCATCGAGCCACGCCAGCCACTCTTTCGAACGCTCCAGCAAGTGAATGCCCGCCGTGGTCAGCAGAACGCTGCGCGTCGTTCGCTGAAACAACGGCACACCCGTACTTTCTTCAAGCAACTTAATGCGATAGCTGATCGTCGCCGTGGTTTTGTGTAAACGCTCAGCCGCTTTAGAGAAGCTGGCGGTTTCGGCCACGGTGAGAAAGGTGCGGATGGTTTCCTGGTCAAGCATTATCAGACCTTTATATATCAATGATTTTTAATGATATTTGCATATTGACCTTAAAAATGATGTGGTGTAAATCTCATTGTTGGAAAAATATTCCAATTTAATATTGCATCAAGCGAGGTTAGGTTTTAGATTGCTGTCAGCGGTGCCATTTTGATCAACATAAATGGCAAAAGGATCAACAGGAGCAGGAACACGGAATGAAACTCAAGTTGTTACCTCTGACTCAAGAGGCTTTTTCGCCTTATGGCGACGTTATCGGAACCGAAGGAAAGGAATTTTTCCATATCAATAACGGGCAAACCGAGCGCTATCACGATTTGGCGTTGGTTGAGATCCTCCATCAGGATCGTGCCCTCGTCAGCATCAACCGCGCCCAGCCGCTGGAAATGCCAATAACCGTCACGCAGCTCGAACGCCATCCACTTGGCTCGCAGGCGTTTATTCCCCTTAACGGCGAGCGTTTTATCGTGGTGGTAGCACTGGGAGATGAGCAGCCAGATCCTGAAACTATGCTCGGGTTTATCACCGATGGCCGTCAGGGCGTGAACTATCATCGCAACGTCTGGCATCACCCGTTGTTTGCATGGCAAAAAGTGACGGATTTTTTAACGGTGGATCGCGGCGGTAGCGATAATTGCGATTTAGTGAATGTTGCGCCAAAAGAACTGGTATTGAGCTGATTCTATCCCGTTTTATTTAGGATAAATCCCGTGACGCTTCAAAGTATCTTTCATAAGATGGCGCGTTAAATTCATTGACGTAGCACGCTTCCCGTAAAGTTTCTGGGGTGGGAGATAATAGAAGAATGACTGAATTAAGACGTCGCGGACGACCAAGCCAACCGGAGTCCGGCTCGCAGAAAGGCGCGCAGGCACTGGAACGCGGCATCGCCATTTTGCAGTATCTGGCGCAGGCGGGTGGCAGCTCTTCGGTGACTGATATCGCCGAAACTCTTGAAATGCCGCTCTCGACCACTTTTCGTTTATTAAAAGTGCTGGAGAACGCCGATTTTATCTATCAGGACAGCCAGTTAGGCTGGTGGCATATCGGTCTTGGCGTGTTTAACGTCGGTTCGGCCTATATCCACAACCGGGATGTGTTATCCGTTGCGGCACCTTTCATGCGCCGCCTGATGGTGCATTCAGGGGAGACGGTCAACGTTGCGATTCGTAACGGTGGAGAAGCGGTGCTGATTGGCCAACTCGAATGCCAGTCAATGGTGCGCATGTGTGCGCCACTGGGTAGCCGCCTACCGCTTCATGCGTCCGGTGCGGGTAAAGCATTACTCTATCCACTGATGGAAGATGAGCTGATGGACCTGATAGTGAAAACCGGGCTTAAGAGTTTTACGCCGGGAACGCTTGCAGACCTGCATCAGCTGAAGAAGGATTTGCAGCTTTCCAGTGAACGTGGTTATGTCGTTGATAAAGAAGAGCATGTTCTGGGGCTAAATTGCATAGCCTCACCGATATACGACAGTACCGGCAACGTAGTAGCGGCCATTTCCATCTCTGGCCCAAGCTCCAGATTAACGCCGGAAAGATTTTTAAACCTGGGCGAATTAGTTCGCGATACGGCAACTGATATTAGTGCGGCGCTGGGTCTGAATACTCCGGCACGCTAGAAACAAAATTCCCGTCAGTCTGTGTGCGGGATTTTTTTGAACTCACTTCAAGTTGGAAAAAGTTTCCAACAATGAAATCAAAAAAGGAAAAGTACCATGGCCCGAATGAAAGCCGTCGATGCGGCAATGTATGTCCTGGAAAAAGAAGGTGTGAATACCGCATTTGGCGTACCCGGTGCGGCGATTAACCCATTCTATTCGGCAATGCGTCAGCATGGCGGCATTCGCCATGTCCTTGCTCGCCATGTTGAAGGGGCATCCCATATGGCGGAAGGGTATACCCGCGCTAAAGCCGGTAACATTGGCGTGTGCCTTGGTACTTCAGGCCCGGCGGGTACGGATATGATTACCGCACTTTATTCCGCTTCTGCTGACTCTATTCCAATTCTTTGCATCACCGGCCAGGCTCCGCGTGCACGTTTGCACAAAGAGGATTTCCAGGCGGTGGATATCGAATCTATCGCCAAGCCTGTCACCAAAATGGCCGTGACGGTTCTGGAACCTGCGCTGGTGCCACGTGTATTGCAACAGGCGTTCCACTTAATGCGCTCTGGTCGTCCAGGCCCTGTGCTGGTGGACTTACCGTTTGACGTGCAGGTTGCGGAAATCGAATTCGATCCAGATTCCTATGAGCCGCTGCCAGTTTACAAACCTGAAGCTTCGCGCAAGCAAATCGTCAAAGCACTTGAGATGCTGATGCAGGCCGAACGCCCGGTTATCGTTTCTGGTGGTGGCGTTATCAACGCGGATGCGGCGGCATTGTTGCAACGGTTTGCGGAGATTACCCAGGTTCCGGTCATTCCTACGCTGATGGGCTGGGGCACGATTCCGGACGATCACGAACTGATGGCGGGCATGGTTGGGCTGCAAACTGCGCACCGTTATGGCAACGCCACTCTGCTGGCTTCTGACCTGGTGTTTGGTATCGGCAACCGCTTTGCGAACCGTCACACCGGCTCGGTTGAGAAATACACTGCCGGTCGCAAAATCGTGCATATCGACATTGAGCCAACGCAAATTGGCCGCGTGTTATGCCCGGATCTCGGCATTGTTTCTGACGCAAAAGCGGCTCTCACCTTGTTGGTCGACGTCGCAGAAGAGCTGAAAAAAGCAGGGCGCTTACCGGATCGCAAAGCATGGATTGCCGATTGCCAGCAGCGCAAACGTACCCTGCTGCGCAAGACTCACTTCGACAATGTGCCGGTCAAACCGCAGCGCGTTTATGAAGAGATGAACAAAGCATTTGGCCGCGAGGCGTGCTACGTCACCACCATCGGCCTGTCGCAAATTGCCGCGGCGCAGATGCTGCATGTTTTCCACGATCGCCACTGGATTAATGCCGGGCAGGCAGGTCCGTTGGGTTGGACAATTCCGGCCGCGCTGGGTGTTTGTGTCGCCGATCCAAAACGTAGTGTCGTTGCACTTTCCGGCGATTATGACTTCCAGTTCTTAATCGAAGAGTTGGCTGTCGGCGCGCAATTCAATATTCCCTATATCCACGTTGTGGTGAATAACGCCTATTTAGGTCTTATTCGCCAGTCACAGCGCGCCTTCGATATGGATTATTGCGTCCAGTTAGCCTTCGAAAATATTAACTCTGAAGAAGTTAATGGATACGGTGTTGACCACGTCAAAGTCGCTGAAGGTTTAGGTTGTAAAGCGATTCGCGTATTTAAACCGGAAGATATTGCTCCGGCATTTGAGCAGGCAAAAGAGTTAATGGCGAAATACAGCGTGCCAGTTGTGGTGGAAGTTATTCTTGAGCGCGTCACCAATATTTCAATGGGAAGCGAGTTGGATAACGTTAATGAATTTGAAGCCACTGCTGAAAGTGCCGCGGACGCACCGACTGAAACCTGCTTTATGAAATATGAATAACGGAGAATATCATGCTACGTTTTTCGGCTAATTTATCGATGCTGTTTCTGGAATATGATTTCCTCGACCGTTTTGAACGCGCCGCTGCGGCAGGGTTTAAAGCCGTAGAATTTATGTTCCCGTATGGATACAGCGTTGCGGTGTTGCAGGAAAAGTTAAAATCTAACGGACTTGAACACACGCTACATAACTTACCGGCGGGTGGCTGGGATAAAGGAGAGCGTGGTATTGCTTGTATTCCGGGGCGTGAAGCTGAGTTTCGCAGTGGTGTACAAGCTGCAATCTTGTATGCCAAAGCGCTGGGCAACAGCAAAATCAATTGCCTGGTCGGGAAAACGCCAGCAGGGGTAAGTGCTGAAAAAGTCCGCGAGACTCTGGTTGAAAATCTGCGTTACGCCGGAAGTGAACTGGCAAAAGAAGGCATTCTGTTAGTGATTGAACCGCTCAATCATTTCGATATGCCAGGTTTTTACCTCACCGGAACCCAGCAGGCTATCGACCTGATTGATGAAATTGGTTGCGATAACATACGCGTGCAATATGACATTTATCATATGCAACGTATGGAAGGGGAGTTAGCCAATACGCTAACGGGGAAATCAGCAAAAATTGGCCATATACAATTAGCAGATAATCCTGGGCGTGGTGAGCCAGGAACCGGTGAAATTAATTATGATTATCTTTTTTCGCTAATTAATAAATTAGAATATGACGGTTGGGTGGGTTGTGAATATAAACCGAAAACCACCACCGAAGAAGGGATGTCGTGGATTAATCCGTACCGTTAATCCTAATTAAATAAACAGGCAATAAGAATATGACCACTTTTGTGGCAGGGAAACTTATTGCCTGAAATAACCTGAAAGGAATGAAACAATGAATCTTGGTTTTATTGGTCTGGGTATTATGGGCACGCCG
>Ga0160438_1000341_pt1 | contig 14039 bp, 11 predicted proteins | sample HID1975K_E0MG_FD_108203 | JGI IMG/M metagenome (GOLD analysis project Ga0160438, IMG submission 108203) | Enriched soil microbial communities from UW Madison campus, WI, USA - HID1975K_E0 MG | ecosystem: Environmental > Terrestrial > Soil > Unclassified | place: USA: Madison, Wisconsin...
CGAATTCATTAAACCCACCAGCAGTAAACACACGCCTCCCCACAGGTTTGCGAACCCTATAGCAGCGATCACCAGGATGCCTGCCATGACGGTCGCAATACGGAATGCGCAGATAGCATTCACGCGATGCGCAACCAGGCCGTACAACATTCTCCCGGCCAGCGAACCGCCCCAGTAAATTGCAATCAGCGAAGTCGCCTGTTGCAAATCGAGGCTCCCGAGCGACTTATCGCTGAGATAACTCAGGGCGGTCGTCCCAATCTCTACCTCCACGCCAACGTAGGTGCCAATCGCCAGCAACCCCATCACAAAGTGAGACTCGCGGAATAACGCCCTGGTGCGCTGGCTCAATCGCTGCATCTGTAACTGACGAAAATCAGGCAGATGGCGGGTATACAACAAGACAATTAATCCGCATGTCAGAGCGGCAAGCCCCAGGAAAAGCCAGCGTACTGGCTCCTGATGCGCACCCAGACTTACCGGGAAGATGACCAACAGGCTTGCCACCAGCAGCGGTGCAACCGTGGTTCCTGTGGAGTTAATCGCCGAGGCCAGACTCAACCGCCCCGCCGCCGTTTCTTGCGGCCCTAGCCGCGTGACGTAGGGATTCGCCACCACCTGCATTGCTGCGACCCCCATCGCCAGGATGAATATCGCCGCCAGTACCAGCGAAAACGTCACCATCCACATCGCCAGCGCCATCAGCAAACAACCCAGAGCGGCAAACCCCACGGCCAGTATCAGCGTCATTTTGTAACCCAGCCGCGCCATAAGCGCCGAACAAGGCAAACACGCCACGAAGGGAGCCAGATAGAACGCCACGTTGACCAGCATCGCGTCGCGGTAGGTCAGTGAAAAGTAGTGATAGAAAAACGGAATCAATACACTGTTGATGCTGGTCAGGCAGCCCCAAAGGAAAAAGGCGCATGCCAGAACGGCCAACGGTTGGCGGTGGCTTTGTGATGCATCCGGGAAGGGAGTGGTTAGGGTCATTTCAACATCGTCCGTTAAAAATACAGTCCGTTAAAGTGCCAGTTCAGCCGATAAAAGTTCGGTGATCGCAGAGGCGTCTGACAGCATTTGCAACTGTTCACGGAAGTCGCTGTGCATCAGTTTCCGGGCCAGGCGCGAGAAAATCTTCATGTGATTATCCTGCTCCTGATCATTCACCGTCAGCATGATAACCAGTTGCACATCAACACCTTCGCCCCAACTCAGCGGCGATTTTACGCGCAAAAGAGAAATACTACTGTGCAAAACATGTGGCGATTTACAGTGCGGAATTGCCACGGAAAAACCGAGAGCCGTGGAGAATACAGCCTCACGCTCCCAGATGGCCCGTTCAGCCAACGCGCCCGAAACGACCCGCTGCAGCACTTCCAGGTTATCGGTCAGCAATTTGATGGCTTCTTCTTTGCTGCTTACTGTTTTATCCAGCAACAGCAACTCCTTCGCCAATACGGGTTTGTGCGACTGCGCTCGCAAGAAATGCACGACGCATTCTGTAACCTCCTCGCTGGTGTCACAGCCTATCGCCGCTTCAAGCAACTGCCGACATTGCTGCACATCCAGCACTTTGAGCGCTTCTTTACATGGCGTGATGGCGCTGACCGCCATGCTCAATTGCGTCAACCCCATACCGACTAACAGCGGTAACATTTGTTTATCTGCTGCCATTTCACCACACAGACTTATCGCCAATCCTGCCGCCTGCGCACGGTGCGTGATATCTCGCATCAACGCTAAAAATGTGGGATTACGATAGTCATACAGATGCCGGACGTAAGGGTTTCCACGATCGCAAGCGAGAAAATACTGCGCCAGGTCATTGCTGCCGATAGAAACAAAATCGAGATAGTTAGCGGCTTTTTCCAGAAGATAGAGCGTAGAAGGCACTTCAACCATGATGCCGAGGTGCCATTCACCAATCGGAATATCTTCCTGCTGCAAGGTTTGCGCAACATGAGCAAACTGACTGTGCAGCCATTGGATTTCTGCAAGTGTCGCTACCATCGGCACCATAATATTCACTGGCCCGACGGCGCTCGCTCGAAGTAATGCGCGTGCCTGAGTGGTGAAAATCTCGTGGAATTGCGGGTACATGCGCACGGCGCGATAGCCCAAAAAGGGGTTTTCCTCTTTCGGTAAATCGAGGAATTCACAGGGTTTATCGCCGCCAATATCCAGCGTACGAATGGTGATTTTTTTACCCTCGGCACTTTTCAATACTTCGCTATACGCTTGATATTGTTCTTCTTCATCGGGTGGTAGGCTGCGTTCACAGAACAACATTTCCGTGCGGAACAGTCCCACGCCATCGGCACCATGGGCGAAGACGCTTTGCGCTTCAACGGCCAGCGCAATATTCGCCAGCACGCTAAAGGTTGTCCCATCTGAAGTCGCGACTTGCTGTTCACGCAGCGGTGCGCTCCGCCGTGCAATCGCCTGCTGTTTTTGCGTTTCCAGCCGATACCAGTTTTCCATCGTCGCATCCGGGTTTGCCACCAGCACACCGTATCGACTGTCGAGGAGCAGCATGCTGGCAGTGCGCGTCAGTCCTTCACTCTGCGTCACTCCACACAGCAAGGGAATACCGAAGGAACGCGCCAGAATTACGGTGTGTGAAGTTTCCCCGCCGTCGCCCATCACGATGCCTTTAAGATGCGGGTTACGCAGCCGCAGGAATTGACCGGGCGTCAGCGTACCGTTGCAGATAACAATGCTGTCTTGTGTCAGCGTCATTTGCGCTTCCAGGGGTCTGCCCAGCAGATTAGCGGCAATTCCCTGACAGAGATCGCGAATGTCGATAACCCTCTCGCGCAGATACTGGCTGCTGCTGTTGAGCAACGGCTGGCTCAAAGCCTGTGCCGTGAGCGCAATCGCCTGTAATGCGTTACGTGCGCTGGCGTGCGAGAGCAGGCATGATTTGAATGCCGGATCGCTGAGCAATTTAAGCTGAGCCGCCAAAACCTGTGCGGCACCGGGATCCGCGCTATTCAGGTTTTTTTGCGTTAACGCCCAGGCCTCAAGCAATTGTTGCTGCTGGCGGAGAATGTCGGTTTCAGGCTCATGGCGCGAGAGTTCATAGAGATCCACGGAATCGATATGCAACGGGATACCACGTCCAATCCCTTTGCTGACGCCATTGCCACGGAGGTAAACCGGTTGTGCGTGCTCAATAAATACCGGTAGTGTCTGGTTATGCGTTTCCGGTGAGAGTGCCAGCGGTTCGTCGCAATCAGCAAACTCATTTCGCATAAACGCTTCCAGGCACTCAAACGCGGCCTGCTGATCGTCGCCCTCAATCAGAAACTGGCACGAGTCGCCCTGCGTGATATCCGCACCAATCATCCCCAGCACGCTTTTCGCATCGACCTGAGTCTTTTTGCTCCGGTTAATCAGCGTAATAGCTGCGTTGAATCGTTGCGTACGTTGTTCAATTTCACTGGCCGGACGCGCATGAATACCGTTGGGTAACGTACAAATAAAGTCGAGGGTTAGCATGTTTTCCCCCCTTCAAAATCGATGATAAAAGTGACTGGCGCACAGCCTGATACTATGTCCTGCGGGGTTTTCAGCGGGATTTCTGCAAGCGTTGCGGATGTGACGTCGCCATTTGTGCTGATAACTCCGCACGCTTGAGTTTGTGTCGATGGGCTCCAGCCGCGCACCACCAGCGCATCGCTCTGTTGCGCCTTTTTCAGAGTGCTGAAATGCAGCTCGGTATCCCAGCTTAAGACGCTGTAATGCGGCGGGAAAACGTGGCTGTGTGGATTAGTACGAAAACGTGACCAGCCGGTAGCAAGCCAGGCGTGAAGATTGCCGCGGGCGCGTTCAACGTCACGCCAAAAAACGCTATCCGCACCGTTATTCATAGCCAATATGCTGAGTTTGAAATGGTGCATGCCCTGGATTTGCGAATCAGGCGAAGGCAAAACCATGCCGGACGCGCGACCTGGACGATAAGGCATATTCGCCTGTCCGAGCCAGCCAATGCTGCGCAGCAACGTCACCGCGATAACATCCTGGCGGTCCTCAGGAATTTGGTATTCACGCAACCCTTTGGTCACCGTAGATAATCCGCGTTGCGCGTCGTGCATCATCACCTGACTTTGCATCGGATAAAGCGCAACCGGTGCTTCGGTCCACTGTTCATCCTGCCAGACCGCCATTTCTGGCGGCAGGTTTGGACGCTCAATCAGCCCAAATGGCTGATCGGCAAAGTGCACGTGCTGGGCAACGCCTGTTGGCAGCAATACTTGCAAGCGGTGATCGCAAACGGTGTTATTAACGCAGATCTGCACATCCAGCCAGGCATTGCTATGTGCCAGCGTGACGATCATCGTGATATCGAGTTCAGCATTGGCGCAGCGTTCTTGACGAGCGGCTAAATTCTGCGGCACCGCCATCTGCCAGTTGAGCGTCAGGCTGCTTTGCAACGGCCCCTGTACACCATGGAGCGACGTCAGGAATTCATCGCTATTGATAAGCCAGTCTTCAAACGGTGGCGAATAGTTGTAGTTATCGCCTGCGTCGCCGCCATCAACCAGTTGCAAAATATGAGGGTAAATTTGCTGACTGCGTTTGTCGGTAAGCGTCAGGATCCCTTTCTTATTCGCTTCCAGCCGCAGCCATTCATTTTCCAGTTTTACCACCGGTTGAGTCTGCTGGAGGAAGCCTGCGCGAACGCCCTCTTGCAGATAAAAAGTCTGATAGCCGCACGCTGGAATATCGGTCACTTCGAGCAGTAACAGGCATTTGCGATACCAGGTGGTTTCAGTGCTATTCGATAACTCCTGAACAATGATGGACATATCCTGACGGCTTTCTTCGACGATTTGCCAACGGCACTCTTTGCCTTCGCTATCGACCACGCGGAAATCTTGCTCGGGTGTGAAAATGGTCAATTCAACCAGGCCATGACTCCTTTGCGGACGCGCGTTAAAGATGATGATTTTCTTGCCGTCCTGCTGCGCCGTAATCCCTTCAGCCAGCATTTTCATATTCAGGTCAATAAGTTGGTTAGCCATTTCCAGGCCGGACTCAAGGCGGTTTTTGACCATCGCATTCACCCGGTCTGAGTTACAGCCTCCGATGCTGTCGTGAGCATGGGATTTCATCGCTTCGCGCCAGATACTCTCGACCGCACTTTGTGGATACGGCAGGCCAAGCCGCCAGTTAACGGCCAGCAATGGCTCGAGATGCTGGCTGAGAGTCTGTTCGAGTTGTGCATTCAGCTGTTTGATATCCACGCGGGTTGAGAAAATACCGCGGTGAATACGCATATATTTCGGGCTGATAAGCTCGCCCTGGTACAGCGGCATAGGGACGTGAGTCTTTTCCAGCGCCTGGAAAAACTGGCTGAAACTGCTGCGTACAAAACGATATTCATCCTGCTGCTGATTGAGTTGGTCAAGCATCGCTGGGACACGGTATTCAAACGGCGACTGGTCATTGCCATTGGGCAGCAAAACGTGGTCGGTCAGTGAAAAACGAGTCTGTTTCGCCAGAATAGGTTCCAGCGCTTTCTGCCCGGCGCAAGGCTCTTCCGGCAGCCATTTCGCGCAGCCGTAACCCCACGGAAGCACGGCGGTAGTGACTTTGCTGCCATCGGCGGCCTGCCAGCTAAACTCACTGTGCGGCACATTAAATTCGCTCCAGCCGCGCCAGATGACCGCATAGTCGATAGCAAACTGTTGCAAAAACATCGGTAACTGCGCACTTTGACCAAAAGAATCAGGCACATAACCAATTGGCATCTTGCCCCCAAAGCGCTGGCAATCGGCCTGCCCCAGCAGTAAATTGCGGGTAATTGATTCAGCCCCCACCACCAGAAAATCGCTCTGCGTATACCACGGGCCTGTCACGATTCGACCCTGTTCGATTAATTTCCGCAACCGGGTTTCCTGATGAGGCGCGACACTTAAATAGTCTTCAATAACGACGGTTTGCCCATCCAGAACAAATGGCCCTAACGTTATATCTTCTTCAAGGCGCTGTAATAAATCGTCCATGAAATAATAAAGTACGGCTTTTGAATCATTCTCAGTAAAATACCACTCACGGTCCCAGTGAGTATGTTGCACCAGATGAACAGTTTTCATATATCGACCTTAACGAGATACTAGAAATAATATTTTCCGCAGCATCACATCTTTATTTTAAATGTAGAAACCCCTGAGACTCAGCGGCCCCATTTATATTCACTCACACACCATTCAATAAGCCGCTAGCGGCTAACTTTAAATTTCGGTGCGGGAGCTACGGCTTTTTCTTCTTTGGTATTAGTAATATTGGACTGACGAAACACCAGCAAAGAACCTAGCGCCACTATCGCGGAACCCACGGCTATCGACAGGATATAAATCGGCCAGCCATCGACCGCCAGCCAACCATAAAAACCAGAGATTGGTGCGTGGTTTACCGCCCCTAAACCGACCGCCATTGCCGCGCCCGTCGCGGTGCCGACCACATTGATAACAATGATTTTCGGATTCGCCAGCGCAAAAGGAATCGCCCCTTCGGAGACACCAATCAAGCCCATCAGCGTTGAGGCTTTACCCGCTTCCTGCAATGATTCCGGGAAGCGATGTTTCCAGATGAGTGAAGCCACGCCAAGGCCAATGGGCGGAATGATGATCGCCACCTGAGCCGCCGTGTTCGGGTCGTAAATACCGGATGCCAGCAGTGCCATGGCGGTCGTTACCGCCGCTTTGTTGACCGGGCCGCCGAGGTCGAAACCAACCATGCCACCGACCACCGCCGCGAGAATAATTTTGTTAGTGCCGGACATCGCCAGTAGCCACGCCTCCATGCCTCGGTTCAGCGCTGCCAGCGGCGTGCCAATCACAAAAGCCATGATGATGCAGGTCAGCAACGTGCCGCCCACGGGCAGAATAAAAATCGGCCCTGCCGAGGCCAGCGAGCGTGGGAGCTTCACTTTTGCCGTCAACAATCGCACCACATAACCTGCCACAAAACCGGCCGCCAGCGCGCCAAGGAAGCCGGTTCCCAGGTTGCTTGCCAGCAGGCCACCCACCATCCCCGGAGCAATGCCGGGTTTATTAGCAATCGCAAAGCTGATGTAACCCGCGACAATCGGCAACATCAAGGACAGCGCTAAACCGCCAAAGCCGTCGAACTTATGCAGCATCTGTACGACAAGGCTCGCAGCCTGTTCATGGCTGGCATCCCATATGTTATCAATGCCATACATCGAAGCCCCGATGCGGGCGATGCCCATAATTACCGCACCAGCAATGACGAACGGCAGCATGTACGATACGCCCGTCATGATGGCGTTTTTCACTTCGGTGCCCGTGGAGGATTTCGTTCCGCCCCCCTGAAATTTAGCCATGATTTACCTCCTGCTCGATGGCTTCAAAGACGGCCTCACCGAATTTGATCGGGTCTGCCACGCTGCATTCCAGTTTTAACATGCCATCAAAGCGCTCTTTGTTGTTGATGGCGACATCTGCGGCGATGATCACGCCATCGGCACGCGCCAGGTCTTCTGCGGTAATTTCGTTTTCTGCTCCCATACTGCCCTGGGTTTCGACTTTGATTTCATGTCCGCGGCTTTTGCCGGTGATTTCCAACGCTTCAGCGGCCATGAAGGTATGGGCGACGCCCGTTGGGCATGCAGCTACACAAACGATATACATAATGGTTTCTCTCTCGGGTCGGATTTGGACAATAAAAAAAGCACAATGGCGGTGAGGCGCATTGTGCTTTTTAAGCAATAAAGCAATGGGTTATGAGAATCTGAATTGGCATCTGACTCGCCACTCAAACGATGGCAAACCAGCAATTGATGCACACTGCGGGTGGTGAAGCTAAACGCTAATTCATGGCGAAGTTGTGCAACCAGACGAGCCTGAATAGTGGTATTTACGGTGTTGGAAGCATTCGGGATCGGCAGATGTTGAGCGGAGGCAAAAAGACTCTCACCGGCACAATCCCACAAACGGGACCAACCACCGGAAAACTCATCTTCGGTATTTTCCTGAGAAGATTCGTCAGCAACACTCAATGACTGAACCGAGTTGAAACAGCAAAGTCCGCTCAGCAACGACTTCACGCTGCTGAATTTCCCCAGCAGACAGAAGAAGCAATAACTGATAAATCGGCGGACTATGGCTGACATATTTCCTCCAGAATAGAGCGTGTGATAATAGTCAGTAAACAGGGAGCGTAATGTGATTGCTCGCACAATTTTTTACATTACAACCCCCATGCAGAGGAAATAAAAAAGCCACTCTAAGCGAGTGGCTTTTATTATTAATGGTTAACGTTAAAAGAACACGAAATAAACCACCGCGGCGACAACGAAACGGTAAATCGCAAACGGAATAAAAGAAATACGTTTGATAAGTTGCAAGAAAGTTTTAATTGCAATCAGCGCCACAATAAAGGCAGTAATAAAACCAACGGCAAACATAGGCAAATCGGCCATACTCAAAAAGCCGATGCTCTTATAAACATCCAGAACCGTCGCACCCATCATCATCGGCACGGCCAGCAGGAACGAGAACTCTGACGCGGCGTAACGGCTAATGCCCATTAACATACCGCCGGAAATTGTCGCACCTGAGCGTGAAAAACCCGGCCACAGCGCTAAGCATTGGAAGCAACCAATCATAAATGCCTGGCGATAAGTAATGTCGTCAACGCCAACTGCACGCGGCTCTTTCGGTTTCAAAAGTTCAGCCGCAATCAGCAACACACCGCCAACGACTAACGCGTACATCACATTTACAGGATTAAAGAGCGACTTGATGGTGTCGTGGAAAATCAGCCCCAGAACCACCGCAGGCACCATACCCAGCAGAATATGGATTAGCGTTAAACGGCCTTTACCTTCACCTTCATGCTGCGGACGACCAAAGTGAATTCCGATAAGCCCAAACAGGCGACGCCAGAACATCACGACAACCGCCAGGATAGAACCTAACTGGATAACCACTTCAAAAGTTTTTGCTTTGTCACCCTCAAAACCCAATAGATGACCGACGATGATCATATGACCGGTGGATGAGACAGGTAAAAACTCCGTAAGCCCTTCAACAACACCAAGAATCGCAGCAATAGCTAGCGAGTGCAGATCGCTCATTAATAAATCCTCTAACCCCTAAAACAAACATAAAAAATGCGGCAGCTGCCGCAAAAAGATGACAGTTATGACCAGCCTACGCACATTTGGTTTAACAAATATGAATGGACTAATCGGCTTTCAGATTACTGCCACGCTCAATCACAACCCCTACGTTTGCCGCCTGTGCAACAGCGCCTGGCTTGCTGACTTTTAAACGCACCCACGGTGAGTTAAAGCGGGTTAGCAGCAATTGCGCCACTTCTTCGGCGACACGCTCCACAAGAGCAAAACGGCCACCTGATACATGATTGATAACCGCTTCGCTGACATCAGCGTAGCTCAGGCAATCATTTACATCATCGCTGCTGGCCGCCTGGCGGTTGTCCCACGCCATTTCGATATCGAAGACTAGCTTCTGAGAAATGGTTTGTTCCCAGTCATAAACACCAATGGTGGTGATTACAGTCAGTTGCTCTATAAATACAATGTCCATCACGCCCTGCCCGGTTTTTAGTCACGCCAGATACCACTTCCGGCGAAATATGCGTATTATCCACAGATGCAGAGAATACAACGACACTTTCAAAATGGAACAGCGTTATGAGTGCAATCGCGCCCGTCATGATCCTGCTTGCGTATCTTTGCGGCTCCATTTCTAGCGCCATTCTGGTCTGCCGAGTTGCCGGTTTGCCCGATCCCCGGCTTAACGGTTCCGGCAATCCAGGTGCGACCAATGTCTTGCGACTAGGCGGTAAAGGTGCAGCCGTAGCGGTACTGATTTTTGATGTTCTCAAAGGAATGTTACCCGTCTGGGCAGCTTACGAACTTGGCGTGACCCCGTTCTGGCTAGGCCTGATTGCTATCGCCGCGTGTATTGGCCATATCTGGCCGGTATTCTTCAACTTTCATGGCGGTAAAGGTGTGGCGACAGCTTTTGGTGCTATCGCTCCCATCGGTTGGGATTTAACCGGCGTGATGGCGGGAACCTGGCTGTTGAGCGTGTTACTGAGCGGCTATTCATCCCTTGGCGCTATTATCAGTGCGCTGATTGCCCCATTTTATGTCTGGTGGTTCAGACCAGAATTCACTTTCCCGGTAGCGATGCTTTCCTGCCTGATCCTGATGCGTCACCATGACAACATTCAGCGTTTATGGCGCGGCCAGGAAACTAAAATCTGGAAGAAGCTGCGCAAAAATAAAGATAAAAAAAAGGAGTGATTTCTCACTCCTTCTAGACTGATTCTACAAAGTTATTACGCTGCAGGTAACTCTGCCAGCGGCCAGCGTGGACGCACCGTCACACTCAGCTCTCCTGCCGTTCCTGCTTTAAGTCGAATCATGCCCGCATAGGCAATCATCGCGCCATTGTCGGTGCAGAACTCAGGACGCGCATAGAACACTTCACCCCGGCGCTTTGTCATCATTTCTTCCATGCGCACACGCAGAGTGCGGTTAGCACTTACGCCACCCGCCATCACCAGACGTTTAAAACCGGTTTGATCCAGAGCGCGTTTGCACTTGATCATCAGCGTATCAACGACCGCGTCTTCAAATGCGCGAGCGATATCGGCACGGGTTTGCGGGTCGGCATCATTGCCACGAATAGTGTTCGCCGCAAAAGTTTTCAGGCCAGAGAAGCTGAAATCAAGACCAGGACGATCTGTCATTGGACGAGGAAAAACAAAACGACCTGCTGCACCCTGAGCCGCCATTTTTGACAGCATTGGCCCACCAGGATAATCCAGCCCCAACAGTTTGGCTGTCTTATCAAAGGCTTCACCGGCAGCGTCATCAATTGATTCGCCCAGCAGTTCGTACTGACCGATACCTGTGACGCTAATCAACTGTGTGTGCCCGCCGGAGACCAGCAGTGCCACAAACGGGAACTCAGGTGGATTGTCTTCCAGCATCGGCGCTAATAAATGCCCTTCCATATGATGAACCGGCACGGCAGGAACATCCCAGGCAAACGCCAGCGAACGGCCAATTGTTGCGCCCACTAATAACGCTCCGACCAAACCTGGCCCTGCGGTATAGGCGACACCGTCAATATCTTTAGCGGTTAATCCGGCTTCTTTAAGAGCTGCCTGAATCAATGGCACGGTTTTACGCACATGGTCACGGGAGGCAAGCTCCGGCACCACGCCGCCGTAGTCAGCGTGTAATTTCACCTGACTATACAATTGATTAGCTAATAACCCATTTTCATCGTCATAAATGGCGATGCCGGTTTCATCACAGGATGTCTCTATACCCAATACGCGCATGGCTTTCTCTACCTCACAGTCTTGCGGCGAAGTTTATGCTTACGGGCTGTCAATGTAAAACTTTGCTCACCTATTGGCCGCAGGTGGTGTATAATCCGCACCCCTGGAAGATTCCGGCCTTAAAAGCCAGGTTTCTGGTTGTCCGGTGCTTTACAAAGCAGCAGTAGTTGCAGTAAAATTCCGCACCATTTTGAAATAGCTGACGCCTAAGTCAGCGGCAAACCGAATTTATCAAAGGTGAGAGTTAATGCCGGTAATTAAAGTACGTGAAAACGAGCCATTCGACGTAGCACTGCGTCGCTTCAAGCGTTCTTGTGAGAAAGCAGGTGTTCTGGCGGAAGTTCGTCGTCGTGAGTTCTATGAAAAACCGACTACCGAACGTAAACGCGCTAAAGCTTCTGCTGTGAAACGTCACGCGAAGAAACTGGCTCGCGAAAACGCACGCCGCACTCGTCTGTACTAATATCCTGGAGGTTCGCACCTCCGGAACAGACCAGTAGTAGTTGTAAAGGCCGTGCTTCCGAAAGGAATGCGCGGCTTATTTTCGTTCATGAACTGACATACTTCCTGCTCTTTCAATTTGCAACTTTATCGCAAAACAGAAAGAAAGCGAGTACCAAACGGGGCTTATGGCTGGACGAATTCCACGTGTATTCATCAATGACTTGCTGGCTCGCACCGACATCATCGATCTCATCGATGCGCGTGTTAAGCTCAAAAAGCAGGGCAAGAACTATCATGCGTGCTGTCCGTTCCATAACGAAAAAACCCCCTCTTTCACCGTAAACGGTGAAAAACAGTTTTACCATTGCTTCGGCTGTGGGGCACACGGCAACGCCATCGATTTTTTAATGAACTATGACAAGCTTGAGTTTGTCGAAAGCGTTGAAGAATTGTCAGCGATGCACAATCTCGAAGTGCCTTACGAAGCGGGTAACGGACCGAGCCAGATTGAGCGTCATCAACGGCAAAGTCTTTATCAATTGATGGATGGCCTGAACGCCTTTTATCAGCAATCCCTGGCTCAACAATCAGCTGAACCTGCTCGCCAGTACCTGGCACAGCGCGGTTTAAGTTCTGAGGTTATTCAACACTTCGCCATCGGCTATGCCCCTCCCGGTTGGGATAACGTATTAAAGCGTTTTGGTGGTAATAGCGAAAACCGTCAGGCTTTGACGGATGCGGGGATGTTGGTTACTAACGATCAGGGGCGAAGTTACGACCGCTTCCGCGAAAGGGTGATGTTCCCCATCCGCGACAAGCGTGGCCGGGTGATTGGTTTTGGTGGCCGTGTGCTGGGCGATGCCCTGCCGAAATACCTGAACTCCCCGGAAACCGATATTTTCCATAAAGGCCGCCAGCTCTATGGCCTGTATGAAGCTCAACAGAGTCAGCCAGAACCGGCACGTTTGCTGGTTGTGGAAGGCTATATGGATGTGGTGGCGCTGGCGCAATACGGCATTTCTTATGCCGTTGCCTCACTAGGCACCTCAACGACTGCCGACCATATCCAGTTGCTGTTCCGTGTTACCGATACCGTTGTCTGTTGTTATGACGGGGATCGCGCAGGTCGAGACGCCGCATGGCGCGCGCTGGAAACTGCGCTACCTTATATGACGGACGGGCGTCAGTTACGCTTTATGTTCCTGCCGGACGGTGAAGACCCCGATACGCTGGTGCGTAAAGAAGGGAAAGAAGCATTTGAAGCGCGTATGGAACATGCCCAGCCGCTTTCTACGTTTCTTTTTAACAGCCTGATGCCACAGGTTGACTTAAGTTCTCCCGATGGCCGTGCTCGTCTGAGCACCCTTGCATTACCCCTGATAACTCAGGTACCTGGCGAAACACTGCGCATTTATCTGCGTCAGGAACTGGGTAACAAACTGGGTATTCTGGACGATAGCCAGCTTGAAAAGCTGATGCCAAAGCTTGCTGAAAACAGTACGCCGCGCCCGGCTCCACAGCTAAAACGCACAACCATGCGTATACTGATAGGATTGCTGGTCCAAAATCCAGAACTGGCACCCAATGTGCCATCGCTTAGCGGTCTGGAAGAAGCGAAATTGCCAGGATTGAAACTCTTTATCGACCTGGTGAATACCTGTCTGGCGCAACCGGGTTTAACCACCGGGCAGCTTTTAGAGCTATATCGCGGCACAAATGAAGCCGCCACCCTTGAAAAACTCTCTTCATGGGACGATATAGCAGATAAGGACATCGCAGAAAAAACGTTCAATGATGCACTTGAACATATGTTTGATTCGGTGCTGGAGTTGAGATTTGAAGAATTGATGGCACGTTCCAGAACGTCAGGGCTAACGCCTGCGGAACGTGAGGAAGTCCGTGTGATAACACAATCACGCGCGAAAAAGTAAATACCATCGGCTTAACTGCCGAACATTCGTCGGGTAAACCCGAACGCCGCAAGGATGGGCAGCGGCAATAAAATAAGTCAGCCCTCGTTACGTTATTGTTGGCGGTTTCGCCGACCGACACCAACCCTAATACTGAAGTGTGGATACCGTCTTATGGAGCAAAACCCGCAGTCACAGCTTAAACTTCTTGTTACCAAGGGCAAGGAGCAAGGCTATCTGACCTATGCCGAGGTCAATGACCATCTGCCGGAAGATATCGTCGACTCCGATCAGATCGAAGACATCATCCAAATGATCAATGAC
>Ga0160438_1000342_pt1 | contig 14035 bp, 11 predicted proteins | sample HID1975K_E0MG_FD_108203 | JGI IMG/M metagenome (GOLD analysis project Ga0160438, IMG submission 108203) | Enriched soil microbial communities from UW Madison campus, WI, USA - HID1975K_E0 MG | ecosystem: Environmental > Terrestrial > Soil > Unclassified | place: USA: Madison, Wisconsin...
CAGGTTGGTTTCGATGATATCGTTCCACTCGTCATCTTTCATGCGCATTAACAGGTTATCACGAGTGATACCGGCATTATTAACCAGAATATCGACTTCGCCAAATTCTGCACGAATATTTCCCAAAACAGCTTCAATTGAAGCCGGATCGGTTACATTCAGCATATAACCTTTGCCGTTATCGCCCAGATAATCACTGATCGCCTGCGCACCGCTTTCGCTGGTCGCAGTGCCGATAACTTTCGCACCACGGGCCACCAGGGTTTCCGCGATTGCGCGGCCGATACCGCGGCTAGCGCCGGTTACCAGCGCAATTTTTCCTTCAAAACTCATGGGTTTCCCTCGTCTTATTGCTCGAGCGCCGCTGACAATGCGACCGGCTCGTTAATGGCCGAAGCAGTCAGTGTGTCAACAATACGTTTTGTCAGGCCAGTCAAAACTTTACCAGGCCCTACTTCCAGCAACTGGGTCACACCCTGCGCTGCCATAAATTCAACAGATTTTGTCCACTGGACTGGGCTGTACAGTTGACGCACCAGCGCGCTACGAATAGCTTCTGGTGATGTTTCGCACTTCACGTCCACATTATTCACAACCGGAACAGTTGGCGCGTTGAAAGTAATATTTTCCAGCGCGACGGCAAGTTTATCCGCTGCGGGTTTCATCAGTGCGCAGTGAGAAGGCACACTGACAGGCAGTGGCAGAGCGCGTTTTGCGCCGGCGGCTTTACAAGCTGCACCTGCACGCTCAACAGCGTCTTTATTGCCCGCAATCACTACCTGACCTGGAGAGTTGAAGTTCACCGGAGAAACCACTTCACCTTGAGCGGCTTCTTCGCAGGCTTTAGCAATAGACGCATCATCAAGACCGATGATGGCATACATTGCGCCAGTGCCCGCAGGAACCGCTTCTTGCATCAATTTGCCGCGCAATTCCACCAGACGCACTGCGTCGGCGAAATCAATCACACCTGCACAAACCAGAGCTGAATATTCGCCCAGGCTATGCCCAGCCATCAACACAGGGTTTTTGCCGCCCTGCTGCTGCCAGACACGCCACAATGCAACAGAAGCTGTCAGCAGCGCAGGTTGTGTCTGCCAGGTCTTGTTCAGCTCTTCCGCTGGCCCTTGTTGGGTCAATGCCCACAAATCATAGCCCAGCGCGTCAGAAGCTTCACGGAAAGTGGCTTCTACAACAGGGTTTGCTGCTGCAATTTCTGCCAGCATACCTACTGCTTGCGAACCCTGGCCTGGGAATACAAAAGCAAATTGAGTCATGGTTAAATCCCTAATAATCAAAAACGAACCAGTGCTGAACCCCAGGTAAAGCCGCCACCGAAGGCTTCGAGCAATACCAGTTGGCCACGTTGAATCCGTCCATCACGAACCGCTTCGTCCAGCGCTGCCGGTACGGAAGCCGCCGAAGTATTTCCGTGTCTGTCGAGCGTAACAACCACGTTATCCATCGACATGCCCAGCTTTTTCGCCGTCGCGCTAATAATGCGCAGGTTCGCCTGATGTGGCACTAACCAGTCGAGCGCCGAGCGGTCGAGGTTATTGGCAGCCAGGGTTTCATCAACGATGTGAGCAAGCTCAGTCACCGCGACTTTAAAGACTTCGTTACCCGCCATGGTCAGGTGAATTGAATTTTCAGGATTCACGCGATCGACGTTTGGTAGCATTAACAGCTCACCGTAACGACCATCTGCATGCAGATGGGTGGAGATGATGCCCTGTTCTTCAGAAGCGCCAAGCACAACAGCACCCGCACCATCACCAAAAATAATAATCGTTCCACGATCGGTTGGATCGCAAGTACGCGCCAACACGTCAGATCCAATCACCAATGCGTGTTTTACTGCACCTGACTTCACGTAAAGATCAGCAACGCTCAATGCATAGGTGAAACCTGCGCAAGCCGCTGCGACATCAAACGCCGGGCAACCTTTGATCTCCAACATTGCCTGCACCTGGCAAGCCGCGCTTGGGAAAGCGTGTGTTGAGGACGTGGTGGCAACAATGATTAAGCCAATTTCGGATTTATCAATACCGGCCATTTCCAGGGCGCGAGTTGCTGCCGCGAACCCCATCGTTGCCACGGTTTCGTTTGGCGCTGCGATATGGCGTTCACGAATACCTGTACGGGTGACAATCCACTCGTCAGAAGTATCCACCATTTTTTCCAGGTCGGCGTTGGTACGCACTTGTTCAGGCAGATAGCTGCCCGTACCAATAATCTTCGTATACATGTACGTCAGTCACTCTTGGGTAATACTGATTCCAGGCGGGCAGCAATCCGGGTAGGGACTTGCCGCGCCACCGCCTGCACTGCCTGTTCAATCGCGACAACAAACGCTCGCTGATTGGCCGCTCCGTGACTCTTAATCACTGTGCCGCGCAATCCTAACAGACAGGCGCCATTATACTGGTCGGGGTTGAGGTGACTGAATCGCCTGCTCAGGCTTTTTTGTAACCAATGTTTCAATATAATTAGCCACCACGACCTTTTTTTCCCTTCGCCCTGAGATTTCAAAAGCGAGAGGAACATTCTTGCAACCCCTTCCATCGTCTTAAGGGTGACGTTACCGACAAAGCCATCACACACCAATACGTCGGTTTTTCCCGTCAACAACTCATTCGCTTCAAGATAACCAATATAGTTGATAGAAGGCATTGTTTTTAATAATGCTGATGCATCGCGAATGCTATCGAGACCTTTTGTCTCTTCTTCGCCAATGTTCAATAACGCGACTCTGGGGGAACTGATGCCGAGAAGTTCCTCTGCCATCACAGAACCCATAATCGCAAACTGCACCAACATATTACTGTCACATTCAACGTTCGCACCGAGATCCAGCACGACAGTTTTACCTTTTTGCTGATGCGGTAAAACCGTCATCAGCGCCGGACGCTCAATTCCTTCGATCGGCTTGAGCAATAATTTAGCCAGACCCATCAGAGCGCCGGTATTTCCTGCGCTTACGCAAGCTTGCGCTCGCCCTTCTTTCACTAACTCAAGCGCCACTCGCATTGAGGATCCACGACTATTGCGGATCGCTTGCGAAGGCCTTGCATCACTGGCAATAACCGACTCCGCAGGCACAATCTGCGCACGTGAGCGTTTTTCAAAATCAGCTTTGGCAAGTAATGGCGTGATGGCGTCGGGATCGCCGACTAATAGAAGGTTTAGTTGAGAGTTAGAGTCCAGTGCCTGCAATGCTGCAGGCACTGTCACGGAAGGACCGAAGTCCCCACCCATGGCATCTAACGCAAGGGTTAGACGTCTCAAGGAATCGCCAATTACTTGGAGATAACCTTGCGACCGCGGTAGAAACCGTCGGCGGTGATGTGGTGACGCAGATGAGTTTCGCCAGAAACTTTGTCCACGGATACTGCTGCTGTGGTCAGCGCGTCATGGGAACGACGCATGCCACGTTTGGAACGGGTTGGTTTATTCTGTTGTACGGCCATGGACCTTACTCCTCAATTACTTACGCTTTAAACTGGCTAATACGGCAAATGGGTTTGGTTTCTCCGCCTCGGAAGGCAGTTTGCCAAAGACCATGTCCGCCTCGGACACTTCACAGTGTTCAGATTCATGCACCGGAACGACTGGCAAGGAGAGGATAATTTCATCTTCTACCAACGCCAGAAGATCAATTTCACCAAATTCGTTGACCTGAACTGGTTCATATCCTTCCGGGAGTGCTTCAACCTGCTCGTCTTTGACGATCGGGCTAAAACAATACTGTGTGTAGACCTGATGGGCAAATGGCTTTCCGCAACGCTGACATTCAAGCGTCAGCGACACCTTCGCATCACCGGTAAGAACCGCGAGGCGCTGGTTATCGATGGCGAATGACATATCGCATTCCACATCACTGTCTACACTGACTACAAACTCGGCGACACGCTCTACCTGAATAGGGGTGTAAACACCCGTGTAATCAAGGCGTTTTTGAGCCGTACGAACCGGGTCGAGAGTCAGGGGTAATTTTACTTTTTGCATAGGGCGCGCATATTAACTTTGTAACGTCATAGAGTCAAAGAAAATGGCCTGGAAACAGCGCCTTTTCTACTTATTCGCACACATTGCGGTTGCATAGTTTAAAATGCCTTTCCCCGAATCGCTATCATTAATGAAAAAAATATGACGCAAATTGTTCTCGCCTCAACTTCCCCATGGCGCCGGGAGCTACTTGAAAAACTGGGTATCCCCTTTATTACCGCGGCTCCGCAGGTGGATGAAACACCTATTCCCGGTGAAGATGCTCGCCACTTAGTCACACGCCTGGCAAAAGCCAAAGCTCAGGCATTGAGCCGTGAATATCCGAATCATATGATTATCGGCTCGGATCAAGTTTGTGTTTTAGATGGAAAAATAACCGGAAAACCGCATAGCGAAGAGAAAGCCGTGGCGCAGTTAATGCTTGCCCGCAATAGTATCGTTACTTTTTATACTGGTCTGGCGCTTTATCATTCTGCTTCCGGGAATTTACAGGTGGTTTGCGAACCTTTTGATGTGCATTTCCGTCATTTAAGCGAACAGGAAATTCGCCATTACGTGCGTAAAGAGCAGCCGCTACAGTGTGCCGGAAGTTTTAAAAGTGAGGGACTGGGAATTACGCTGTTCGAACGGCTTTCAGGAAAGGATCCGAATGCGCTGGTAGGTCTACCGTTAATTAGCTTGTGCGAAATGCTACGCAACGAAGGCGTTAACCCACTGCTGATGTAAATGACGGAGGGTGGATAGCTCCACCCTCCCGTAGATAACTAGCGCGCGCTGTTGCGTAACACTGTAAGACAACGCTTCAACTGCTCATCCATTGGCGCTTCTACCCGCATAATCTCACCGGTATTAGGGTGAGTGAAGCGTAATGCCGCTGCGTGCAAGAACAGACGGTTCAAACCGGTTCCGGCAAGTTGCTTATCAAACTCACGGTCACCATATCTGTCGTCAAAAGCAATCGGATGACCAGCATGCAATGTATGCACACGAATCTGGTGAGTTCGTCCGGTAATCGGGCTACAACGCACAAGCGTGGCGAACGCATAGCGCTCTTCAACTTTGAAACGCGTTTCAGAAGGTTTGCCTTCGCTGTTGACCCGTACGATACGCTCACCACTTTGCAGAATGTTCTTCAGTAGCGGTGCCTGCACAGCTTTGACGTGCGATTGCCATTGGCCACGTACCAGCGCCAGGTAATCCTTCTGCATCCCTTTTTCACGCAGTTGCTCATGCAACGAACGCAGCGCGGAACGCTTCTTCGCCACCAGCAAGATTCCGGAAGTGTCACGGTCAAGGCGGTGCACAAGCTCGAGGAAACGAGCTTCAGGACGCAAAGCACGCAAGCCTTCAATCACACCAAAGCTTAAACCACTGCCGCCGTGAACCGCCGTGCCAGACGGCTTGTTGAGCACCAGAATATGGTCATCTTCATAAATAATCGCGTCAGTCAGCGCCGCCACTTTTTGTAGATGTGGTGAAACGGATTCTTCTTCACGTTCGGCTACGCGAACCGGCGGAATACGAATTTCGTCGCCGTCCTGGATTTTATATTCAGGCTTAATGCGTTTTTTATTCACGCGCACTTCGCCTTTACGCAAAATGCGATAAATCATACTTTTCGGCACGCCTTTCAAGCGGGCGAGCAAAAAGTTATCGATACGCTGCCCAGCTTCGTCAGAAGAAATGGCAACGATTTGTACTGAAGGTGTCGGAGTTTTCATGGTCGGCGATTCTAAATAGCGTGCGCGCATAGCGCCACTCATTTTTATGTGCTTAACTGAGAATCTGCCTGGTTTTAAGTCGCCTGACTCCCCTTTTTCAGATTTCTGCGACATGCAGCGAAAAAGTGAGTTAAAAAACTGTAAGAAACGAGGCATCAAAGGCAAAAGTCATCTTGCTATAATAAGGTTAGCAATGGAATAATGTTGCGGTTTTCCGTGTTGATACTTGTTAGAACAAGGAATTTTGCGGAATTACCAGTTTTGCCTGAACGTCCATCCACGCAGCAATGGCGTAAGACGTATTGTGCTTTCAGGCAGTTAGCGGGCTGCGGGTTGCAGCCTGACCGGTAAATTGGAATCAACTCTTAAGAAATATTCTAAGGTTATTCCCACGATAATTGCGCTGTATTTCCGTATGAAATACAGGCTACCGACACTTTGCGCCTCTCAGCAAGCGACAACCGTGAGGTTGGCGACTTAGCGTTTAGTCACGAGGCCATCGGTTCACTCCCGGTCAGCGTCACCATGCCCGTAGCTTTGTCACCAATGTAAGAATAATGAGTAAGTTACGATGAAAAGAATGCTAATAAACGCGACTCAGCAAGAAGAGTTGCGTGTCGCCCTTGTAGATGGGCAACGCCTGTACGATCTGGATATTGAAAGTCCTGGACACGAACAGAAAAAAGCTAACATCTATAAAGGCAAAATCACCCGTATTGAACCAAGTCTGGAAGCGGCATTTGTAGATTACGGCGCGGAACGTCATGGTTTCCTTCCTCTTAAAGAAATTGCCCGCGAATATTTCCCGTCTAATTATTCATCACATGGTCGTCCGAACATTAAAGATGTTTTGCGCGAAGGCCAGGAAGTGATTGTTCAGATTGATAAAGAAGAACGTGGTAATAAAGGCGCAGCCTTAACCACCTTTATTAGTCTGGCCGGTAGTTATTTGGTGCTGATGCCGAACAACCCACGTGCTGGTGGTATTTCCCGCCGTATCGAAGGTGACGACCGTACCGAACTGAAAGAAGCCCTTTCCTCTCTGGAACTGCCAGATGGCATGGGTCTGATTGTACGTACTGCTGGCGTGGGTAAATCCGCTGAAGCACTGCAATGGGATTTAAGCTTCCGCCTGAAGCATTGGGAAGCGATTCAAAAAGCGGCAGAAAATCGCCCGGCTCCATTCCTTATTCACCAGGAAAGCAATGTTATTGTGCGTGCTTTCCGTGATTACCTGCGTCAGGACATCGGTGAGATTCTTATCGATAACCCGAAAGTGCTTGAGCTGGCTCGCCAGCATATCGGTGCTCTGGGTCGCCCTGATTTCAGCAGCAAAATTAAGCTCTACACCGGTGAAATCCCGCTGTTTAGCCACTACCAGATTGAATCGCAGATTGAATCCGCTTTCCAGCGTGAAGTCCGTCTGCCGTCCGGTGGCTCGATTGTTATCGACTCCACCGAAGCGTTAACCGCCATCGACATCAACTCCGCGCGCGCAACTCGCGGTGGCGACATCGAAGAAACGGCATTTAATACCAACCTTGAAGCGGCTGATGAAATCGCGCGCCAACTACGTTTGCGTGACCTCGGCGGTTTGATTGTTATCGACTTCATTGATATGACGCCTGTGCGCCACCAGCGTGCAGTTGAAAACCGTCTGCGTGAAGCTGTCCGTCAGGACAGGGCTCGTATCCAGATTAGCCATATCTCTCGCTTTGGCCTGCTAGAAATGTCTCGTCAGCGTCTCTCCCCTTCTCTGGGCGAGTCCAGCCACCACGTCTGCCCGCGTTGTAGCGGCACAGGTACGGTGCGTGACAACGAATCCATGGCACTCTCCATTCTGCGTCTGATTGAAGAAGAAGCGCTGAAAGAGAATACCCAGGAAGTTCACGCGATTGTTCCGGTACCGATTGCTTCCTACCTGCTGAACGAAAAACGTGATGCGGTGAGTGCGATTGAAACCCGTCAGGGCGGTGTGAAAGCCATCATCGTTCCTAACGATCAGATGGAAACTCCACACTATTCCGTTCTGCGCGTCCGTAAAGGCGAAGAAACCAAAACGCTGAGCTACATGCTGCCTAAGCTGCATGAAGAAGAAATGGCAATGCCGTCTGAAGAAGAGTACGCCGAGCGTAAGCGCCCAGAGCAACCTGCGCTCGCGACCTTTGTCATGCCAGACGCGCCGCCAGCTCCGCCAGAATCTGCACCTGTGGCTGCCACACCGGCTCCAGCAGTTAAAGCTGCCGTTGCCAAAACAGCGACCCCAGAACAGCCCGGGCTTCTGAGCCGCTTCTTCGGTGCGTTGAAAAACCTGTTTGCAGGCGAGACGACAACTGAAAGCAAAGAAGTTCAGGAAGCAAAACCTGCTGAAACTGAAAGCCAGCGTCAAGGCCAGGAACGTCGTAATAACCGTCGTCCGAATAACCGTCGTGACCGTAACGATCGTGGCGATCGCAACAACCGCGACCGTGATAATCGTGGCGAAGGCCGTGATAACCGTAGCGAAAATCGTGACAACCGTGAGCCACGTGAAAACCGTGATCGCGATGATAACCGCCGTAATCGCCGCCAGGGTCAGCAGCAAAATACTGAAGTGCGTGAAAATCGCCCGAACGTGGCTGTTGAAGAAGCTGAAAAGCCAAAAGCCCGTGACGAGCAGCAACCACGCCGCGAACGTAACCGTCGCCGCAGCGATGACAAGCGCCAGGCACAGCAGGAAGTTAAAGTTCTGCAACGTGATGACGCGGTAGCAGAAGTTGAAGTAGATGCAGAGCAGGAAGAACGCGTCCAGGTTATGCCGCGTCGTAAGCAACGCCAGTTGAGCCAGAAAGTTCGCTTTGAATCTGAACAAGATTCTGCGGCTGAAGTTGTGGCAACGCCGGTAGTGGCTCAAGCACCAGCTGCGCGTACCGAACTTGCGACTATCCCGTTACCAGCCGTTATCGATAAGCCTGTTGAGAAGGCTGAAAAGTCGAATGTTGAGCAAGATGACAACAACGACTCTCGTAACGATTCTAACGGTATGCCACGTCGTTCTCGCCGCTCTCCACGCCATCTGCGCGTGAGTGGTCAGCGTCGTCGCCGCTATCGTGATGAGCGTTACCCAACGCAATCACCAATGCCGATGACCGTAGCTTGTGCCTCTCCAGAATTGGCATCGGGTAAAGCCTGGATTAATTATCCGGTTGCTCGTACTCATGAAGAGTCGCAGTACGAAAACAACGTTGATCATGTACCTGCCTTTGTTGCTCACGAGCAAGAGACTGCATACGTTCACAACGCACAGCCAACCGCGCAGGAATTTGTTGCAGCGCAGACTGTTGTTGAAGATGTAAAAGTTGAAAGCGTACAAGCTGAACAAGTTCAGGTTGAAGCACCACACGTTGAAACGACGCATCCGGAAGTGATTGCCGCTCCCGTTAGCGAGCAGCCGCATCTGATTGCAGCGCAAGATGAAGTTGTTGCTGAACAAGTGATTGATGAAGTCAAGCCTGCACAAGAAGCTGTTGCTGTCGAAACTCATCAGCAACAGGCAGCAGAACTTGCTCAGGTTGCCCCGGTAGTCGTTGAAGAAACTACACCTGAAGCGCCGGTTGAAGAAGTGAAACCAGTAGAAGTGGTTGAAGCTGAACAGCCTGTCGCTCAGGAGTCCATTGTTGATGTGCAGCCTGAGCCTAAACTGGCTCCTGTTCAGCCTGTTCCTCAGGTGGAAACTGCGCCAGCACAGCCGGTTGTTACACATGTGATTAAACATGCAACGGCACCAATGACGAAAGCTCCAGCGCCGGATTACAACCCGGAAGCACCACGCCAGAGCGATTGGGTTCGCCCAACGTATGAGTTCAGTGGCCGTGGCTCTGCTGGCGCTAACAGCGCTACTCACCAGGCAACTGCTCCTGCTACACGCCCGCAAAGCGCTGAATAATCGCTAAGCGTTGCGAAAAAGCCGACTGGGAAACCAGTCGGCTTTTTTATTTGTTACGCCGCATCACCTGAATTTAAGACAAAAAAAAGCCCACTTCGGGGTGCTGAAGTGGGCATATAAAGCGTACTCAGTTTCAAAGCACGCCCAAAAAGGTAAAATTATTTATTGAGTTGGAACAGCGACATACCCTGCATATCGCTAAAGGCTTTGTAAGATGCCTGAAGCGCTGCCTGCTGCATCACATAAGAAGAAATCGCTGAGTTCCAGTCCACGTCAACCAGATCGCTCATTTGTTGTGCCTGGCCCAGGGCACGGTCATTGCCTAACTCGTCAAGCTTATCTAACTCACTGAGTTGCGTACCCAATTCTGCACGGACCGTCAGCACGTTGTTCAGAGAGTTTTTCAATCCACGGCTGGTTTTATCAATGGCCGCAGTTAAATCTGCTTTGCCTGCATCATCTAAACCTTCGGTTGGTGTTCTCAGGGTTTTGACGGCGGAGTCCAGCATATTGAACAAGTTGGTTTCCGACGTGCCATTTCCTGGCTCTGGCACCGCATTGCTGGTGATGGAGTTGAAAATTTGGGTTCCGGTATGGCCAATGGTCATGGTACGCGCCGCATCAACACTTTGAGACACAGGCGTATCGCCACCTTTATAAGTGACATTTCCGGCTGTACCGCTAAACGGTGCGGCTTCGGTTTTGTACCCGGCAAAAATATAGCGCCCGTTACCATCAGTGCTGTTGGCCAGGTTCATTATTTGGTTACGGATGCCTTCCAGATCGGTCGCCAGAGACGCACGGTCATCATCGCTTAATGTGCCGTTATTGGCATAAACGATTTTTTCCTGCGCTGACTGAATCGCTGTTGTCACCTGCCCCAGCACGTTTTCTTCCAGCGAGACTTTTTGCGTCGCAAAAGTACGCGCTAAAGCATACTGGCTATTTTGCGCCTGAGCCTGAGACAGCACCACGGCTTGCGAAGCAGCAATCGGATCGTCAGACGGCTTAGTCACACGTTTACCGGTAGACATCTGCTCGCCATAACGCAACCATTCACTTTGTGAGTTGGTCACGCCACGCATATTCTGCTGGTACATCATTGCGGTACTGATACGCATACGCCAGATTCCTTAATTAACGGATGGACAGTAACGCATCAAACAGAGTTGATGCCGTCTGAAGCACCTGGGCATTCGCCAGGTAATATTGTTGGAAACGCTGTAAGTTGCCGTACTCTTCGTCAAGGTTGACGCCAGAGATTGACTGTTGTTGATTACTTAGCTGCGTGACCACGTTATTTTGTGTCGTGCTGGTGACTTTCAGCGTGCTGGTTTTGTTACCCACATCGCTGACCAGACTTGCGTAGGCATCGTTAAACGATTTATTGCCACCTACGACTTTACTTTTTTGCAAATCCAGCAGAGCCTGGGCGTTACGGTTATCGCTTTCACCTGCATCATCGGCACCGGCTAACGCCAGTTTGCTTTCATCAGTAACCGCGACTTCCATATTTACCACCACGTTAGACACAGGCTTCACGGTAAAGGAGTCATTCTTCGCTGGTTGAGGTGCGCCTTTCACCGTGATATCCAAACCATCAAATGCCAGCCCGGTCACATTACCGTTGGCATCTTTTGTTGGCTTTGGATCGATTTTCGCGTTATCGGATAAGCGCGTTACCTGCCAGTCGGTGCCATCGAAAACAACGTTGTAGTCGCTGGCCTGAACTTTGCTGCTATCAGCAACTGTCGTCGTTAACTCGGTCTTAGTCGTGTTCCTGGCGTTGCTTAATACCGACGGGCCGCCGATGTTAAAGAAATCTTCGCCTTTATCACCGTTAGCATCAAAACCCTTACCGTGCTGCTGGTTAATCGCATCAGAAAACGCCAGCGCCAGCTGCCCCAGGCGGTTACGTGCGCTGTCCAGATCTTGCGAGCGGAAAGTTAACATGCCGCCCAGCGTACCGTTTTTCAGCTGATTCTCTGGGATTTCTGTGGTGCCGGAAACAGAATCAACATACGCAACTGTAGTGCGCGAAGGGTCAGCGCTGGATGAAACCGCCGCCAGCTTATTGGTTTTATCACCCTGAACCAGAGACAGGCCGTTGGCGATAGATACGTTATAAGTGCCGCCATCCTGAACGCTGACTTCCACGCCAACAATCTGGTTCAGCTCGCTCACCAACTGATCACGTTGATCAAGCAAGTCATTTGGTGTAGCACCTGCACCCACGCCGGTTAAGCGCGAAATCTGATTATTCAGATTCGCAATCTGGCTGGCGTAGTTGTTGATTTGTTCCACGCTGCTCTGGATAGCGGTATTCACCTGCTTATCCTGATCGCGCAGATACTGGTCCGTAACCTTAAATTGGTTTACCAGGCCATTGGCGTTGCCAATTAATGCCTGTCTTGCCGCCGGATCTTCTGAGTTACTGACCAGCGTCTGCAAGCCGGTGAAGAAACTCTGCATGGTGGTCGCCAGCGTATTGGTGGTGCCAGACAAAATATTGTCGATTTTCGACATTTGCTGGTACTGAGTATTCAGACCACTGCTTTGGGTTTGCGCCGCACGCAGTTGGTTAGTGATGAACGCATCATATTCACGTTGCACACCGCTGACTTGCACGCCATTACCAATCCAGCCACCTGCGCCCAGCGTACTTTGCGACTGCGACAACACGGTCGTCTGGCGGGTATAGCCTGTGACGTTATAGTTAGAAATGTTATTACTGACGGTATTCAGTGCCGCCTGGGCTGCACCCAGGCCACTCATGGCACTGTTAATCAGGCTACTGGACATGAAATTTCCTTAACGCGTTTATCACGATTCCTGTCAGTTAGTATCGGCAGCTGCTGGCGACACTTGAGGGTTTAATGAAGGCTATTTAGAACAAATTGGATAAGTCATTGCTGTACGCTTTTGCGACCTTCTCACCCATCGCTTTCATCTGCTGAATCATGCCCGTCAATTTGCGGGCATAGTTCGGATCGGTCGCGTAACCCGCATTCTGCAAGGCTTGCGCGCCCTGCTCTGCGCTGTTGGCATTGGTCACGGCGGCGTAACGCGGGTTGCGTGTCAGCAAGCCGACGTAATCAGAAAGCGCTTCCAGATAAGAGCTGTAAACGCGGAATTTGGCCTTCACCTTTTTCGCCTCACCGTTTTCATATTCGGTGGTGGTGATTTCAGTCACCGGCCCTTTCCAGTTGCTGCTGGCTTTCACGCCAAACAGGTTAAAGCTCGGCTCGCCTTTTTCCGTAAGGATTTGACGCTGCCCCCAGCCTGACTCCAGCGCAGCCTGCGCCAGAATCAGGTGGTGCGGAATACCGCTTTGCTCACTGGCCAGGCGTGCCGGTAATGAAAGCTGCGCCAGGAAGTCTTTGCTATCCCCTGTTAGCGGCTCTTCGTTAGAAGGCGCTTTCGGGATGGCCTGGCGCACCATTTGCGTTAACGCCTGGTTCTGGAAGCTGGTAACCGTTTGCATATCAAACTTCATCGGCACCTTACCTGCATCTTCCTGCGGGTCAGCATTGCCGCCCATTTGCTCAACCATCATGTCGGCCAGCCCAAGGCCTTTGGCACTGAGCTGCTGCGCGATTTGCTGGTCATAGATGCTGGTGTACATGCGCGTCTGCTCGCTGCTAAATAAGCCATCTTTTGGCAGCGCTTCACGCATGCTTTTCAGCATCATCTGCACGAACATCCCTTCCACCTGGCGAGCAACCGACTTCATATTACCTTTAGGATCTTGCCCGGTTTTCGCTTTCAACTCGTTAAGAGAGTTAGCATCCCATGCCGCATTCGCCAGTGACTGGGTATCGTTAAGCATCAGATGATTTCCACTTTGGCACGCAGGCAGCCCGCGGTTTGCATAGATTGAAGAATCGACATCAATTCCATTGGCGATGCGCCCAGCGTGTTCAATGCCCGAACAACGTTATTCAGGTTTGCGCTGGCGTTAACCCGTTGCAGCGCCCCGCCATTCTGACGCAGGTCGATTTGCGTTTGCGGCGTAACCACCGTTTGACCGCCACCAAATGGCGTATCCGGTTGGCTCACTTGTGCCTGGCGATTCACCGTAACAGACAAGTTCCCCTGCGCCACGGCGCATGTATCGAGCGTCACTTCCTGGTTCATCACCACCGAACCGGTGCGAGAGTTGATAATCACTTTCGCATCCTGTGCAGGCATGTTGACTTCGAGATTCTGAATATCGGCCAGCAGACGCACCTGCGAACTGTTACCGGTTGGCACGCGAATTTGAATGGTGCGAGCGTCAAGCGCCGACGCACTGCCATAGCCACGCGAGCGGTTGATGGTGTCCGTGATTTGCTGCGCAAGAGTGAAATCGTCGTTGTTCAGTTGCAGGCTGATCATATTA
>Ga0160438_1000347_pt1 | contig 13951 bp, 13 predicted proteins | sample HID1975K_E0MG_FD_108203 | JGI IMG/M metagenome (GOLD analysis project Ga0160438, IMG submission 108203) | Enriched soil microbial communities from UW Madison campus, WI, USA - HID1975K_E0 MG | ecosystem: Environmental > Terrestrial > Soil > Unclassified | place: USA: Madison, Wisconsin...
ACCATTTGGTCATATTTGTTCGGCGTATTCGGTTATCTCGATAGCATCCAGTTGTGGAACTACAACGGAACAGAAGCCGGTGCTGCGGTGGTGAAACACGTCACCATGGGCAGCCTGTTATTTGCGGTTATTGCCTTCGCCATTGCGTGGGTGCTGATTCGCAACTTACCGGGCTTGCTGGAAGTGCTGGTGCTCTCGCGTTTGCAAATGCGCCAGGGGGCGTCGTACGCCATTACCACCATTCTTAACTACGTGATTATTGCCATCGGGGCGATGACCATCTTTGGTTCACTCGGGGTGTCGTGGGATAAATTGCAATGGCTGGCGGCGGCATTATCAGTCGGCCTCGGATTTGGCTTGCAGGAGATATTCGGTAACTTCGTTTCCGGTCTGATTATTCTCTTCGAGCGCCCGGTGCGTATTGGCGATACCGTCACCATCGGCACTTTCTCCGGTAGCGTCAGCAAAATCCGTATTCGCGCCACAACGATTACCGATTTCGACCGTAAAGAAGTGATCATTCCGAACAAAGCGTTTGTCACGGAGCGCCTGATCAACTGGTCGCTGACCGATACCATCACGCGAGTGGTGATTCGGCTGGGCGTTGCGTATGGATCCGATCTGGATAAAGTGCGCGAGATCTTACTCAAAGCGGCTCATGATCATCCAAAGGTCATGCACGATCCTGAGCCAACCGTGTTCTTCACCACCTTTGGTGCCAGCACACTCGATCATGAGTTACGTCTGTATGTGCGTGAACTGCGCGACCGCAGTTATACCGTCGATGAGCTGAACCGGAGCATTGATCGTCTGTGCCGTGAGAACGGAATTAACATCGCCTTCAACCAGTTGGAAGTGCATCTGCGTAATGATAAAGGCGATGAACTGACCGAGGTGAAGCGCGATAACAACGGGAAATGAGATGCTGTGCCGGATGACGCTGCGCTTATCCGGCCTACGGTAAAGCTTTTGTAGGGTGGATAACGCTTACGCTTATCCACCGTTTTCTTTTTGTTCTTCCCGCTTACGCAAAAAATCCTGACGGACAATCTCAAGTGCTGCGAGCGCGGTTTCCGTCGGGATTTCATGTTGTTCCAGCAGCATAATCAAATCGACCGCAAGTTTGACTTCTTCTGGTGCGTTATCCAGCGACATATCGTTAGTCTCGTTAATGTGTATTTTGGGTATTAGCTTAGCCCACGCTCTCGCCTTTCGATGGCACGCTCTATACGAGTCAGTGCCTGACGGCAGCGCTGCAAACGCCCCTCGAGCGCGGCCAATTCCTTCTGGAGTTTTTGCTGTCCGGCAAGCGTTGCCTGCAACGAAAGCTGGCTTTCGCGATCGCTAATCATAATCTGGATACGACGTTCGTAATCCTGATGCGTCGAGAGCTTTTCATATAAATTCTCGGCAACCACGGGTTGCGGATCGTTTTTTCGCATTTTGACGGTCGCCAGTTCACGCTGTAACGCAGCGATTTGCGCCACCAGTTTTTCAGCAAGATAGGCAACTTGCTCCGTTCGGCCCACTTTCACGCTAAGCTGTAACTGTTCAAGATTTGCCTGAACTTCGCTGAGATAATCTTTAAGTTGCGTGCTGTGGGTCGAAAACAGCTTACTATCGAAACGGGCTTGTGAGGCGCGTTGTAATGAGACGGGCGCTATGGCTTGCGCGAGTTCCGCGACGCGAGTATTCAAAGCTTGTAACAGCGAAGCGGTTTTCACAAAATGACTCTCCAGTGGTGTACGTGTTTAAGCGCCAGGTTATCGATGGAATACTGAATGAAACGGACAATATTAATCATCATTGGTTGGCTGGCGGTAGTCCTTGCGACGTTGGGTGTTGTCTTGCCTTTACTTCCCACAACCCCATTTCTACTGCTGGCGGCCTGGTGCTTCGCTCGTTCATCGCCGCGTTTCCACCACTGGCTATTGTATCGCTCATGGTTTGGCAGTTATATCCGCCATTGGCAAAATCATCGTGCACTGCCGCCGGGAGCAAAACCCAGAGCATTGATTTTCATCGTGTTAACTTTTGCGGTATCCCTTTACCTGGTCAACATTCTTTGGGTCAGGCTACTATTATTGTTGATGATGTGTGCGCTGCTGTTCTTTATGTGGCGCATGCCGGTAATTGACGAAAAGCAACAAAAGCCATAAACCGCATTTGCGGTGGTTGCAATTGTTGGTGCCAGCCAGTAAATTCGACCGTTTTCGAGCACGGTATGACTGATTAATAAGCAGTCTCGTGCTTTGTTAGAATCATGTTTTTAGCAGGCATTAATTATGACCGCGACTGCGCAGCAGCTTGAATATCTGAAAAACAGCATCAAAAGCATTCCAGACTATCCAAAACCTGGGATCTTATTCCGTGACGTTACCAGCTTGCTTGAAGATCCGAAAGCCTACGCCACCAGCATTGAATTATTAGTTTCACGCTTTAAAGACGCCGGTATCACCAAAGTGGTGGGTACTGAAGCGCGTGGCTTCTTGTTTGGTGCACCGGTTGCGCTGGAATTAGGTGTCGGCTTCGTGCCGGTTCGTAAGCCTGGTAAACTGCCACGCGAAACTATCGCTGAAAACTACGAGCTGGAATACGGCACCGATCAACTGGAAATCCACGTTGATGCAATCCAGCCTGGCGACAAAGTTCTGGTGGTGGATGATCTGCTGGCAACCGGCGGCACTATTGAAGCAACCGTCAAACTTATCCGCCGTTTGGGTGGGGAAGTGACTGACGCGGCGTTTATCATCAATCTGTTTGATATTGGTGGTGAGCAGCGCCTGGAAAAAATGGGCGTGAAAAGCTACAGCCTCGTACTGTTCCCTGGCCACTAAGTTCAGCCTCCATATTCCCCAAACTATACCCGTTAGCATTCGAGTTGCAGGTAGGCGGCAAGGACGAGAATCCCATGGAGCTTACTTGAGTAAGTGACTGGGATGAGCGTATGCAGCCAACACACCTGCAGCTTGAAGGATGATGGGTATAGAAGCCTCGCCCGATGGGTGAGGCTTATGTTAGCATTACCCCCTGAATTCACACCCGCGATGTAGAGCCTATCTCGTATGAGCTACCAGGTCTTAGCCCGCAAATGGCGGCCACAAACTTTTGCTGATGTTGTCGGCCAGCAACACGTTCTGACTGCGCTGGCTAATGGCTTATCCATGGGCCGAATCCACCACGCTTATCTCTTTTCCGGGACGCGCGGCGTGGGGAAAACCTCCATCGCTCGCTTGCTGGCGAAAGGGTTAAATTGCGAAACCGGCATTACTGCCACTCCTTGCGGCGTGTGCGATAACTGCCGTGAAATAGAACAAGGTCGCTTTGTTGACCTGATTGAAATTGACGCCGCCTCACGCACCAAAGTAGAAGACACCCGTGATTTGCTGGACAACGTTCAGTACGCCCCGGCGCGTGGCCGCTTTAAAGTCTATCTCATCGATGAAGTGCACATGCTCTCCCGCCACAGTTTCAACGCCTTGTTGAAGACGCTGGAAGAGCCGCCATCACACGTTAAATTCTTGCTGGCGACTACCGATCCACAAAAGCTGCCGGTCACTATTCTTTCTCGCTGCCTGCAATTCCACCTGAAAGCGCTGGATGTCGAACAAATCCGCCATCAGTTGGAACATATTCTTGGCGAAGAGAAAATCCCAAGTGAAACGCGTGCGCTGCAATTGCTCTCCCGTGCCGCAGATGGCAGCCTGCGTGATGCGTTAAGCCTCACTGACCAGGCCATTGCCAGCGGTGACGGGCATGTGACCACCGCCGCGGTGAGCGCGATGCTCGGCACGCTCGACGACGACCAGGCGCTATCGCTCATTGAAGCGATGATTCATGCCGACGGCGAGCGCGTCATGAGCTTGCTGAATGATGCCGCCGGGCGGGGTGTTGAGTGGGAAGCACTGCTGGTGGAAATGCTGAGTCTGCTGCATCGCGTGGCGATGGTTCAGCTTTCACCTGCCGCGTTAGGCACAGACATGGCTGCCATCGAGCAGCGTATGCGTGAGCTGGCTCGCGTTGTGGCGCCTGCTGAAGTGCAGCTTTATTACCAAACGTTGCTGATTGGGCGCAAAGAGTTGTCCTGGGCACCTGACCGTCGCATGGGCGTTGAAATGACGTTGCTGCGTGCGCTGGCGTTCCATCCGCGCAAACCTTTACCCGAACCTGAACAGCCACGTCAGGCACCGAGTATTCCGGTGATAAACCCTGTTCCGGTACGCCAACAAACATCGGCCCCGCCGCCACGGCAAAGTGAAACGACGCTGCCAGACACCACAAGCCAGGTGCTGCAAGCGCGAACACAGCTAATGCGCCAGCAGGGAGCCAACAAAGCAAAAAAGAATGAGCCGGCAGCGCAAAATGTAGCGCGGCCGGCGAAGAATACCGCACTGGAACGTTTAGCCTCGGTCACCGAGCGCATTCAGTCCCGGCCCGCAACAGTTGAAGAAAAACCCGCGCCGAAGCCAGAGGCTTATCGCTGGGTATCGCAGAACGTTTCTGATGTCGTCGAAGAACCGGTCGCGACACCAAAAGCATTGAAGCGGGCGCTCGAGCATGAGAAAACCCCGGAACTTGCGCAGAAACTGGCACTCGAAGCCATAGAACGCGACGGTTGGGCGGCTGAAATTAGCCAACTTGTGTTGCCGAAGTTAGTGCAACAACTGGCGCTAAATGCCTGGAAAGAACAGGACGGCAACCGCGTTTGTCTGCATCTGCGCCCGGCTTTACGTCACCTCAATTCGCCGTCGGCTATGAAAACGCTGGCCGATGCGATGAGTGATTTTAGTGGCGAAACAGTTGAGCTGACTATTATTGAAGATGATAATCTCGCACAACGCACCCCGCTGGAGTGGCGTCAGGCCATCTACGAAGAGAAGCTGGCGCAGGCACGGGAATCAATGAGTGCTGACAACAACATCCAGACGCTGCGTCGTTTCTTTGATGCGGAACTGGATGAAGACAGTATTCGACCAATTTGACAAACCGGCTCACCCGGTTTGTTGTAAACCCTGATAGCCGATAATCGTACTCTGCGGTTAGTCGGCCCGAGCAAAAGAGAGAAGACTATGTTTGGAAAAGGCGGTCTGGGCAACATCATGAAGCAAGCCCAGCAGATGCAGGAAAAAATGGCCCAGGTTCAGGAAGAAATCGCCCAAATGGAAGTCACAGGCGAATCTGGCGCGGGTCTGGTTAAAGTCACTATCAACGGTGCTCACAACTGCCGTCGTGTCGAAATCGATCCAAGCCTGATGGAAGACGACAAAGAAATGGTTGAAGACCTGGTTGCTGCAGCCTTCAACGATGCCGCTCGTCGTATTGGCGAAGCGCAGAAAGAGAAAATGGCTGGCGTTTCCAGCGGGATGCAGTTGCCACCAGGCTTCAAAATGCCATTCTGATTTTGTTTTTCTCCCTCTCCTGCGGGAGAGGGCTGGGGTGAGGGCGTTTCGCGTTCTCACTCTTCCTCGAACGCCGCATAACTCTCCACCAGAAAATCAATCAGCGCCCTGACCGCCGGTAACTGACCGCGCCGGGAAGGAAACACCAGATGAATCACCTCTCGCCTTGCTCGCCACTCCGGTAACAGTCGCACCAGACTCCCGTCGGCAATCTGTTTGTTAAGCATCAACATCGGTAACTGAACAATCCCCACACCCGCCAGAGCCGCCGCTCTCAGCGCAATCATATCGGTGGTCACAAAGCGCGGTTTATGGTGCAGCGTCACTTCCTGATTATCAGGGCCAAACAGGCACCAGCGGTAAACTTGCTGCGGTTTTGACAGCGCAAGGCTCGGCCAGTGCTGAAGATCGGCAGGGGACTGAGGTTTTGAAAAACGCGCCACCAGTTCAGGGCTGGCAACCAGGCACATCCCGCGATCCGCCAGTTTACGCATCACCAGATCGCTATCGTCGAGTGGCAATGGGCGCACCCGCACCGCTAAATCGACGTTTTCATTTAGCACATCAACCTGGCGGTTAGTTTCTTCGAGTTGCACGGTGACCTGCGGATACAGCGTCATAAATCGCGCCAGCATGTCGCCGATATGCACATGCAGCAGCGTAATCGGGCAGGTCAGGCGAATCAGCCCGCGAGGTTCGGCACGCAGCGTGTTAATCGCTTCCTGTGCGGCCTCGGCTTCAATAATCATCGCCTTGCAATGACGATAAAAAATCTGCCCGGCCTCCGTCACGGTAAAACTGCGCGTTGAACGCTGAATCAGACGGGTCTCCAGACTTTCTTCCAGTAGCGCGATACGGCGACTCAAGCGTGATTTCGCAATACCAATAACGCGGCTTGCCGGAGAAAACCCTCCGTTATCTACCACTTGCACGAAATACCACAGGTCGTTGAGATCTTGCATTGCCATTGTCCTATATATGGAACGCTGAGTTCATTTTCAGAGTCTACCGGGGAATTCGTCTTATGAGTAAGCTTTATCTCAACAGAAATCGACACTCAATGGAGATAACGATGAAATCAATTCTTGGCGTTTATTCAGCACCAGCGTCCCACTGGGTGGGCGATGGCTTCCCGGTTCGCTCACTGTTTTCTTATTCAAAATTTGAAAAACAGCTCAGTCCGTTCTTGCTGCTGGACTACGCAGGCCCGGCTGATTTTAAACCGAGCAACAAAGGCCAGCGCGGTGTTGATGTCCACCCGCATCGCGGTTTTGAAACCGTCACCATCGTCTACAAAGGCGAAGTGGCACACCGCGATTCCACCGGTAGCGGTGGGGTGATTGGCCCGGGCGACGTGCAGTGGATGACGGCAGGTAGTGGCATTTTGCATGAAGAGTTCCACTCACCGGCTTTCAGCGAGAAGGGCGGTCGGCTTGAAATGGTTCAGCTGTGGGTCAATTTGCCAGCCAAAGACAAGTCAACACCGCCGAACTATCAGTCGATTACCGACGCGGATATTCCGGTCGTGACGCTGCCAGACAACGCAGGCCAGGTGCGAGTTATCGCCGGTGAAATGGATGGCGCAAAAGGCCCGGCACGCACGTTTTCTCCACTGCGTGTACTGGATATGCGCCTGAATGCACAAAGTACCACGCATTTAACGCTGCCAGACGGCTGGAACACTGCACTGGTGGTGCTCAAAGGCACCGTGCTGGTCAACGGACTGGAGGTGGCTCGTGAGGCGCAATTGGTGGTGCTGGATGCCAAAGGCGAAACCGTCACGCTTGAAGCCAATACCGATGCGGTTGTGCTGGTGTTGAGCGGTGAGCCGCTGAACGAGCCAGTGGTGGGATACGGGCCGTTTGTCATGAACACCCGTGAAGAAATCAAAGAGGCCATTGATGACTTTAACCAGGGCAAATTTGGCCAGACAGTTTAACTAACCCAAGCGGCTACCGTTTTGGTAGCCGTTTTTTCAACACGATGATTGAACCCTAAGAGGATCTGAACATGACACCTGCAAACTTTAACGGACAAATCCCTACAATTGATGCAAACGACGCGGTAATGCTGCTTATCGACCACCAGAGCGGTCTTTTCCAACTGGTGCACGACATGCCGATGCCAACTTTACGCACCCATGCAACCGTGTTGGCTAAAATCGCCACGCTGGCCAATATTCCGGTTATCACCACCGCTTCTGTGCCGCAAGGCCCGAACGGCCCGCTGATTCCTGAGATTCACCAGTACGCTCCACACGCTCAGTACGTCCCACGTAAAGGCGAAATTAACGCCTGGGACAACCCTGATTTCGTGGCAGCAGTCAAAGCCACAGGGCGCAAAACCTTGATTATTGCTGGTACAGTGACCAGCGTATGCATGGCTTTCCCGGCGATAAGTGCGGTGGCAGAAGGCTTCAAAGTCTTCGCGGTGATTGATGCCTCAGGCACCTACTCCAAAATGGCGCAGGAAGTGACGTTGGCGCGTGTCGTTCAGGCCGGTGTCGTGCCAATGGATACCGCAGCCGTCGTGGCTGAAATCCAGCACACCTGGAATCGGGATGATGCAATGGAATGGGCAAACCTGTGGGGCGGCGTATTTATTGAGTACGGTTTGCTGATGGAAAGCTACCAGAAAGCACAAGATGTGGTGACGAATCAAGAGCAACTGGACTCGCAGCGCGGTTAAATAATTTCCCCCTTTGCGAGACATCGCGCAGGGGGAATATCTTTTCCTATGCCCTCGCGCGGGGCTAATGTTAGGCTATGGTCCACTCTTTTTTCAGAAGTCTGAGCGATGCAAACCAGTCCTTTACTTACCACCCTTATGGAATCCCTGCGCTGCCTGCCAGGCGTCGGCCCAAAGTCTGCCCAACGTATGGCGTTCGCGCTTTTGCAACGTGACCGCAGTGGTGGCATGCGTCTTGCTCAAGCATTAACTCGTGCGATGTCAGAAATTGGCCATTGTTCTGATTGCCGTACTTTTACCGAACAAGAAGTTTGCGCCATTTGCGCCAACCCTCGCCGCCAGGAAAACGGCCAAATTTGCGTGGTAGAAACGCCCGCGGATATTCACGCCATTGAAGCGACAGGCCAGTTTTCCGGCCGCTATTTTGTGCTGATGGGCCATCTTTCTCCGCTTGACGGAATTGGCCCGCAGGACATTGGTCTCGACAGGCTTGAGCAACGCCTGGAAACCGAAACCATCAAAGAGTTGATCCTCGCCACCAACCCGACGGTAGAAGGCGAAGCCACTGCAAACTATATCGCCGAACTTTGCGGGCAATATGGTGTTGATGCCAGCCGTATCGCGCACGGTGTGCCGGTCGGCGGCGAGCTGGAAATGGTCGATGGCACGACTTTGTCGCATTCTCTGGCAGGGCGTCACAAGATTAATTTCTAACCACTTGCGGGGAGTTTCTTATACTTCCCGCTTGAAAACCTCCGTTTCTATCCTCATATCACCCTCAGCGTTTTAAACCCCTGCGTATTTTGATTTTGTTGAGGTATCAATGACCATGAAAGGACAAGAGACTCGTGGCTTCCAGTCTGAAGTGAAACAACTTCTGCACCTGATGATCCACTCCCTCTACTCAAATAAAGAAATTTTCCTGCGTGAGCTGATCTCCAACGCCTCTGATGCGGCAGACAAATTGCGCTTCCGCGCATTGTCTCAGGCAGACCTGTATGAAGGTGACGGCGAGCTGCGCGTGCGTGTCTCTTTTGATAAAGAAAAACGCACTTTGACCATTGCCGACAACGGCATCGGTATGACGCGCGACGAAGCGATCGATCACCTCGGGACGATTGCAAAATCGGGTACCAAAGCGTTCCTCGAATCCATGGGTTCTGACCAGGCGAAAGACAGCCAGCTTATCGGCCAGTTCGGTGTGGGTTTCTACTCGGCATTCATCGTGGCGGATAAAGTCACCGTGCGCACCCGTGCGGCAGGCGTTCCTGCTGATCAAGCGGTGTTCTGGGAATCTGAAGGCGCGGGCGAATATACCGTTGCGGATATCACCAAAGCCGATCGCGGGACTGAAATTACCCTGCATCTGCGCGAAGGCGAAGATGAGTTCTTAGATGACTGGCGCGTGCGTTCGACCATCAGCAAATACTCTGACCACATCGCCTTGCCGGTTGAGATTGAAACCCGCGAAGAAAAAGACGGCGAAACTATCATCGGTTGGGAAAAAATCAACAAAGCCCAGGCGCTGTGGACCCGTAGCAAGTCTGAGATTAAAGACGAAGAATACAACGAGTTCTACAAACATGTGGCGCATGACTTCACCGACCCGCTGACTTATAGCCATAACCGCGTGGAAGGGAAGCAAGAGTACACCAGCCTGTTGTACATCCCGTCTCAGGCGCCGTGGGACATGTGGAACCGTGACCATAAACACGGCCTGAAGCTGTACGTGCAGCGCGTGTTCATCATGGATGACGCTGAACAGTTTATGCCGAACTACCTGCGTTTCGTGCGCGGTCTGATAGATTCCAACGACCTGCCGCTGAACGTGTCGCGTGAAATTCTGCAAGACAGCCGTGTGACGCAAAACCTGCGTAGCGCACTGACCAAACGCGTATTGCAGATGCTGGAAAAACTGGCGAAAGACGACAGCGAAAAATACCAGACCTTCTGGAAAAACTTCGGCCTGGTGCTAAAAGAAGGCCCTGCTGAAGACAACGCAAACCAGGAAGCTATTGCTAAACTGCTGCGCTTTGCTTCAACTCACACGGACACTTCGGCGCAAACCGTTTCGCTGGAAGAGTACGTGTCGCGCATGAAAGAAGGGCAGGAGAAGATTTACTACATCACTGCCGACAGCTACGCCGCCGCGAAGAGCAGCCCGCATCTGGAATTGCTGCGTAAGAAAGGCATCGAAGTGTTGCTGCTTTCTGACCGCATCGACGAGTGGATGATGAGCTATCTGACCGAATTCGACGGCAAAATGTTCCAGTCAGTCAGCAAAACTGACGAGTCGCTGGAAAAAATGGCCGACGAAGAAACACCAGAAGCGAAAGAAGCTGAAAAAGCCCTTGAGCCGTTTGTTGACCGTGTGAAAACCTTGCTGGGTGAGCGCGTGAAAGAAGTGCGTCTGACGCACCGTCTGACCGACACACCAGCCATCGTCACCACCGACAGCAACGACATGAGCACGCAAATGGCGAAACTGTTTGCCGCTGCGGGCCAGGAAGTGCCGGAAGTGAAGTACATTTTTGAGCTGAACCCGGATCACGGGCTAGTGAAACGCGTCGCGGATACCCAGGACGAAGCGCAGTTCGGCGAGTGGGTCGAATTACTGCTCGACCAGGCGCTGTTGGCTGAACGCGGTACGCTGGAAGATCCAAACCAGTTTATCCGTCGTATGAATCAGCTGTTAGTTTCGTAATATTTATCCCTCACTCTGGTTTTCCCCCTCTCCTGAGGGAGAGGGCCGGGGTGAGGGCATTTCCAATCAACTAACAGCGCTCACAAGCCCCGCTATTCTTGAGGTGAATACGCCTTTAATGGTAAGGTCATCGCCTCTGCTTTAAATAATCAAAAATCCAAACGAATGGGGAATTACGCAATGCGTATTATTCTGCTTGGCGCTCCGGGCGCAGGTAAAGGAACTCAGGCTCAGTTCATCATGGAGAAATATGGCATTCCGCAAATCTCCACTGGCGACATGCTGCGTGCTGCAGTGAAATCTGGCTCAGAGCTGGGCAAACAAGCAAAAGACATCATGGATGCCGGTAAACTGGTTACAGATGAACTGGTTATCGCTCTGGTTAAAGAACGTATTACCCAGGAAGATTGCCGCAACGGTTTCCTGCTTGATGGTTTCCCACGCACTATTCCACAAGCTGATGCCATGAAAGAAGCGGGCATCAATGTAGATGTGGTTCTGGAATTCGCAGTACCTGACGAACTGATTGTTGAGCGTATCGTTGGTCGTCGCGTACATGCGCCGTCTGGCCGCGTTTATCACGTCACCTTCAATCCACCAAAAGTGGAAGGTAAAGACGACGCAACAGGCGAAGAGCTGACTACCCGTAAAGACGATCAGGAAGAGACTGTGCGTAAGCGCCTGGTGGAATACCATCAGATGACCGCTCCGCTGATCTCCTACTACAGCAAAGAAGCTGAAGCCGGTAACACCAAATACGTGAAAATCGACGGCACCCGTAAAGTGACCGAAGTGAGCGCAGAGCTGGCAAAAATCCTCGGCTAATTCGTTGCTGAGATAAAAATACCAGGGCTTGTTCCTGGTATTTTTTTACCCAAATTTTGCCCTTTCGCTGTAATCGGTTCTCCTGCGCCGCTTTTACGTTACAATTATCAGTAATTTGTTGATAAGGAGCGGAAATGAATCAGGAAAAAGTGGGTATTTTACTGGCAAACCTGGGTACGCCTGATGCACCGACTCCCGCTGCGGTGAAGCGCTATTTACGCCAGTTTCTCAGCGATAAGCGCGTTGTCGATACTCCACGTTTACTCTGGTGGCCGCTGCTGCGCGGCGTGATTTTACCGCTGCGTTCTTCACGTGTTGCCAAACTTTATCAGTCAGTATGGATGGATGAAGGCTCGCCGCTGCTGGTTTATAGCCGTCGTCAGCAGGTTGCACTTGCCGCGCAATTGCCAGATGTCCCCGTCGCACTCGGTATGAGTTATGGCACGCCGTCGCTGAAAAGTGCGGTGGAAGAGTTGATGTCGCATCACGTCGATCACATCGTGGTGCTGCCGCTGTATCCGCAATTTTCTTGCTCGACGGTCGCCGCGGTTTGGGATGAATTAGGGCGCATTTTTGCCGACTATCGCTCGCTACCGTCGATTTCCCTGATTCGCGATTATGCTGATGATGAGTCTTATATCAACGCGCTGGTGGCATCGGTCAGAGAATCTTTTGCAAAGCACGGCGAGCCAGATTTGTTGCTCCTTTCCTATCACGGTATTCCCCAGCGTTACGCCAACGAAGGGGACGATTACCCGCAACGTTGCCGCGACACCACCCGCGAATTACTTTCAGCCCTCGAACTGCCGCCAGAAAAAGTGATGATGACTTACCAGTCGCGTTTTGGTCGTGAGCCATGGCTGATGCCTTATACCGACGAAACCCTGAAAATGTTGCCTGAGAAAGGGATAAAACATATTCAGGTTATGTGTCCTGGTTTTTCTGCTGACTGCCTGGAAACGCTCGAAGAAATGGCGGTACAAAACCGCGAAGTGTTCCTCGAAGCAGGCGGCACCAAATATGAATATATTCCTGCTCTGAATGACGACCCGGCCCACATTGCAATGATGATGAACCTGGTGCAGAAATATCGCTGATCTCGCTTAGGGCCGTTAATGTGCTACCATTTCCGGCCTGATTAGCGACTTTTGAACAACATCATGAAATTTCCCGGCAAACGTAAATCCAAACACTACTTCCCTGTCAGCGCACGCGATCCTTTATTGCAACAGGCTCAACCTGAACATGAAACTGGCACTTCCTGGATTGTTGGGATTGACCAAACGCTGGTGGATATCGAAGCCAAAGTTGACGACGAATTTGTTCATCGTTACGGTTTGAGTTTCGGTCACTCGCTGGTGATTGAAGACGAAATTGCAGAAGCGCTGTATCAGGAACTGGTGCAAAAAGATCTGATTACTCATCAGTTTGCCGGTGGCACCATCGGTAACACCATGCACAACTATTCGGTATTAGCCGACGACCGCTCCGTTTTACTGGGCGTGATGTGCAGCAATATCGAAATTGGTAGCTATGCCTACCGCTACCTGTGCAACACCTCCAGCCGAACCGATCTCAACTATCTGCAAGGCGTGAATGGCGCGATTGGTCGTTGCTTCACGTTGATTGGCGAGCAGGGCGAACGGACATTTGCGATAAGCCCTGGCCACATGAACCAGCTTCGCGCTGAGAGCATCCCAGAAGAGGTGATTGCGGGCGCATCTGCCCTGGTTCTGACTTCCTATCTGGTGCGCTGCAAAGATGGCGAGCCGATGCCGGAAGCCACCATGCAGGCCATCGCGTATGCGAAAAAGTACAACGTTCCGGTGGTGCTGACGCTCGGCACAAAATACGTTATCGCGGAAAACCCGGAGTGGTGGCAGGCGTTCCTCAAGGAACACGTCTCCATTCTGGCGATGAACGAAGAAGAAGGGCTGGCGCTTACGGGCGAAAACGACCCGCTGCTGGCGGCGGATAAAGCGCTGGATTGGGTTGATTTAGTGCTCTGTACTGCCGGGCCAGTAGGTTTGTATATGGCGGCCTTTACTGAAGAATCAGCAAAACGCACCACCCAGCATCCATTGCTGCCGGGCGCGATTGCTGAGTTTAACCAGTACGAATTTAGCCGTGCGATGCGCCATAAAGATTGCCAGAACCCGATGCGTATTTTCTCGCACATCGCGCCATACATGGGCGGGCCTGAGAAAATCATGAACACCAACGGCGCGGGCGACGGTGCACTGGCGGCGCTTCTGCATGACATTACGGCGAACAACTACCACCGTTCTAACGTGCCGAATTCCAGCAAGCATCAGTACACCTGGCTGACTTATTC
>Ga0160438_1000351_pt1 | contig 13837 bp, 14 predicted proteins | sample HID1975K_E0MG_FD_108203 | JGI IMG/M metagenome (GOLD analysis project Ga0160438, IMG submission 108203) | Enriched soil microbial communities from UW Madison campus, WI, USA - HID1975K_E0 MG | ecosystem: Environmental > Terrestrial > Soil > Unclassified | place: USA: Madison, Wisconsin...
GCTCTTCAGTCTGTTCTTTATTGGAGAAATCAATCTGTGCGGTGACCTGCGCGTGAACATTCCCGCTGCCAACAATGGGGGCAAGAATAGTTTCAATGCGGCGCTGGAAGCGGTTTTCGACATCCATCGCATATTTAAGCTGTGCGTCGTTCAGGTCACGCCCGGCAGTATTGGACTGCGTGAGCAGATGACCGCCTTGATCCACGAGCGTGACATTGCCGGGCGGTAAACCGGCAACCGCGCTGGAAACCATATGCACGACCGCGCTGATTTGCCCTTCATCCAATGCACGGCCAGGTTCGAGGCTCAGCGTGACGGAAGCAGAAGGGGATTTTTGTTCGCGGACGAATAAAGAAGGTTTTGGCATCGCAAGATGCACACGCGCCGTTTTAACCGGGCCGAGGGTTTCGATGGTGCGGGCCAGTTCACCTTCCAGCGCACGCTGGTAGTTCACTTGCTCACTGAACTGGCTGATGCCGAATTTTTCCTGGTCCAGCAATTCAAAGCCTACCGCTCCGCCTTTTGGCAACCCTTGCTGGGCGAGGCGCAGACGCAAGTCATAGACTTTATCAGCGGGGACTTCAATCGCACTGCCATTATCCGAGAAGCGATAAGGCACGTTCATTTGAGTCAATTGCGTGACGATGGCACCACCGTCCTGATCCGCCAGATTGCTATAAAGCACCTTATAATCAGGCGCTTTTGCCCAGAGTACGAGGGCCATAATAATGGCGATAGTCGCGGCACCCGCAACCATCAGTGGGATTTTAGGATTTGCACGAATGCGGGTCAGCCACTCCTGGGTTTTGTTTTGTGGCGTTTGTGCCAGGCCAGCTGCGGTCATTGAGCACCTCGCGAGCAAGCGTAGACATCATTTTTAATATAAAGAGTGAACAAAACGAGCTCCCGGTTCGACAACCACAACAAAAGTTCCACATAGATGGCAACGTCATTATTTTCTTTTACAAAAATTTCGATGGCTGAATTAGCTCTATTTATTGCTGCTATTTACCGCCTTTATCCTATTGACAAGGTGTTAATCTTGCCGCGTTAAAAATTACTGGGGCAGGGGAAATGGCAATTCAGGGTATCGAAGGCGTACTTCAGCAGTTGCAGGCCACTGCACTGTCGGCGGGGAATCCGGTTCAAAATGTCGAGCCAAAAGTGAGCTTTGCTGGTGAATTACAGGCAGCACTTGGCCGAATCAGCGAGACACAATCCGCTGCCCGTACCCAGGCTGAAAACTTTGCCATCGGCAAACCCGGTGTTGCGCTCAATGATGTGATGGTCGATCTGCAAAAATCTTCAGTTTCATTGCAGATGGGCATTCAGGTGCGTAATAAGCTGGTATCGGCGTATCAGGAAGTGATGAATATGCAGGTGTAAATTCCCTTCATACTTGAAGCTGCGTCTGCGTTGGCTGCGCTCGCGCACCCAAATCACTTACTTAGTAAGCTCATTGAGATTTACTCTCTTGCCGCCTTGATGCAGCTCCAATTATTTTGGGAATTGTGGTGCTTATTTTCTGCAATAACTAAAATTTGAAATCGCCTCAAATAACAGCAAGCCACTGAAACACTGGCGGGCTAAGTGCTTTAATGCGAAAATTATTTTTTCTCCGCAGTCGGGATAGATGATGAAGAAGATTGCATTATTGACAATGTTGCTGGCGTTAAGCGGCTGTGTGCAAGTTGATGATTACCGCGAAGTGGTGAAAACCCCAGCGCCTGCCGGGCTTGCGGGTTACTGGCAGTCCGAAGGGCCGCAAAGTGAGATGATCAGCCCAGAGGCGATAGCGACTCTGGTTGTCACCAAAGATGGCGACACGCTGGATTGCCGCCAATGGCAGCGAGTCATCGCTTTGCCGGGCAAACTGACTCAACGTTCAGACGATTTTTATAACGTGACGAATAAACGCGAAGTTTACAGCGTTGAGCGCGAAGGCGACACGTTGGAATATGCGGGCATGACGCTGAAACGTGTTGATCGCCCAACGCAAGAATGCGCCGATTATTTGCAAAAGAATCCACTCGAAAGCAAGTTACCGTAAGCGATAAATTCCCTCTCCGTGAATCGGAGAGGGAATTTATCGGCAACGCTACAACACCTCTTCAATCACCCAAACACTCACGCTGCCGCCGTTACAGGCAAACGTTGCGCTGCCGTTTTCATCGGTAGTGACGGTTTCTTCACGGTTGCCTAGATAATCCCGCCAGTTTTTTCCGCCGTAGTTATCACCAAGGGTGATGACTTTTTCGCCATCGTCACCATTCGATAACACCACCACGCAACCCGGAAACTCTTCCGTGCCGCTGCGGCTGAAAGCGATGCAATTAGGGTGATCAAAATAGAGTGTTTGCACGCCGTGAGCGAAGCGTTCACGGGCATGAATCAGGTCGTCGAGTTGTTCGATAACCGGCATGTCGATGTGATACGTTTCGCCATCGCCACCTTCATCGTCGTAACTGGCGCCAAATAAATCCGGGTAAAACACGCTAGGTACACCGTTTTCACGTAATAAAATAAGCGCATAAGCCAGCGGTTTGAACCACGGTTCGACGGGGGCTTCAAGCGCTTGCAGCGGTTGCGTGTCGTGGTTGGCGACCAGCGTCACCGCGTGGAACGGGTCGGCTTCGACCAGCGTTCCGGTGAAGATTTGGCTCATGTCGTATTCGCGGCCTTCTTTGGAAGCCTGGTGGAACTTCATTTGCAGCGGGGCATCAAACAGCATCGTTTGGCCGTCGACCTGAGCGATGTATTCCTGAAGTTTATCCACCTCGTGCGACCAGTATTCAGCCACGATAAACAGCGGTTGTTCAGCCACTTCCTGAACATGCTCAATCCACTCTTTATAGAACCAGGCCGGAATGTGTTTGACCGCATCAAGGCGGAAGCCATTACAGCCCGTTTGTTCCATCACCCAGCGCGCCCAGTATTTTAGCTCTTCCGTCACGGCGTGGTTGCGGAAGTCGATATTCTCGCCCATCAAATAGTCGAAATTCCCCAGTTCGTCATCCACCTGGTCATTCCAGCCGTCGCCGGTGTAGTCATTAATGATTTTGAAAATGCCGTCTTCGTGAGGGTTTTCGATATGGTCAACGCCGCTAAAGCATTTGTAATCCCAGATAAATTGCGAATATTTCCCGGCGCGAACGGGGAAGGTGTAGCGCGTCCAGGCTTCGCATTCGATAACCTCGGCGTCGATTTCATTACGGTTTTCTTCATTGACGCGGTTAACGCGAACCTGCTCTTTTTCGTCGGCACCCATTTTGTGGTTGAGCACCACATCAAGTACCACGGCGATATCATTTTCTTTTAAGGCTTTTATTGCGGCCTGCAATTGCGCTTTGTCGCCGTACTTGGTGGCAACCGATCCTTTTTGGTCAAACTCGCCCAGGTCAAATAAATCGTAAACATCGTAGCCGACCGAGTAGCCGCCAGAGCTACCTTTATAGGCGGGTGGGAGCCAGACCATATTGACGCCGATGTCGTTGAGCGTTGCTGCACGTTCGGCAACTTCCGCCCACAGCTTGCCGCCACCGGGGTAATACCAATGGAAAAATTGCAAAAGGGTTGGGTTTTTCATCGAGTCCACGCTCCAGGAGTCATTTAGCTGACTTCTGGAGTATGGAAGATTTTAAGCGGGACGCGGAATTACTTACTGAAGGCTTTGCGGTATGAAGCAAAATTATTGTGGTGCATCCGGCACCAGCAACTGGCCAGATAAATGTCCGTAAGTGTGATTCAGCGTTTGCTGGCGCGATGACTGGCCGATAAGCGAACTCAGTTCGTCCAGACGCTGCTGTAAAAGGCTTTTTAGCGCCTGCTCATTTGCCAGAATTTGCTCGAGGTTCTGCTGCAACATATCCTGCACGCTTTTCGCCGTCCCCGGAGGGATAGGATTTGCATTCAGTATTTCGATGCCTTGCAGATAGGCGACTTCTTGCTCCAGCAATAAATCCCACTCGCCGCGCTCAGCCAACTCCAGCAACGACTGACTAAGCAGAACCACGTTCTGCCAGCGACTGATCAGTTCTACATACGGAGACATTAGGCAGGCTCCCGCGCAGCGTTCAGAGGTGAAATCTGTTTCCATGCATCTGCAATGTTGGTTAATAGCCCTTCGACTTCCTCTATTAATTCAACATCATTACGTAGGTTAGCCAGCATCAGACGGCGAATCATATAGTCATACAGAGACGATAAATTCTCTGCGATTTCGCCACCTTTTTCGTTATCCAGACCCGCTCTCAGGCCGTTATCGATAATGTTGATAGCCTTGCTCAGTGCTTCCCCTTTCGCGGCCAGCTCTCCTTGCTGCATAAACAAGCGAGCTCTGACCAGGGCGCTTAATGCTCCATCAAAAAGCAAAACAATCAGTTGATGAGGACTCGCGCTCATCACGGCGCTTTCCACACCAATCTGAGCATATGCTTGTGTACCCCGCGCGCTGTACATAATTACCCCTTGTTATCAGGAACTGCTGGATGAGAATTGTTGAGTCAGATAATTGCTGGTGTTGTTCAGCTTGCTCATCATGGTATCGAGCTGCGTAAACTGAGCTTTGTATCGGGCGATGGTGTCGTCGATGCTGGAGCTGGTTGCCAGGTACTGTTTCGTCAGGCTTTTTAACGTGGCATTGATGCTGTCGGTAGCGCTGTCGATTATACCGTCGTCCTTGAGATAATCTTTTACCAGGTTCGCAGTGGTCGTGGTGATACCGGTAGTTTTGCCGTCGCCGACCAGTAATTTTTGCGTATCAACTGAGTTAGTGGTTAATGCTGTTTTCAGCTTATCGTCGTCAATTTTGAGCTTGCCGGTGGTCGGGTCCTGGGCAATGCCAATTTGCGATAGGGTGCTGAATTTTGAACCCGTGTCGCCCGTCGTAAACTGGCCACGAATTCCGGTCTGAATTGTGCGAACTACGCTGTCGCCCAGCAATACACCATTGCCCGCGCTTTGATCGGCACCCGCATCTACTGCACTGTATTTCGTCAGGGAGCTGAAGGTGTCCAGCATTGAGTTGTAGGCATCAACCCAGCCTTTAATCGCAGCAGTCGCTTTATCGTTGCTTTTTGTGATGGTGACGGTGGCGTTGGTGACTTCTTTGCTCAGAGTTAACGTGACGCCTTCTGGCGTGTCTTTAACGGTATTGCTGCCGCTCTCTACTTCGATGTTATTGATAGTGAGCAGGGCATTTTGAGGTGCAATAGTTTGCGTTAAATTGCCCGTTTTAGTTTTTGAATCATAACCAAGCAGATCGTTAAGTTCGCTGTCGCCATTGACACTAATCGTCATCGCGTTATCTACACCGGTTTCAGCCGAAGAAATAACTAACTGGAATTCACCACTTTTATTCTTAATGACGCTTGCAGAAACACCACTATCAGCGGCGTTAATCGCATCACGAATACCATTCAGTGAGGTCTGGTCGTCAGTAAGTTTAATTTCCAACGGTTCTTTACGACCCGGTTGGTTAATCACCAGCGTGCGGTCGGTCGACGAAACAGTGCTTTGTTTATCGGTGGCGCTGGCTATTCCGCCGGTTGCCAGAGACTGCGCCTGCGCAAGTTGAGTCACGCTGATGGTGTACTTACCTGCCGCAGCGCCCGCACCGGTACTAACAATTAAATCAGTGCTCGTGCTAGTCGCTGTGCTGCTTTTAAAAAGGGTGGCGTCATTAAGTGCGGTATTTGCCGTCTGGAATTTTTCAATCGCGCTTTTGAGCGTGCCGTAAGCTGTTAGTTTTGAGCTGTAGCTGGACTGTTGAGCAGTAATCGGTGTCAGTCGACCTTTTTCCGCCGTGCTGAGGTTAGCTAATAAAGTATCCAACGGCAGGTTGGAGCCGACCCCTAATGAAGAAACGCTAGCCATTATTATTCCCTTTTCATTACTAACAATTATTCACAGTGGTATCGGCAACGAGAGCGCAAAGTTTAATGATATTTGCAGCTATTTAATGGCGGGAATAATGAAGGGGTTGCGGGTTATTTCGGCGGCTAGAGAAAAAGTGAAATTATTCTAAAGTTCGAAATTAGTGTGCCGATACATGGGTAGACGGTGAGAAACCGTGGGCAACAGCCCAACCACAAAATGTGAATTGATAAGGATAAAAAATCATGGCACAAGTTATCAACACTAACAGCCTGTCGCTGTTGACCCAAAACAATCTGAACAAATCTCAGTCTTCTCTGGGCACTGCTATTGAGCGTCTGTCTTCCGGTCTGCGTATTAACAGCGCCAAAGACGATGCAGCGGGCCAGGCAATTGCTAACCGCTTCACTGCAAACATCAAAGGCCTGACTCAGGCTTCTCGTAACGCCAATGACGGTATTTCCATCGCGCAGACTACTGAAGGCGCATTGTCTGAAATCAACAACAACTTGCAGCGTGTGCGTGAGCTGTCTGTACAGGCAACAAACGGAACCAACTCCCAGTCTGACCTGGATTCAATCCAGAATGAAATCACCCAGCGTTTGGGCGAGATTGACCGCGTTTCCGGTCAGACTCAGTTCAACGGCGTGAAAGTACTGTCTGCTGATAGCTCTATGAAAATTCAGGTTGGCGCGAACGATGGTGAAACGATCACTATTGACCTGAAAGAAATTACTTCTAGCACTTTGGGCCTGAACGGTTTCAACGTGAATGGTAAAGGGACATCTACCAATACAGCTGCAACCGTTAGTGATTTGACATCTGCGGGCGCAACGCTGAACGCAGGTACAGGTCTATATGACTTGACTACCACTAACAAAGCATTAACTTCCGATGCTGCCTTCGAGAAACTGAACACTGGTGATACAGTTGCTATCGGCGCTGCTACTTACACCTATGATGCAAAAGCTGGTAATTTCACCACAACCAAAACAACAACCGGTGCAAATGACGCCGCAAATGATACAAACCGCGATGCGTTAGCTGCAACATTAAAAGCTGATCCAGGTAAAACAGTAAGTGGCTCATACACCACTAAAACTGGCACAGTAAACTTCGAAGCAGATTCAGCTGGTAAGATTACAATCGGTGGGCAAGCAGCCTTCGTAGATGCAGCCGGTAACCTGTCAACTAACAATGCTACCGGTTCTGTAGCGGCAGATATGAAGTCTGTATTCCAGGCTGCAAGTGATGGTGTTGATGGTGCGACACTGAACTTCAAAGGTACTGACTATAAAATTGCTGGTGGTGGTGCTGCTGCAACTTCTGGCGTAGTAACGTACAAAGCTTCAGTAAGTAAAGATGTTGTGTTGAGTGATGCAAAAGCTGCAGCAACGTCAACGATTACTTTCAACTCTGGAGCATTGAGTAAAGCGGTAACCTTTGCTACAGGTACATCAGCTAACACCTACCTGGATGACAAAGGCGCGATTACTGATGTCGCAAGCTACAAAGTATCTTACGCTGTAAACAAAGATAATGGTGCTGTTTCTGTTGCCGCGTATAGCTCTGTAACGGATACAACTGGTAAGTACGCTCCAGCAGTTGGTTCTTCTGTTTATAAAAATACTGATGGTAAATTAACAACTGATACCACCAGTACTGGTTCAGCAACCACAGATCCACTGAAAGCTCTGGACAAAGCTCTGGCACAGGTCGACGCCCTGCGTTCAGACCTCGGTGCGGTGCAGAACCGTTTCGATTCTACTATCACCAACCTGGGTAACACCCTGGGTAACCTGACCTCTGCTCGTAGCCGTATCGAAGACGCTGACTATGCGACCGAAGTTTCCAATATGTCTCGTGCGCAGATCCTGCAGCAGGCGGGTACTTCTGTTCTGGCACAGGCAAACCAGGTTCCGCAGGGCGTGCTGTCTCTGCTGCGTTAAGTTTCATAAAAAACGCACATTCCTGACCCAACCCCGCGCTTGCGGGGTTTTTTCTTATCTATTGTTACCCATAACCCCTAAATAACCCCTCATTTCACCCACTATTCTTGCGATTAAAAACCCTCCAGAAACGGATAATCATGCCGATAACTCAACTAACGCAGGGCTGTTTATCGTGAATTCACTGTATACCGCTGAAGGTGTGATGGATAAACACTCGCTGTGGCAGCGTTATGTACCATTGGTGCGTCACGAAGCATTGCGCCTGCAGGTACGCCTGCCCGCGAGTGTGGAGCTTGACGACCTGCTACAGGCGGGCGGCATCGGGTTGTTAAACGCAGTGGACCGTTATGATGCCCTGCAAGGAACGGCATTTACTACCTACGCGGTGCAGCGCATCCGTGGGGCGATGCTTGATGAGTTGCGCAGCCGTGACTGGGTGCCACGCAGCGTCAGGCGTAACGCTCGCGGCGTTGCGCAGGCAATTGGTCAACTGGAGCAAGAGCTGGGCCGTAATGCGACGGAAACAGAAGTGGCAGAACGGTTGGATATCCCGCTCAACGAGTACCGTCAGATGTTGCTCGACACCAACAACAGCCAACTCTTCTCCTATGACGAGTGGCGTGAAGAGCATGGCGATAGTATCGAACTGATTACTGAAGAGCATCAGCAGGCGAACCCGCTGCAACAATTGTTGGAGGGGAATTTACGCCAACGCGTGATGGACGCCATTGAGGCGCTACCCGATCGTGAAAAAATGGTGCTGACCCTTTATTACCAGGAAGAGCTGAATCTCAAAGAGATAGGTGCGGTGCTGGAAGTGGGGGAGTCGCGCGTCAGTCAGTTGCACAGCCAGGCGATTAAACGCTTACGCACTAAGCTCGGAAAGCTGTAGGGAGTGCCGCATATTATAAGACGACCGGGATAACATCATGACGGTGCAGCAATTAAAAAAACGGCCATTAAGCCGCTTCTTAAAAGACTTTAAACACACGCAAACACATTGTGCGCAGTGCGCAAAATTGCTCGACCGAATTACGCTGACTCACCGTGGTGAAATTGTCAGCAAAACGGCAATCGCACAATTGGATACCTTAATTGATGAAAATGGCTGGCAGGTTGAGCGTCAGTCATGGGCGGCGTTGTGCCGTTTTTGTGGTGATTTGTACTGCAAAGAGCAGCAGCACTATTTCGATATCATTGGTTTTAAAGAGTATCTTTTTGACCAGACTGAGATGAGTCACGGCACTATCCGCGAATATGTGGTGCGCCTTCGCCGTCTGGGGAATCATCTGGACTCGCAGAATATTCCCGCTCCTTCCTCCGCTAAAGGTTATTTCGACGACTCGCTTGAACCGTGGTTGCCGACAACCAGCACCAATAACTACCGCATTGCGCTACGCAAGTACGGGCAGTTTCAAACCCTGAAGCAAAATACCACTGCCCAATACCAGGAAAATAAATCAACTTCTGATATATATTAAAATGGCATAAGTTGTAGCGTAGTGTTTTTGATTGATTATATTAAGTCGCTACAATACAACCAAATTATCAATCTTCGGGGTGACTATGAAATTTGCAATGGTAGGGCGTCAGGCGCTGATGGGCGTACTGGCAGTGGCAATGGTCGCGGGTGCGAGCGTAAAAACTTTTGCGGCAGAAAATTTACTTAATAAAGTGAAAGAGCGCGGCACGCTGTTGGTTGGGCTGGAAGGAACTTATCCTCCGTTTAGCTTCCAGGGTGACGATGGCAAGCTGACCGGCTTTGAAGTGGAGTTTGCCGAGCAACTGGCACAACACCTGGGCGTGAAAGCCGCGCTCAAACCGACCAAATGGGATGGCATGCTGGCGTCGCTGGACTCCAAACGCATCGACGTGGTGATTAACCAGGTCACCATTTCTGACGAACGTAAGAAAAAATATGATTTCTCCACGCCGTACACCGTTTCCGGTATTCAGGCGCTGGTGAAAAAGGGCAATGAAGGCAGCATTACCGGGCCGGATTCGCTGAAAGGCAAAAAAGTCGGCGTGGGCCTTGGGACTAACTACGAAGAGTGGTTGCGTGCCAATGTGCAGGGCGTTGATATCCGCACTTATGATGATGACCCGACTAAATATCAGGATCTGCGCGTAGGTCGTATTGATGCCATTCTGGTTGACCGCCTGGCAGCGCTGGATCTGGTGAAGAAAACCAAAGACACCCTGGCAGTAGCTGGCGCTCCATTCTCTCGTCAGGAAGCGGGTGTTGCCGTACGTAAAGACAACGAAGACCTGGTTGAAGCGATCAATAAAGGTATTGCCGAGATGCAGAAAGATGGCTCCCTGGCAAAACTGTCCGAAAAATGGTTTGGCGCTGACGTGACTAAATAATTTCTCAAAACCTGAAAAAAGGTGCTGATTTCAGCACCTTTTTTATTTGTATTTGCGGGCATTCGGCGAGGCTCGTGCATAATGAAGAGATGTGAAATTTTTTATAAGTGTAATGGAGTTGCTCATGTCACTGCACAATCTGACGCGCTTTCCGCGTCTGGAATTTATCGGCGCACCGACGCCTCTCGAATATCTGCCGCGTTTTTCCGATTACCTCGGGCGAGAAATCTATATTAAACGTGACGACACCACGCCAATGGCGATGGGCGGTAATAAGCTGCGTAAGCTTGAGTTCCTGGCGGCAGACGCGCTGCGTGAAGGTGCAGACACCCTGGTAACCGCTGGCGCTATTCAGTCGAACCACGTTCGCCAGACTGCGGCCGTTGCCGCAAAACTCGGCTTGAAATGTGTCGCCCTGCTGGAAAACCCGATTGGCACTAAGGCTGAAAACTACCTCACCAATGGCAACCGTTTGATGCTTGATTTGTTTGATGCAGAAATCGAAATGTGTGATGCACTGCATTCACCGGATAGCCAACTGGAAGAGATCGCCGTGCGCCTTGAAGCGCAGGGTTTTCGCCCGTATGTGATTCCGGTTGGCGGTTCAAACGCGCTGGGTGCTTTGGGTTATGTCGAAAGCGCGCTGGAAATTGCTCAGCAGTGTGAAGGCGCGGTGAATGTGTCGTCTGTTGTGGTCGCATCAGGTAGCGCGGGTACGCATGCCGGGTTGGCTGTAGGGCTTGAGCAAGTGATGCCTGATGTTGATTTAATCGGCGTTACCGTTTCACGCTCTATCGCCCAACAGTTGCCGAAAGTAGAAGCGTTACAGCATGCCGTTGCGCAGTCTCTCAGTGTCAGCGCAAATAATCCGATCGTGCTTTGGGATGACTATTTCGCCCCGGGCTACGGCACGCCTAACGAAGAAGGCCTTGAGGCCATTAAATTACTGGCTCGTCTGGAAGGGATTTTGCTTGACCCGGTTTATACCGGCAAAGCCATGGCGGGTTTGATTGATGGTGTGGCGCGAGAGCGTTTTAAAGACGACGGTCCAATCATCTTTATTCATACTGGTGGGGCGCCCGCGTTGTTCGCGTACCACCCGCACGTCTAAGTCATAAGAAAACAGGGTATCTATGCAAGAAAGTATTCAACTGGTGCTGGACTCCGCGCCATTCCTGCTCAAAGGCGCGGTATTTACGCTACAACTGAGCATCGGCGGTATGTTCTTTGGGCTGATTCTCGGCTTTTTACTGGCGCTAATGCGTCTGTCGCCATTCTGGCCGTTTTCGTGGTTATCGCGTTTTTACGTGTCGATTTTCCGCGGTACGCCATTAATCGCCCAGCTATTTATGATTTATTACGGCCTGCCGCAGTTTGGTATCGAACTGGATCCCATCCCGGCGGCCATGATTGGTTTGTCTCTGAATACGGCGGCTTATGCTTCTGAAACCTTGCGTGCGGCGATTTCGTCAATCGAAAAAGGGCAATGGGAAGCGGCGGCGAGTATCGGTATGACGCCCTGGCAAACGCTGCGCCGGGCCATTTTACCGCAGGCGGCGCGTGTGGCGTTGCCTCCGCTGAGCAATAGCTTTATTAGCCTGGTGAAAGATACTTCGCTGGCAGCGACCATTCAGGTTCCTGAACTGTTCCGCCAGGCGCAGCTGATCACTTCGCGTACGCTTGAGGTATTTACCATGTATCTCGCGGCTTCATTGATTTACTGGGTGATGGCAACGGTGCTTTCCACGTTGCAAAACTACTTTGAAAATCAACTTAATCGCCAGGACAGGGATCCAAAATGAGCGCCATCGACGTAAAACAACTGGTCAAAAAATTCCATGGGCAGACGGTGCTGCACGGTATCGATCTGGAAGTGAAAGCGGGCGAAGTGGTGGCAATTATCGGGCCGAGCGGTTCGGGTAAAACCACACTGCTGCGCTGTATTAATTTGCTGGAACAGCCGGAGTCCGGAACCATTAAAGTCGGCGAGATTACGATTGATGCCGCACAATCGCTTAGTAAACAGAAAAATCGCGTGCGCGAATTACGCCAGCATGTCGGTTTTGTGTTCCAGAGTTTTAATCTTTTCCCTCATCGGACGGTGATTGAAAATATTATTGAAGGGCCAGTGATTGTAAAAGGTGAGCCGAAAGAAGAGGCGATTGCGCGAGCGCGTGAATTGTTGGCAAAAGTCGGGTTGAGCGGTAAAGAAACTAGCTACCCGCGCCGCTTGTCTGGCGGTCAACAGCAGCGAGTGGCGATAGCTCGTGCGTTGGCGATGCGTCCGGAAGTGATTCTGTTTGATGAACCGACTTCTGCGCTTGATCCAGAGCTGGTGGGCGAAGTGTTAAGTACTATTCGCCAGTTGGCCGAAGAAAAACGCACGATGGTGATTGTGACCCACGAAATGAGCTTTGCGCGTGATGTGGCAGACCGCGCAATTTTTATGGATCAAGGGCGCATTGTTGAGCAGGGGCCAGCCCGCGAACTGTTTGCTAATCCTAAGCAGCCGCGCACTCAGCAATTTCTCGAAAAATTCCTTACGCAGTAAGTATGTTGGCTCTGTTCGGGGCCAACATTAAAATACATTAATAATTTTGATAAATGTGATAGCGTTAAACATAACTTTCGAGAATGATTTAAGTGTCAGGAGAAACGCCAGACATAATGGATGATCACAACTTTTTTCGCTGGCGACAGGATGTACTTAATATCTTCCAGTCGGTTACCGAGGCGGATGAAATAACAAAAATTCTTCGTCAGCAAACAGAATTGATGGAATTTGATTATTTCTCTCTGTGTATTCGCCACCCGGTACCTTTTACCCGCCCTAAAACGTCGCTCAGGTCGTCGTATCCACAAAACTGGCTTGATCACTATCATGCTGCTAATTATTTCGCGATTGACCCGGTGTTGCGCCCTGAAAATTTCATGCGCGGTAATCTGCCCTGGGACGATGCGCTTTTTGGCGATACGCAGGAATTCTGGGATGCGGCGAGGGATCATGGTCTGCGGCGCGGCATCAGTCAGTGCGTGATGTCGCCGAATCGTGCGTTGGGATTTTTGTCTGTTTCACGCACCGCTAATAAAGGCAAAATATTAGCCGATGATCTCCTGCAAATGCGTCTGCAATATTTGGGTGAATTAAGCCTGATGACATTAACCCGTCTTAATGATTCAACAATGGACGCCGTAACATTGAAACTCAGTAAGCGTGAGCGGGAAATATTGCAGTGGACGGGGGAAGGGAAAACATCTGCTGAGATCGCGATTATTTTGTCGATATCAGAAAATACCGTGAATTTTCACCAGAAAAATATGCAGAAGAAGTTTAATGCGCCTAATAAAACGCAAATTGCCTGTTACGCCGCAGCGATTGGGATAATTTGAAGTAAAGGAATTGAGAGGGTAGCGCTAACAAAACGGCTGGAGAATAAGAACTCATCCAGCCGTTGTGCAGAGATTACTGACGGTAAGCCTGTTTAATTTGCTTAACAGTGTTACCAAACACCTCTGCATGGGACGAGTCTTCCATTTGAGCAATTTGCTTTTCCATTTTGATGATAACCTTGCCTGCATCGGCTTGGCCCATGGCTTTAAGCATCTGAGTCAGCATGGCTTTCAGGCAGGTGACTTCAATAGCC